>NPIE01005465.1_pt1 | contig 60862 bp, 80 predicted proteins | sample 8637661 | NCBI WGS metagenome assembly NPIE01 (sample SAMN07420842, study PRJNA396082) | bioreactor metagenome | isolation source: sample BA12 brine-fed electro-methanogenic bioreactor BA | place: Japan: Kochi | collected 2016-12-09 | reverse complement strand
CACAGTTTCATTGTTCGTTGTGACGCCCCGTCATGGGGGTTATATGAAAATCGGCGGGACAGGTTTTAACCTGTCCCCCGCTCACTTTCATGGTTATCTAGTATCGTTGAGTGAAAAATAAGTATATTTACCAAAAAATCAATATTGCTAAAATTACTAAACGCAAAAAGTTGAATAAGTAATAAGCAAGATTATAGTGTAGTGCATCACGAGCAGGAAATCGCTGCGCCGGATGGGCGTCTCCGGCACGGTGTGACGCACTGCCCAATCCGTTAACCGGCAGAGGACATACGACCATGGAGTATATGGACTATTATCAGATCCTCGGTGTTTCGAAGAACGCAACGGCCGATGAAATCAAGCGGGCCTATCGGAAGCTGGCTCGCAAACATCACCCCGATGTCAACAAGGGCGCCGATGCCGAAACACGGTTCAAAGAGATCAATGAGGCCTATGAGGTGCTCAAGGACCCGGAAAAGAAAAAGCTCTATGACCAGTACGGCAAAGAGTGGAGCAGTTTTCGTGACCAGCCGCCGCCGGGCTGGCAGCAGAACGGTCGAACCGGTGCTGGTCGCACCTCGAGAAGCCATCATTTTTCAGGCGATGGCGATTTTCGCGAGGCCGGTGACTTCAGCGATTTTTTTCAGAACCTGTTCGGCGGCGGTTTCTCCCGCGGTGGGGGGCATCAGGATTTCGGTTTTGCGGCTGACAGCCAGGGGCGATCGCACGAGGCTGAGATCACCCTGAGCCTGCGAGACGCCTTTCATGGCGGTACCAGGACGATTTCCTTCCAGACATTTGTCGGAGACGGTCACGGTGGCATGCAGCCGCAAACAAAGACACTCCAGGTAAAAATTCCGCGCGGCGTCACCAGTGATTCGGTCATTCGCCTAGCCGGTCAGGGTGAGCAGGGGATCGGACGGGGAGCGGCCGGTGATTTACTGCTCAGGATCAAGATCACCCCCGATCCGACCTTCAAAGTGTCCGGTCACGACCTGCACACCATTGTCGCCATCTCACCCTGGGAGGCAGCGCTCGGCGCCAAGATTCCGGTCCACACCGTCGATGGTCAGGTATCGCTGATGATTCCGGCGGGCACCCAGAACAACAAACGCTTTCGCCTGAAGGGCAAGGGGATGCCGAAGCGGTCGTCGGGGGCCGGTGATATCTTCGTTCGCGTCGAAATTCGTATCCCGACCACCCTCAGCGACGAGGAACGGGCGGCCTTTGAGCAGCTGCAGAAGGTTTCGACTTTTCATCCGCGACGAAAACACGGACAAAAGGCGGGCTATGATGAAGAGATATGAATTGATAGTCGATGAGCGGCGCCTGCTGACGATCGAAGAACTCGGTCGTCTGGTCGATATGCATCCCGATCTTCTGCAGCGTTTCGTGGTGTATGGACTGATCGACCCGGAGATCGACAAACCCTGCCTGCTCTTTGCCGATGGGGCGATTGTCAGGATCAGAAAGATCCAGCGGCTGCGCGGTGATCTCGGTCTGAATCTGGCGGGTTGCGGGGTGGTTCTCGATCTGCTCGACCGCATCGACGAGTTGGAGCGGGAGATCCATTACCTGCGCTCTACCTTTTAAGCCCACCTGGAGGGTTGCAGGTGGTACCGCTGCAGCCGTCCTCAACGTGATTCGGCCAGGTCGAGTTCGGCAGTTCGATGACGATGCAGTCGAAGCCGTGCTCGCGCAGGTAATCTTGGACGCGCCGGGCGCTGTCGGGCAGTGTGGTTTGGGTTTCCGTTCGCTGCATGGTATGGTATCTTCTCGGGTTACAATGTGCCGGGCCGGCGGCTGAACTTCGGACCGGCTGACCGGTCCCTTTTCTACCCGATTCCGGCGTCTCCGGCAACCGCTTATCGGTAGATCACCGAAGCGAACAATCGACACCGGTTCAATCACCACCAGCGCACGTGAGTACAGGCAACCAAGCACACATGGACAAGCAGTATCTCTACGATGCCCCGTGGGGGCTGTTGTTGCGCGCGATGACCCTGTTGTCGGTCGGCCTGCTCGGCGGCATGGTTGCCATCGGTCTCGGCAACCGGCCGTCCGGAGCCTTCGGCTGGGATCTGGTGATGATCGTCCTGCCGCTGGTTATGCTGGTCGTGGCGGTTTTTTTTACCATCCGCGGCTATCTGCTGTTCCCTGATGTCCTTTTTGTGCAGCGGCTTGGCTGGTATTCGAAGATCCCGCTCGACGGGCTGCTGGCAGCAAGCTTTGACCCGGAGGCAACGAAGCGGATGACCAGGCGTTTCGGCAACGGCGGCATGTTCTGTTTTGCCGGTTCCTTCAAGAGTAAGAAAATCGGGACGTTCCGTGTTTTTGCCACCGATCTGCGGCGTGCCGTAGTACTGCAATTCGCGGACCGGGCCATAGTGGTTACGCCGGGTGACCCGATTGATTTTGTTGAGAAAATCACCGCGATTCGCGGACTGGCGCACACCGGAGCCGACGGCGATGGCGGCCCGCCGGACAAGAGTTGAAATGAGGAGGAAGAGCTGATGATCGGCAGAGCTGGAACAGAGGGGTACCGTGAACTGTTGCCGGGAATCCGGCAGAAGACCCCGGTCTATGGGGAGAAGATGTTGCTGGCCGAATTCCGGCTGGCAAAAGATGCGGTCCTGCCGCTGCACACCCATCCCCACGAACAGATCGGCTATCTCGTTGCCGGTCGGCTGCGGTTTACCATCGGCGGCGAGGTAACGCTGGTGGCGGCGGGCGACAGCTGGTGCGTCCCGGGCGGTGTCGAACACGGGGTGGATGTATTGGAGGATGCGGTGGTGGTCGAGGTGTTCTCGCCGCTTCGCGAGGATTACCTGCCCGGTAAGCAGTGGCGTTGATGAGCGCCTGTCTCGGCCGATGCTGCATGATACGGTGGCGATGACGACGAGAAAAGAGCAGATCGAGCGGGCGATCAGCGAACATATCGACATCGTCGATTATGATCCGCGTTGGCCGCAGCTGTTCGCCCGCGAGCGGGACCATTTGCTGTCCTGTCTGCCTGGTGACCAGATCGTCAGGATCGAGCATTTCGGCTCGACGGCGGTGCCCGGACTGGCCGCCAAACCGGTGATCGACATGCTTGTCGAGGTTAAAAACCTGGCGCTGGCCCGCCGGACAATCGTACCGATCCTGGAAGCTCAGGGGTACGACTATTTCTGGCGCCCCTCCTTTGGTGATCTCCGTTCTCCCTATTACTGCTGGTTTATCAAGCGGGATGAAGCGGGCCAACGAACTCACCACATCCACATGATTGAAAAGCATTTCGCCCAGTGGGAAGGGCTGCTGTTTCGCGACTATCTGATCGAGCATCCCGATGTCGCCCGCCAGTACGAGACCCTGAAGCGGGATCTTTCCCACAGCTACCCGTCCGATCGGGCGGCATACACGATGGCCAAGAGTGATTTCGTCCGGCGCATCACCGAGGCGGCCAAACGGGCCTATCGATCAACTTGAACAGTCAACCGTGCTGCCGATATCCCGGTGGCTGAAGATATGTAGTGTACCAAAAGCAAGGAGGCGTCATGGTAACATCCATCATCCTGATCAATACCGAACGCGGCTATATCAACGAAGTCGCCGAGACCCTGGCCGGCATGGAGGAGATCTCCGAAGTCTATTCCGTCAGCGGCGCCTACGACCTGATCGCCGTCGCCCGGGTCAAGACCAACGACGATCTGTCCACCCTGGTCACCCGCAACCTGCTCAAGATCGAAAATATCCTGCACACCGAAACCATGCTCGCCTTCCAGGTCTTCTCCAAGCACGACCTGGAAGCGATGTTCTCGCTGGGCGCGAGCTGATAATCCCTAAACCATACAACGGCTGAAAGAAAATAGATGAAAGACTCGGCGATTCCGGTGGTCAATCCCGACTATCTGGTCGAACAATTCGATAATGAAGTGGTGTTGTTCTCGCTCAACGGGGCCAACGTGGTGGCGTTGAACCAGACGGCCCATCTGGTCTGGCGGCTCTGTCATGAAAACCTCACGGTGCGGGAGATGATACGCCTGCTAGCTGATGCATATCCTGGTCAAGGCGAAGAAATCCGGGCCGACGTGCTTGCCGCACTGGAGACGATGGCCGAACACGGTATTATCGAGCTGTCCGATGGCCCTTGATTACCGATTCACCGTCGGCATCGGCGGGCGCCACGTCGAGGTGCGCTGTTTGAATCGTGAGGCGCGGGCGCTCGTTGCTTTTCTCTTTGCCGACCTGCTCGTTGAGGATGACATCGAGCCGGTCGCCAGCTATGAAATCGGTGTCGATTCCTCGATGCAGGCCGGCTTGCTAACGGCGGACGGAACGGTACTCCTCGAGGGGGGGACCGTTTACCGGCAGGCCTATTGTCTGATGAACGAGGTTCTCGAACGCTGCATTTACGACAATGACCGCCATCATGCCGTCCATGCGGCGGCCGTTTCCTTGGGCTCAAGCTGTATCGTGCTGCCGGGAACGAGCGGTGCCGGCAAGAGCACACTGACCGCTTGGTTGGTCTCCCAGGGGTTCACCTACCTGACCGATGAGCTGGTCATGCTCGATGACCAGCAGGTTATCCCGTTCTCCCGGCCGATCAACCTGAAGAAAATGGTTCCGTTTCTGGCGCCGCTGGCCGGCCGTTACCGTAACCTCCTGGTTCAGAGTCGTGAAGGGATCATGATTCCGCATCGCCTGCTGGGCGGCAACCGCATTTCGCCGGGCGTGATCGAACCGTGGGTGACCCATTTCATCTTCCCGCGGTTTCAAGCCGGCGAGCCGCCGGTGCTGCAGGAGATATCGGCCGCCCAAAGCTGTCTGCAGCTGATGCGGTGCCATGTCAACGCCCGCAACCTGGAAAAACTCGGCATTCCGAGCCTGGCCCGGGTCATCAGGAATTGCCGCTCCTTCTCTTTGACTTACGGAGATACCGCTGATCTCGAGAAGTTTTTCGGTGAGCGGCAGCGGCAGCAGCTCTTCGGCAGAGCCGGACATGACGAGCCGCCCGGTCCTTAATCTCTGCGCCCGGGTAACCGGTCACCCTGAGCAGTACCGGCTGCTCGAAGCGGCAGCCGCGCAGGTCGTCGACTGGCAGGAAACGATTCGCCAGGCCGAACGCCACGGGCTGGCGCCGCTGCTGCTCCACCATCTGACGACCGCGGACATTGCCGTACCGGAAGAGCCTCGCCGCTCGCTGATGATCCTGGCGCGGATCCATGCCCACCAGGCGCGGGTCAGGCAGGCGGTCCTGCATGAGCTGTTATCCCTTCTGGCGACGGAGAGGGTGTCGCCGCTGGTGATCAAGGGGGCGGCCCTGTGCCACACCCTCTATCCCGATCCGGCCCTGCGACCGATGCGCGATATCGATTTGCTGCTCGCCCCGGACCAGGCGGAGCGGGCTCAGCAGGTTGCGCTGGCGGCGGGCTTTGATCGCCACGGTACGCCGACGCCGGACGATCATTACCATCTGCCGCCGCTGGTGAAAATCGTCGAGGGTATGAAGGTCTGCATTGAAATCCATCGCGCCCTGTACCCGGATTGCCCGCCATACTATCCACAGACCGATTTTACGCGGCTACTCGCTTCCAGCACTTCGTTTGAGTGTGACGGTATGCGCTACGCTACGCTCGGCGCTGAGGAGATGCTGCGTCACCTTTATCACCACGGTTTCCGCATGCCGCTCAGCTACGAATCCTACAAACTGATCAACGCTGCCGATCTGATCGGATTTGTTGAATTGCATGCAGAGTCGCTGAACTGGCATCGTCTGTTCAGTGAGGAGCCGCACCTGCGCGTTGCGTTGTCGATGATGCAGCACCTGACCCCTTGGGATCCTCGGCGGGTGCCTGCCGGCATTATCGAGCCGGGAGAAGCGAATAGGCGACGCCGACCGCTTCCCTATCGCGGCTGGCCGCAGCGGAAAATCAGGCAATTCAAGCGAGATAATTTGTCCTTTATCGCCATCCTGAAGGAGACATTCCTGCCATCGCCGTGGTGGATCAAACTCTATTATGGGGCGCTCGGTAGATGGCAGACGCTGTGGTGCTATTGTTTCCGTCACCCACGCAACGTTTTCTGGTGGGTCAAGCTCTACTATGCGCTGCCCGTGATTGCCGCGCCGGGTGGCTATGGCCCGCCGGGTCGATGGCAGAGGTTGACAACCCTGGTTAAAAAAATGGTATCATAATGGCAGTACGGAAGGACCGGCACATCTGCACCGCCACGATAAGCGGTGAGAGGAGCAGCGCTTTGTTTCACCTTCTGCGGAGGATCATTCTGATGGGATTGGTTTCCTGGCTGCTGGCGGCCTGTAGCGGGACGCCGCCAAACGATCTGGGGGCGCGCGACGGCCGGCTTGCCGATTGTCCGGCCTCGCCGAATTGTGTGTCGAGTCAGGCCGACGACCGTCGCCATCATATCGAGCCGCTCGTTTTTTCGGACTCTCCTGAGCAGGCTTTTGCCCGGCTGGAAAAGCTGCTTGCGGAGCGGGGTGATACGGCTATCGTTACGAGACGACCCGGCTATCTGCGCGTCGAGTTTCGCACGAAGCTGTTTGTTGATGACGGCGAATTCCTGCTCGACAATCAGCACCACGTAATCCATGTCCGGTCCGCTTCGCGTCTCGGTTATTCCGATCTGGGCAAGAACCGCAGCCGCATCGAGCAGATCCGTCGTGAATTTGGTGGGGCGTTGCAGCAACCGGCCAACTGATCCAACCGTCAACCGTCAGCTTCAGTTCAACAGCGCCGCCCCGGCAACATGCTCTCTGACCACGGCAGCCGCTTCTATCGTGGATAACGCTCTGGTCCTGAAAAACAATTCCTGACAATCGGTAAGCGACAGCGGCCTGACCAGTCTGATGGTTTCGTATTCGTTTCGGGTGTGTGGGTAGTCGCTTCCGTTTCCGTTCATTTCTTCCTTGGTGATGATCTTGGCGAAGATCAGCGCCCGGGCACAGAGCAACGCTTCCCGCCGTGCGCTGATCGAGCTGCGCAGCAGATACCCGATGGTCAATTCATCGCCCGGACTGTAAAGGCTGCCACGTAAGCCGAGTCGGGCCAGCGCCTGGTGCTCGGCGAAACAGGTCTTCAGCGACCAGCCGGGGGGCAGGTCTCTTCTCAGGTGCCGTTCGAGCAGCAGGTGGATCGGGCCGGCCTCGATATAGATGTCCTCTCCGGGCCGCAGCATTGTCAGGATCTGTGCGGCACGCAGTTTGTCGCGGAGCCGGAGCCGTGCGACATCGGCCCGGGCAAAGGATTTCATGGCCAGCAGGATGGCGGGAAAATGGTCGCTGCGCACCGCCTGATAGTAGTCGATCAAGGCCTTGGTAGCCTCTTTCTCCCGAAGATAGACCTGGTAGCGCAGCGTTGTCGGATCAAGTTCGGCGGGTACGTGACCGGCCGCGAAGAACTCGTGGATCGCCAGCAGCTCCTGAAGAAAGGGCTCGACCTGGTGGATGGTTTTGCCGGTTCGATGTGCATGTTGCAATATCGTGCATTGCTGCAAACTGAAATCGTGGTATTCCAGATCATGTTCGAGCAGGTAGCTCTCAAGATCGACACTGCCGGCGAGCATGGCAGAAAAATCAGGATGCGGCGGCTCCTCGAGCACGATCACCTCGTGCCGGCGCATGATCCGCTCGGTAAACTCCATCGATTCAGGGCGATGAGTGGCATAGACGATCTGCAGCGTATTCATCATATCAGGGTAAGCATCATCGAAGGTAATAGGGAGCAGAAAAACCAAACATAGTTGTCTTCGTAATCCGAAAAATGCCAGGATCGTCGGGTCGCCATGGAATAGTGGCGCAGATTACGCTATGATCATTGCATACATCGAATGGTGCGGAAAACCCCACCACTTTCCTTGACCCAAGGAGCGCGCTTTGATGAAACGGTTGATAACACACGGTCTGGTGATTTTGCTGGCGGCAACGCTCTGCGGTTGTTCAACCAATGCTCCCCTGCGCTCACTCTACTATCAGGCCGAAAATCCGTCCCGGGGTAAAACCATGATCATATTTCTCCGGGGGCGGGGCGGCAGCCATGAGGACTTCGCCGATGAAGGGTTTGTCGATGCGGTCAGAGAGCGCCACCTGCCGGTCGACATGGTTGCTCCCAATGCCCATTTCGGGTATTACATGGGTGAAACGCTCATCCCCCGGCTCAAGGAAGACGTTATTGAGCCGGCCAGGCGGGACGGCTACGAACAATTCTGGCTGGTCGGCGTGTCCATGGGCGGGCTCGGGGCGCTCCTCTATGCCCGGGAGCATCCTGACGATGTTGCCGGCGTCTGCGTTATATCACCCTTTCTCGGCTGGACGTCCATTCTTAACGAGATTAACGAGGCCGGCGGAATACGCAGCTGGGATCCCGGCAGTTACGCCCCCGACAAGGATTGGCAGCGGATGCTCTGGCACTGGCTGCAGCAGGGTGCGGCCGGCAACCAGGAACTGCCGCTGCTCTATCTCGGCTACGGTACCGAGGATCCCTATCTGACAGGACAGACGCTGCTTGCCACCATACTGCCCGTCGACCGGGTCTTTGCCATCCCCGGCAACCATACCGCCGCAACCATGAGAGAACTCTGGCTTATCTTCCTCGACCAGGGCGCGGTGCGCATTGACTGATCATCGATAGCCAAAAGATCGTATCCCTCACCAGTGATACCGTTCAATCTTCATTGAGAAAGGAGGCGGCAAGGCCGGTTGCCGATTCATGTATCCTGTCTGCGAGCACGGTCGGGACAGGGGATGACAAGCGGGGCAGAGCCGCCTCGGTATCATGAGGTTTTTCGGCAAAGCCCTAGGCAATTGGTAGGTTGTCTTCGTATTCCAACGCCTTGACATATGTCTCGTAGATTTTCCCGTTCACCGGGCCGATTGTCTTCATCGCGCGCAGACATTCTCGTTCTTTTTTCCTTCGTAGGCGATCGTGAAGCGCAGATAGGGGCCATACGGGCCGCTCTGGTCCGCCAAGCCGTCATGCAGGTTTTTTTTCAGCGGGAGTTTTTTCAGAATTTCGGCAAACGGCAGGTCGAGCATCTGCAGCAGGTTGTTCTTGACGGTGTTGATTTCTTTAACCACCAGGTGTTCCGGTAGGCAGAAAAAGAACCCCTGGTGGAACTGGAGGCCAAGCTTCGTTGCCGCTTCGAATTCCGCCTTGGTCTCGACTTTTTCGGCCAGGAGTTTCGGGCGGAAGCGCGACAGGTGATAGAGCGTTTTCTCAATTCGGTCGAGGGGGTGCCGGATATCGATCTTGATAATGTCGGCGAATTCGATAAGCGGTAACAGGGTGCGGCTGTAGACGAAATCGTCTAGCGCCAGAGTGTGCCACCGTTCCCGGAGTTTTCTGCAGACTGCTATGACCGGCGGTTCCGGTGTAACGTCTTCGAGAATCTCGACGACGATCCGCCGCGGTGAAAAGGTGAAAAAACTTTGCCATTACCGTTGCTTTTTAACGGTTCCAATTTGATTCCAGCGGATTCTTTCTGTATGATGAATGTGATACGGCAACGTTTTCGGTTGGTTATCATTTATTACCACGAATAATTTCCGTCCCCGGCTTATTTGTTTCTAAAGTTTTTTGTTATTCTGACAGATACTTATCCATCAGACGAGGGAAAGATGAACGTCCAGCTAACGGCCCGGTGCTCGCAACGGTATGACAGGATGTGTGTTGACCGGTGCTCCCGTCCGGGATGTTCTTTCACCCCCAATGTGGAGGGTCAGATAACAGCGCGTATGTCCAGGATAAGAAAATGAATCGAAACTTTTTGCAAATATTCAAAGAGTTCAAGGAAGTTTCCCTGAGATACGATCCGCGGCACCGGGCCATCTGGTGTTATTACAACCCGAGGATACGGCCGTGTTTTTCGGCGGGAATGCTTAAGGAACTGCGCCAGTTCCAGCAAGGCATCATCGACTATTTTGCAGCCAAGGACCAAGGCGAGGAGCCGCTGGTCCGCTATCAGATCCTGCATTCGCAAATTCCGGGTATTTTCAATCTCGGTGGTGACCTTGCACTATTTAGTCAACTAATCAGGGAAAAGAACCGACACCTCCTGCACGACTACGCCCGGCGCTGTATCGACATCTGCTATCTCAACTCGATCAACCTCAATCTGCCGATCACCACAATTTCACTGGTCGAGGGATCGGCACTGGGAGGAGGGTTCGAGTCGGCGCTGTCAAGCAACATTTTGATTGCGACCGAGGATGCCGAAATGGGATTCCCGGAAATCCGCTTCAACCTGTTCCCCGGAATGGGCGCTTACAGCCTGCTGGCCCGTCACCTCGGCATGCGAACTGCCGAGCAGATCATCACCAGCGGAGAAACATACAGTGCAAGAAGGCTGCATGAGATGGGAATCGTGCATCGCCTGGCCAAACCCGGACGGGGCATCGAGGTCGTCGAGGACTTCATGTGCAAACATGCCCTGCTGAGCAACGGATTCAGGGCTTTGCAACAGGTTCGTCAGCGATATCATGCCATGGATTACCGGGAGCTTGAGTTCATCGTAGAAATATGGGTCGATGCCGCAATGCGCCTGGAAGAAAAAGATCTGCGCCTGATCGACCGCCTGGTGAAGATACAGTCGACAAAGATGGCTGCCATGAGAGAGAGGCCGCTGAAGCGAACCAAGCAGGATCGGCGTTTTATCGCTTCCCGAGCTGTTTTTCCACTCACGGATCGCAACGGCGAAACCGTTATATTCGATCGGCGCATGAACCCTGACCGGCGCTTATACAACTGAGGGAGTATGAAAAGCGACCGTTTCCGGTCATTCTATGAAAACACATCCCGCCGACATCGATAGCAACATAGAGCAGGAACGTATTGACAACCTTTACCGGCGTTCGAAAACGGCATCGTTCACCCTGCTGATTATCAGCACCATCTATTTATTTTTACTGTCGGACCTCTTCCCGGCCTGGCAGTTGATCGTCTGGTATCTGGTTCTGGTCACCGTCCTCTCCGGGCGGTTGGCGGCGGCACGTTGGTATGAAAAGAGCCGCGGCCAGGGCCGCTCCCTCAGGTTCTGGCTGTATCTTTTCCGTTTCGGGGTGTTTGTGGCGGGAACAACCGTGGGCAGCCTGAATATCCTCTTTTTTTTGCCCGACTCCCTATCGTTTTTACTTCTGGCGTTTATCTTCCCGTTCGGCATCACCGCGGGGACAGTCACCATCCTCCTTGATTTCATAGCCTTTTTGCTCTACGCAACCACCTTGATGGGGCCGTTAATTTATCAGATGCTGATTGCCGGAGACCGGTTCTTCGGCGGTGTCGGAGTCCTGACCTTCATCCTTATCCTGTTTTTCCTCAAGTTCAGCAGAGAGTACAACAACAACTTTGTCACGACATCCCGGCTGCGCTTCGAAAACAAAGCGCTTTTGAAGAACCTCGAGGAAGAAAGAAACCAGCTCAACAATCGCCTGGGCAGAATCATGAACGACAGTTCCATCGAGATCTTCGTGGTCAATGCCGAAACGCTGCAGTGTCTGCAGGTGAATCGAGGGGCGGTTGAGAATCTCGGGTACACCAAGGAAGAGTTCGCATCACTCCGGCTGCCCGATATTTTCGTCAATCTGGACCACCATGCGTTCTCCCGCCTGATACGACCACTCTATGCCGGAAAGGAAGCCGTCACCCACAAAGGAGAAAACCGTCGCAAGGATGGAAGTACCTACCCGGTCGAAGCCCGGCTGCAACTGTCGAAGTATGAGGATCCGCCCATCGCGGTCGCCACGGTGCAGAATATCAGCGAGCGGATCGAATGGGAAAAGAAGCTCATTTTCCAGGCCAATTTCGACCAGCTGACCGGCCTGCGCAATCGCCACTATATCCAGGCCTACATGCATTCGGTATTCACCAGGGCCCGCCGGCAGCACAAAAAAGTCGCTTTGTTGTTCATGGATCTCGACAACTTCAAGGATATCAACGACACTTTGGGACACGATACAGGCGACGAACTGCTGCGCCTGACAGCGCGGCGCATCTTGAGTGTGCTGCGGGAAAGCGACATCGCCGCCCGTACCGGTGGAGACGAGTTTACCGTACTGCTGGAAAACCTCCAGGAGACTGCCAACGCCGAAGTGGTTGCCGGCAAGTTGGTCAAGGAATTTCAAAATCCTTTCAAAGTGACTGGCCATGAGGTGTATACCACGATAAGCCTGGGAATCAGCGTTTACCCGGATGACGGATCGACGCTCGACCAGCTGATGAAATATGCGGACATGGCTATGTACCAGGCAAAAAACAACGGCCGAAACAACTACTGCTTCTTTTCCCACGAGATGCGGCGCTCCTCTGAAGAACAGATGATGATATCCACCCAACTGAGACACGCTATCGCCAGGGGCGAGCTGTCCCTCTATTATCAGCCGAAGATCGATATCGGACGGAGCAAAATCGTTGGAGCGGAGGCTCTCCTGCGCTGGTACAGCAAAGAACTCGGAGCCATATCTCCGGATGTTTTCATTCCGCTGGCTGAACAGTCCGGCATGATCAGCGATCTAGGCAACTGGGTACTCCACTCGGCCTGCCGGGAGGCCATGGCATGGGAAGAACTCTGCGGGGAGAGACTTCATGTCTCGGTCAACATCTCGCCGCAGCAATTTCGATCGGGAATCCTTCTTGACTCGGTGAACAGCGCCCTGTCATTGAGCGGACTGCCGCCGGAAAGGCTCGAGCTGGAGATTACCGAAAACCTGCTGCTCCAGGATTCTGCGGAACCGCTCCTGCTGCTTAACACCCTCCATGAAAACCGCGTCAGATTGGCTTTGGATGACTTCGGCACCGGCTATTCTTCGCTCAGTTATCTAGGGCGTTTCCCTCTGCAGGTGCTGAAAATCGATCGCAGTTTCATTTCCGGCCTGGCGATCAGCCCGAGCAGCAGCGCCCTGGTCGATGCGATTATCGCCATGGCCCACAGCCTCGAGTTGGAAATTGTCGCCGAAGGCGTCGAGCAAGAAAGCGAACTGACGTTTCTTCGCCAGCGCGGGGTAGAGATCATTCAAGGCTATTTCTTCAGTCCACCGCTGCCGGTCGAAAAATTCCACGAGCTTTTGACCGAAAAGTGGCGTGACGGGCTGACAGCAGGCGGTATGAACGGATGACAACCAAAATAAGCCTGAAGCTTCATGTAGCAAAAACGAACAGGGATACGTCCTCGATGATGGTGCTTCCATGAAACCACTCGACTCGTCGCTACGTTATATCCAGGCACACACAGAACCGGCCGACGAGATATTCGGCCTGAGCGACAGCCCGCGAAAAAACGGCAACTCCGACCTCCTTGTAGCTGGAAATTATCGCAGGAGCAAACGAGGCGGGCCTCTCCTGTAATCACCTTAATTTGTCAGGAGTCGACTTCCGGGGTTGCAATAGGTTGCGAACGGTGCCGCAAGGACGAGATCTTCAGACTGTTGCTGCATAATCCCTCACACTCGTCAAACCATGTCGCCGACAATCATGTTTGTTGTCCTGGGAGCCGCGCTCCTACATGCAACTTGGAATTTCCTCGTCAAGCGAACCGAGGACAAGCACCGCAGCATGACTGCCGTGGTGCTGGGACATGCGCCTTTTGCCGTGGCGGCGATGCTCTGGGCTCCGTTGCCCGGGCCGGCATCGATTCCCTTCATCGTGGCGGGTGCGGGACTGCATGTGGGCTATCAGCTATTTCTGCTGTCTGCCTACCGTATCGGCGATCTCAGCCAGGTCTACCCGCTGGCGCGGGGAGCTGCTCCGTTGCTGGTGACCATCATCTCCGTCATTTTTCTCGGTGAACACCTCTCCACTTTGGAATTGTCAGCAGTTGCGATCATCGCCTGCTCCATCATGTGCCTGAGCCTGACCCGCCGTCTCGACGGCAGCCGCAACCGCCCCGCCGCGCTCCTGGCACTGGCTGCCGGCTGCTTCATCGCTTCCTATTCCCTGGTGGACGGGACGGGCGCACGATTGGCCGGTACCGCACTGGGGTTTTACGGCTGGCTATCGATCCTCAATGCCGCCGTCTTTGCCTTGATCATGAGGGTACGCCGGCCGGGCTTGGTCGGGTCTGTTGTTGTCAGTGACTGGCGGTTCACATTAGGCAGCGGCGGTGCCTCCTTTCTTGCCTATGCGCTGGTGACCTGGGCGTTCACCCAATCGCCGCTGCCGCTGGTGACGGCCTTGCGTGAGACGAGCATTATCGCGACACTGCTGCTGGGCGTCCTGTTTCTCCGGGAGCGGTTCGACCTCGTCAAGGTGGTCGCGACGCTGACCACGATCCTGGGTATTGTTCTACTGCGCCTCTGTCACTGATTGGGTAGTGTGCAAAAAGTTCCGCAAAAAAATAAAAAAAGCGGCTACAGAAGAAACTGTAACCGCTTGATTTTGCTGGTCGGGATGAGAGGATTTGAACCTCCGGCCCCCTGAACCCCATTCCAAAATAATCTTATTAATATAAGGTTATTACCGAGAGTATCCGCAAAATCATACGCACCATGTCATTTTCAGGTGCTCACTGGTGATACTCTGCGAGCATCTTCTTGCCTACCGGGCTGTCCGTTTTGATCATCTGCCCCTGGCACTGAGGGCAACCTTTAAAGCGTGAAAGGTGCCGCCAGAACGAATAAACTATGGCAAGTATCAGGGTGATACCAAACGAAAACAGCGCCAGTGCAAGTCCAACGATCCATATGAATAGCTCGGTGAGCAGGTTGCCTTTTGTGATCAGCTTTGGCTTGCCAACGTGGGCACACTGACTGCAGATATGTCCACCGCTGTATCCTTCTTTAAAAGCTGCCACACCTTTTTTAAACTTCTCTTTGTTTGCCTGTTGCTGCTTCTGGCGATCTGCATCTGCTTGTTGCCTTGCTGCTTCCTCCTCTTTCCGTCGACGTTCTTCAGCTACATCAAAGCCCATGTCTCCCTCCTGTGCAAACTTGCAACCGATATCGTTTTATTGTTTTTGGTTGCCAATTGAAGGTGTCTCTCTTCTCTGTTTTCTTTTTTGTGTTTCAGATCTTGAGGCGAAGAAAAGAGCAACCGCCAGAGCGATACTTAGATAACATAAAAATTTATTATCTGTAGAAAACGATCCGATTCCTGTGAGTAAAAACATAACTGACAAAAAACCTGAAAAAGCTCCAAATCCAAGTGGATGAGATGAACCACATTTCGGGCATTTGGTTGCAGACTCAGAAATCAAACTTCCGCAATCTTTGCATTTATCGTTCATTGAGGTCTCGTTTTCTTAATATTTTGTTTTCAGAAATTCCAGATGTTTTGCATTTTTCAACACTTGGAAAAATGTCGTATATCGATATCTCTTTTCCAGAAGGCGATGCTATGAACTTTCCAAGTGAGAGGAGGTTGACGAATTGATTTTCTGAACAGTGGAAATCATCTTTAGGCGTGTACATGCTGAACATTTCGTTACTGATAAAGAATTGTATTCTTAATAACGATTTGTGTTCAGATTTGTGTTTTGAAATAACTTGTACTATGAGGTCTCGATTTCTTGAAGAACAATGAAGCGTGTCGCCAATGTTGAAAGAAAAACCTGGCCCCTGAGTTAATGCTTGAGTGCTTTTTTTGTTAATAGTTCTGGTGGTGTATTTTATATCTAGAGCTTCAAAGAAGCACGATCTGACAACAAAAACCCAATCTGTTGCGATTGTGTCCCGTGATAGGACAAACTGTGCACCGGTGTTTTTTTCAATAGCAGTTTCAAACTTGTTATTTAGCAATGTTTGATAGTATGCATTTGTTACATGAAGCGTCCAAAAATCAAACATTGATATGCTGTTTTCATTTTTTGATATTCCATACTGTTTAAAACTAGCAATGAGATTAACTGTTCTTCTAGAGCTGCGCTTATCTTCATTATCGGTTGATGTAACGTTCATTTATCATCTCCATTTCGAAAAGCAAAATCAGCCCAGTGATCTTCGGTAATAATGGAGATCGATGACCCGCATCGTTTGTTTTCGATTGCTTCCTCAATTTTCCTGCCATAACTTGAGTGCGCCCAAGACCGACTGGCAAAAAAACCGATAACAAGATAGTTGGTGTCGTGCCTCACGCTACTGTGAAAAAAACCTCCAAGGTTTTCTATAGCATCAACAACAACGTTTCTTGGACCATAAGCAAATTTACCAGTCAGACAAAAAGATGTTCCGTCAAAATTTACAAATGGAGCAGGTATGTCAATAGGTAGCGATGTAGAAAGATTAGTTGAACGACTTTCCGTTTTGTCACCAGCGAACATCTTTAGGACACTAAACAACTCGTCCTTTTCGTCTTCGTCCAGCTTATCATCCGACAACATGTCCTTAATTCTTTCGTAAAGAATTGCGGCTACTGGGTTCAGAAAATGGTTCTTGTTTGATGACATCCATTCTACAAGGAATTGAGCCTCTTCAATATTTACGATGTTGTCTGCTATTATTCCTTTGCTTATGCCGATAAGTTCATCGATTGATCTGTCGTTAAGACGCTTGTGGTTGTAGTGCCGTTTTAATAATAATCTATATCCGTCTGTGTATTGGCTCATCTGATTTATAAATTTTGTTTTTGTTGGCTTTTGTTGTAAATTCTCTGCTTTTGACTATTTATGTTTTTCACTTACTGTCCGATTTAATCTTATGAGGTCTAAATTAACTATCGTTGCTGGCCCGTTTTTTTTGCTTCCAATCTGCAAACTCCGGGAATCTGTTTTCAAATTCAATATGGAACCATACTTTTTGTCCCGGCCTAAAGGTTTCTACATAATTTAACCAGTCTTGGATTTCGAATAGTAACCCTTCTTCAAGTGTTCTGTATTTCTTGTCGTAATTGGTTTGCTCGTCAGACACCTGAGACAAGCATGGTTCGCGTTCTCCCCTCACCAGATCGTCAAGGCTTCGGTTCAAAGCCTTGGCAATTTTGTCCAAAATATAAGTTTTAGGATCTGCATCTTTCTTTAAATTTCTTCGTAGCGTGCTTTCCGGCACCCCGGTTTCTTCTGCCAGGTCATAAAGGGAGTTTTGTCCGTTCCACTGCACGACCCTTTTCCCTATTTCAGATAAACTATTGACATCTATTTGTTTTTTAGCCATAGCGCAAAAAATATAATGGTAATGTTCATTTTTGGCTTGATAAGCGCCAATAGCTGCGCTACTATCGATCACAAATGGCGCTACTTAAGTCATAAATAGAGGAGAAATTATGGTATCAAGAACAAATGACAGCCTCTCTCCTGAACAAATTATAGGTCTTATCAGGTACATAACAGGAATGACCGTACCACAATTTGCCAAGCATATCGGGGTACATAAGACCAATGTGTATCTTGCTATCCGCGGAAAGCAAATAAAGACGCCTGTCCGGGACATCATCGCCGATGCTGTCGGCATGAAAAAGGAAGAACTCTGGCCCGAAGCAGCCATGGTAGGGGAGAAATAGATATGCCCCGCCCTCTGGACACACTACGGGCGCTACAGGTGGCACTGAGCATCCTAGCAGAGGGCGGGCGCATTTTTCAATCAATTTGAAACACAGGCGGCACTATATGCCTGTTTTTTGCACGCACTTTCAATTTTTTACCATGAAAATTTAGGGGGAAAATCATCATGAGGTATCGTCCGCAAACGCTCAAAGAGGCGCTCTACAACACCATTCACCGCCACCAGGAACTGTCGGTCAGTGCCATAGCAGAGGAGCTGAACATGGCCGAATCGTATCTTTATCGTTCAGCCCTGCCAGACCAGGATACCGACGGCCAAAATGCAAGTGGGGTACGATTCCCGTTAAAACAACTTGCCCCGCTTATCCGCCTTACTGGTGACTTTCAGACCCTCGATATAATCGAGAATTCACTTGGCCGGGTCGCTATCCAGCTTCCCAAAGGAGATGCAACGCCTGGCGAGGTGCAGAAGGAAGCAATCAAATCGGCAGCAGAGTTTGGCCGTTTGATGCGCGAGATTCATTTGGCACTGGAAGATGATCATTTATCGAGGAAGGAAAAGGAGTTGATTTGCAAGGTCGGTCATGAAGCCGTCACCGCCATCATGCAGGTGATCAAAGGGTGTGAGTAGGGGAATGGGCAGCGGAATGAACGGCATACCGGAAACGATTACCTACACAGAAGCTGTCGAGCGCTACAAGTGTGACCGGCAGGCCCTGCGCAAGAAGGTTGAAGACGGCACGATCAGAGCCTTCCGGCCTGGTCTTAAGGTGTTGCTGGTTCGCGATGATGCCGACGCCTGGTTTCTTTCAACGGCCCTTAAGGCGCCGAACCGAAAGCCAACCAGGCGCAAACGTAAATGGTAGGAGAGACATGAGCCAACAGACCAAAAAGAAGATCGAGAACGCAGCTTGGTCAACCTTCGGCGCTCTGCTGGTGGCCGCCTGGTTGGTGGTCTTTATGCTGCAATTACCGAGGGCTATCGCATGGTGACGATAGCCCTTCATTTTTTCTGCCCTGTTCCCTTTGAAGGCGCGCAAGCGCCAATCCTCCCCCCGCCCCCTCCCTACTTTGAAAATTCCCCCGCAAGGTCCGTGAACGTCTCTCGGGCGCGGGTCCTTCCGGGGGAAAAACCGCGAAGCGGGTCGGGCGACCGCGAGAAGTTCGCGGCTGTGAAAAATAATTCTGGATGGCAACTTGGCAATTCCGGCAATTTCCCGGGCGTCGGTCGGTTTGGGGGCGGTGAGGGGTCATGAGTCAGGAGCCGGTACAGGGGGGCGGACAGCTGACGCCGGAGCAGATTCGTGAGGCGACCGAGACGCGGATCGCGCAGGAGCGCGAAGCGCTCGCCCAAAAAAATGCCGAGAAGAAACGCCGCAACGGTGGATCCGGGGTCGGTGGTGGGTCCGGATCCGGGACCGATAGCAGCGGGGAACAAGCCGGGAATGGTGGAGGCGGAATCGAAATCACGTCGAAGTTCGTGCTCGATTGTCTCAAGGCAAACGAATTGGGAGACGGGATGTTGTTTGCGGCTCTGCATAAAGACCGGATCGTCTATGCCAAAAACAGCCAGCAGTGGTTTGTCTGGGACCGGCACTGCTGGAAACGGGACGATCTTGACGAGGCGGTCTCGGCTGTTGAGCGGGTGGCCTGCCGATATGCCGACGAGATCCCCATTCTCAAGCAGGAAATCAACGACGCTTACGCCCTGGGAGACGCCGAAGGTGAAACGGTAAAACGGAGAAACAACAAGACGATCGGCGATATCTACTCCCGGGTGGGCCGGCTGCGCAAGCGAGAAGGCCGTAACAACTGTCTGCTTTTTGCTCATACCAACCCTGCGAACCAGCTGGCCATCACCGGACGTGAGTTCGATCTGGATCCGTGGTTGCTGGCGGCGCCGAACGGCGTTGTCAACCTGAAAACCGGCGAGCTGGAAGACGGCGTGCCGGCCGATTACGTCAGCAAGCGGACCATGGCTCCTTTCTATGGAATCGGGGTAAAGGCGGCGAAGAATATCTGGACCGAGACGCTGGAGCAGATTTACGACGGTGACACGGAGTTGATTGCCTACCTACAGCGGTTGCTCGGGTATGGCATCACCGGGTTGTCGATCGAACATGTTTTTCCGGTCATGCTCGGCCGTGGCCGCAACGGTAAGAGTTTGATCATCGAGGCGATCTCTCATGCCTTGGGCGATTATTGCGGCATCGTGCCGGCCGAGATGTTGCTTGAGTCGAGCCGGCAGACAAATGCCGCGCAGTCGACGCCGGAGTTGATGGCGCTCAAGGGTCTACGGTTGGCGATCGCCAGCGAGACCGACGAGGGCCGGCGGTTCTCGGCAGCACGGGTGAAGTGGTTGACCGGCGGCGATACCATCACCGCCCGCGGCCTCTATGATCGGCACCCGACGCAGTTCGATCCGACCCACCTGGTTATCCTGCTGTCAAACCACGAACCGGGCGCGCCTGACTCGGACATGGCGTTCTGGGAGCGGTGTTTTCTGATCCAGCACCGGATCTCGTTTGTCAACCGGGAGCCGTCCGGCGACCGTGAGCGCCGCGCCGACCCGTCCCTGCCGATGAAGCTGCGGCAGGCCGGACCGGATATTCTCGCCTGGCTGGTGGAGGGATGCCTGGAGTGGCAGCGCATCGGTCTACAGCCGCCGGCGTCGGTGATCAAGTCGACCGCCGAATACAAGGAGGAGACCGATTATATCGGCCAGTTCCTCGAGGTGGCGACCATCAAGAAAGAGGGCACCAGCGAGGGGGCGAGTTCGCTCTATACCGCTTTTATCATCTGGTACCTGGGTCCGTTCGGCGGCAACAAGAGATGGCTGCCGAGCCAGAAGGCTTTCGGCAAAAAGCTGCGATCCAGGGAGGAATATGACCATAGCAAAAGCAATGGTCTCGTCGTTTATCACGGACTGTCCCTGACCCCTGAATACATGGGTAAGGTCATAGATTACCACAATAACTATGACGGTCAGGGATAGTCCTTTGCCCTGTTGAGGGAGGAAGGGACCGAGATTTAACAAACTTTAAATATGGAATGAGGGGGTGTGATCGCGCGTCTATTTACTTCTTTTATCCTCCCTATCATCCCTAAAGAAAAAAAGAAAAAAAAGAAAAAGAAAAAAGAAAATGGTTAACCTTCTGACTTTGCTAGAGAACCGAGGAATTAAACCGAAGCGGGTATCGAGCGCTTACGGCGGGGAATATGCGTCTCATTGTCCATGTTGCGGGGATGATGGCAAGGGAAAGGTCTCTGACCGGTTCCATATCTGGCCGGATCGGGCCGGCGGCGGCAAGGCGGTTGGCCGCTACTGGTGCCGCAAGTGCGGCATCACCGGAGACACCATCCAGTTCTTGATTGATGTCGATAACCTCAGCTTTAGCGAGGCGTGCTCTGAGCTGGGTATTCCATTGCCCGACGGCAGCGTCCAACGGTCTCGGCCGGTTACTCCGCAGGTGGTGCACAACAGTGGTCACGATCCACGCGAGTATGCTTTGCCCTGCGGTGTGTGGATGGATAAGGCCGCGGCGTTTATCGCCGACTGCCAGCGTCGGCTGGCCGAACGGGATGACGCCCTGGCTTGGCTGGCGGAGCGCGGCATCGATGAGGAAACGGCGAGCCGCTATGGTCTTGGATACAACGAGAGTTCCCGAGGGCGTGACCGGTACCGACCGCTGGAGCTGTGGGGTTTGCCATCGGCAAAGAATGACCAGGGCAAAGAGAAAAAGCTGTGGTTGCCGCGCGGTTGGGTGATCCCGTTGTTCGATGAGCAGGGCCGGGTGATCCAGTTGCGGATCCGTCGCCTGAATGAAGACATCGCCCGGTTCGCCAACGACATCAAGTACCTGATGGTCAAGGGCTCATGCCCGGCGACGATGGTGCTGCATCCGGACGCCGGCATTTTTGTTTCTGTCGAGAGCGGCCTGGACGCGGTGCTGCTTGCTGGCCAGTTCGACGGCCTGATCGGCGCCGTCACCACCTGGAACGCCTCGGCCAAACCGGACCGCCGGGCTGATGCCATCCTGCAGCGTGCCGACTGCATCCTCGATTGTCTCGACTTCGACGCTGCCGGCGCCGAGCCGCAGGCCTGGTGGTCGCAGCGGTATCGTCGGCATCGGCGCTGGCCGGTACCGGTCGGCAAGGATCCTGGTGACGCCTTTGCCGCCGGGGTAGATCTGCGCTCCTGGCTGCTTGCCGGGCTGCCTCAGGGGTTGGCCAGAAAGATCGGCGGCGTTGCGTCTTCCGGAGAACAGAGAAGTGGTAATCGATCAGCAGAGGTACTGAGCCAGGATCAGCGTCCCGGTGGTGGGGAAACGATTACAGCAGGTGAAACGATTGGGCCGGTTCATGAAACGAATGGTGTGACTGGTGAAACGGACAGATCGGAGCCAGCGGTGACTGATTCTTGTCTGCCGAGGGAGCGTTTTGAAAAAATCAGAAATGGTTCGAGGGGACAGCATCAGGGGCAGACGGCGCGGGAGTTTGAATTGGAGAAGCAGATTGCGCAGCTGCCGCCGATCATGCGGGCAGAAGTTGAATCGTTTCGTGAGTTGATGGACGCGCACCCGCTCGGAGCCTGGCTGTCCGGTGACGGCCTGGCCGCCGGTCCGGTGTGCCGTGATGAGAGTTGGCGGCGCGAGCATTGGGATATCTTCGGTCGGTTCAAGTCTTTGTTCTACGGACCGGCGCACGGCATCATTTGCGACCTGTGGGAGCCGGAGTTCAAGCGGACGGGCGCGGCGCTGCGGAAACGGTAAACGGTCAGGGGGAGATCATGAGAGAAAGCGAACTGAGAAAGCACGCAATTTGCTCGAAGTGCGGAAACAAGATCGGGCACACCGGGCTGCCGCTGTTCTGGACGATACGGGCAGAGCGGCACGGTATCAAGATGGACGTTGTTAAACGGCAGACCGGGCTGGCTATGATGCTCGGCGGTAATGCTTTGATTGCTGCCGCCATGGGACCGGATGAGGACATGACCGAGCTGGTTGACTCTGCCGACCTGACGCTTTGCGAAGCGTGCGCGTCTCCGGTACTGGAGCTGATGGCTTCCTGCGGAGACGGGTTTGAAGTGGTTCCGCTGGACCAGGAGTATTTGTGATGACCAGGGCGCTGCAGCGTGGGCTGTTTGACGAGATGATCGTCGATAACTTCGCCGGCGGAGGCGGGGCCAGTACCGGGATCGAGATTGCCCTGGGTCGGCCGATCGATGTGGCGATCAACCACGATCAGGAAGCGGTGGCCATGCACCAGGCCAATCACCCGTATACTCGGCATTTGTGCGAAGACGTGTGGGCGGTGGATCCGGTGGCTGTCACCTGCGGGCGGCCGGTTGGGCTTGCCTGGTTTTCTCCGGACTGCAAACATTTTTCCAAGGCAAAGGGCGGTAAGCCGGTGTCGCGGCGGGTGCGCGGGCTGGCCTGGGTGGTGATCCGCTGGGCACAGAAAGTGCGGCCCCGGGTGATCATGTTGGAAAATGTCGAGGAGTTCGCCGGCTGGGGGCCTTTGGTTCCGGTGTGCGATAAGCGCGGGCGGAAGAAGATCGGGCCGGACGGCAAGACGCTGTTGCGGCCGTGCGGCTACAACGAGGGCGCGACGTTTTATCGCTGGGTCGGCAGGTTGGAATCGCTCGGTTACACGGTCGAGTGGCGGCAGCTGCGGGCCTGCGACTACGGGGCGCCGACGATCCGCAAGCGGTTGTTCCTTATAGCCCGTTGCGACGGTTTGCCGATTGTCTGGCCGGAGCCGACGCACGGCGATCCGAAAAGCGATGAGGTACGCAGCGGTCGGTTGTTGCCGTGGCGGACAGCCGCAGAATGTATCGAATGGTCTGTTCCCGCTCCGTCGATATTCGAGCGGCAACGACCGCTGGCTGAGGCGACCATGCGACGGATCGCCAAGGGGATCGTCCGTTATGTGATCGATAATCCCGAGCCGTTTATCGTGCCGCTGACGCATCACGGCGAGCGGCGGGCGCACGCGATCAGTGAGCCGTTGCCGACTGTGACGGCTGCGCATCGCGGGGAGTTTGCGATGGTGGCGCCGGTGATGACTGAGCACGCCAACGCATCGTCGCCTCGCTGCATGCCGTCAGACGAGCCGCTGCGAACGATCTGTGCAGCGACCAAGGGCGGACATCACGCACTGGTAACCGCGTTCATGGCCCAGCATAACGGCGGCTTTTATGATGGTGCCGGCCGCGCGGTTGATGCACCGTTATCGACGGTGACCCATCGCGGCACGCAGCAGGGCCTGGTGACCGCCAATCTGATGCGCCAATTCGGCAAGAGTGTCGGTTCTGCTGCTACCGATCCGGTTGGGACGATTACCGCCGGCGGCGGTGGTAAGACGGGGTTAGTCACGTCGCACCTGGTCAAGCTGCGCGGCACCTGCCGTGACGGCCAGCCGGTGACGGCGCCGATGCCGACGGTGACTGCATCCGGCACCCATGTCGGAGAGGTGCGGGCGTTCCTGCTCAAATATTACGGCAGCGACCAGGACCCGCAGATCCGTGAACCGCTGCACACGATTACCACGAAAGATCGTTTCGGGTTGGTGACGGTGCATGGCCAGCCGTACCGGATCGTCGATATCGGCATGCGGATGTTGGCGCCGCGCGAATTGTACCGGGCGCAGGGATTTTCCGACAGCTATGTGATCGACCCGGATGTGAACGGTAAACCGCTGACCAAGACCGCTCAGGTGCGGATGTGCGGAAACTCTGTGTCTCCGCCTCCGGTTACGGAACTGGTGCGGGCTAATGTGAAACTTCAATGTCAGGTGGCGGCATGATTATTTCGATAGCGATGATGGCGATGATGGCTTGGCCGTATACCTGTGTGGTGCCGCTATGATCACCAGATACGAAGACGGCGCCATCGAGATCCGTGGAGATAAAGGCGCCGTGATTTGCTTCAAGGGGCGGGTTGAGCCGCACAATCCTGAAATTGATGACAGTGAGACCATGGTCGTTGATTTCGGTGAGCCTGCTGGCTGGCGTTATATCTGCCCGCGTTGCGGGGTGCGCAATGGTGATAACCTGCCGGTGGTTGTTGGCGAGGGGATTGAAACGGGTGGCTGCCGGCAGTGTTTTGACGATAGCGGGCTGGCCGCCGCCATGGTTGAGCAGCTGCGCGAAGTGGTGACCGGGGTTGCTGTGCCGGTGCCGGTGTGGTGGTGAGCATGGAACTGACGGACAAGCAGTTGCATACCTTGCGGCACATGCTCGGGATCAACAAGCCGTATGATCGAGAGCCGCGCCCGTATCGGAACTATGCCGCGGTCAATCCCGGTGATCAGGAGTTCGCTGAGTTGGAGCGGATCGGCGCGGTTGAGTTGGTGCGCAAGGCTGGCAGCTCCGGAGTCTGTGGTGGGCTTGATTGTTTTCGTTGCTCCACTGCCGGCATCGTTGCTGCGGCGCTGAGCCACCGGCAGATCAGGAAGCCGAAGCGAAAGCGATTGTATCACTGCTACCTGGGGCTTTCAGGTCTCGATGCGGATCTGACGTTCAAAGAGTTTTTGACCAGCCCTGATTTTGCCGATGTTCGGGCCAAGGCTTGATTGATAGCGAGGTGAGTCATGCCGGTAATTGGATCGTATAGCGATAGCGAGATGGCGCGGCACCGGTCGCTGGTGGTCGGCGACGCCGAGGTTGATCTGCGGCCCGGGTCGATCGTTCTGATCAACAGGTTCGGACCTTTTGATTTTTCCGGCTTTGTTGATGCCATGGTTCCCGGGGTGGCGGACCGGTTCGCGGTTCCACTTGAGGGCCTGGTCGCTCAACCGCCACCGGCGCAGGTCCTCTGTGCGGCCTGCGGTGAGTCTGCAGCGCTGGCCGGGGAATCGGTTTGCGGTGCGTGTTTGGAAGAGTTGATGGCGGGTGGTCCGGCATGGCGTTGAAACGAAACAGCACAGACGGTGTGTATACCGCGACGCGCAAGACGCTGGCCAAGCGGTTGGCGACGCAGATTGCACAGTCTCTGCCGTGCCCCATTGCCGGGTGCAACGGCACGATGATGACGCGGATCGACCGGCGCAGCTTTGTCGAGCTGTGCGTCCGGCACCAGCGCCGGGCCTCGGTGCGCAACGCCTTTGCCGGGGCGGTGCAGGAGGAGAACCTGAGCTGCACGGTTTGCATCATCGGGGTGAAGGTGAAGGAAGGCGGGCAGTTCAAGCCGCCGGCCGGGGTGTGTTTCGTCAGCAGGGAGCAGATGCTGCTGGAACGGGGGAGGGGGAGATGAACCGGCAGGCCTGGAAACGCCGCGACTGGCCGCGACGTGGTGAGAAGAAAGCGGCGGCGACGCTGGACAGGGCCGGGGCTGTGGTGATGCAACAGTGCCCGGTAACCGGGGGCAACCCGACATCGATGAGCGCCGAGAGCTTTGCGCGGCTGTGCGGATTGGCCCGGCAACGGGCTGCCGCCGATCCGGGATTGCTGACCGGGTATTGCCTGGTATGTGAGGCGAAGAATAAACCGGCCGAGCTGACGATTGTCGATCTCAGCGCGGCCACCGATCAGGGGGATAGTTCGATGGGACAGGTTACCGAAAAAGGATTGTGTAGCAGCTGTGATGCTGACGGTCGACCGTTGAAGGTTAATTACGGAGAGAAGGTCTGCTCCAGTTGTTCGATCATGAGGATGGTCTGCAAGAACAGGCCGGATGTCGTCTGTGAGCAGTTGCGCAAACTTGCTCCCGATTTTCTGGACAAGAAGCTCCAGGCCGATGACGCGGAGAAAATCGATACAGTTGTCCATGACCTGGTCAAGGATTTGGTCAAGGTGCTGGTCCCGCAAGATGAAGAATCGATCATGATCTGCGCCAAGCGGAGAATGGCAGCGCTTGAGGCCGCTCTCAACGAGAATACCGATCTGGTGATGCAGCTGCGGCAGAAAGAGCAGGAAGTTGCCGAATTGCGCATGCAGATCGAGTTGTCCGGCAAGCAGCAGTCCGGTGACGCCGACAGCTCGCTTCTCGACAAATTGCGGGAGATCATTGGCGCCGTTGATGGTGATGCTCTGTTGACGGCGCGCGCCCTGGTGAAAAAGGCCAATGGGCTTGAGACCAGCAGGAACTATATCGGCCGGATCAGGGAAGCGCTGCAGGCTGACCGTGATGTCGATCTTGTTGCCCACGCTGCCGGTCTGGTTCGCGATCTTCAGGAGAGTCGACAATTTAATCTGGAGCTGAATGACAAAGGTTTTACGGAGCTTGTCGCCAATCATGAAAGCACGTTGCTGGCCAAGCTGCGCGAGGTCCTTGGTGCCGGCGATGGGGACATCGTACAGGCGGCACGGCTCGCCGCTGATGGATGTGGTGATGCTAAAACGCTCAAGGAGTTGTGTTGCCTCGACGATGGCATGCCGCTGGTTGAGTATGTCGAGTCATTGCTTGCCGATCGCCGGGACCTGCAGGAGCGATATGCCTCACAGTATACAGTGGCTGGTCAGCTTGAAATTGAGCGAGACTTATTTCGAGATGAGGTCCGTGCGGTGCGGGCGGCGTTGCGGGTTGGAGATAAGTTTGACGGTTCGCTGAGCGATGCCGCTCGCATCATCACGCGAAACCTGGTGGAGCAAGAGCGTGAGGCACGGATTCTTCGGCAAGAGTTTGATCGGATTGTTGGCGCAGGCACCGCCCCTGACAACCTGCCGACAGTAGTGTCCGGTGAGGTAGATAGCGCTTGCCCGTGCGGGCGTGACGGGGTCTTGCTCGATCTGCTGATCGAAGCGCTCGGAGATCAGGTGATCAATCTTACTGCCTGGAGCTTCAAGCGGTTGCGGGAGGTGTCATGATGGCCGGCCGACCGAAGGTTGCTTGCCCGGATTGTGGACGCAGTGAGTACGACGAGCGGCATGACGCCCATTACTGCCCGTATCATCGGCGCTGGTTGGAGTTCGGGTGCGGTGATCCGCGCTGCCCGTTGTGTGGGAAGCGGCCGGAGCGTCCCGAAATTGGCGAGCGGTTGACGGTGGTTAAGGGCAAGAAACGGAACCGGGGGAAACGATCATGACTATCAAGGAAGCTGATGTGAAACTATTTAAGCCGGTGCAGGGTCGGAGTTTGTTTGCAAGCGGTGGCCGGGTACCTGGTCCTCGGTTTGCTATTGACGGTAAGGGTGGCCTAGTCGTTACGTTTGCTGGTGATCTCGACCGGGTACCCGCTGTTATGCTGGGGCCTCCGGCTCCGCCGCCGTCTCCGGACGATCGGGTGAAGCTGGCAGCGCAGCTGGCCGCTGCCGGTTTTCGCAGCAGGAAGGAAATTATTGCCGAGGCAGAAGCTGAGGGCGAGATCGGCGACGGCGGTGAGACACCCGGGGCGTCCGCCCTGGTCGGTGAGGTTGAGCAGCTGCTGGCGATCGAGTTGCGGACCGAGTTGCTCAAGGTACTGCAGGATGTCGGCCCGCGCGTGTTGGCCCGGCTGCATGTCTGCCGGGGGTGCGGGGAATTGTTTCTGGCCAAACGGCGCGGCGGCACCGTCAAGTGGTGTCCGGCGTGCCGGAAATAGGGAGGAGATCATGATCTTGAGAATGCTTGGATTGCTGCTGCGTCCGGTGTGGTTGCCGCAGCCGTTGTATCGGGGGATGCCGATGTGGTGCCTGCTGATCGGGGCGCTCGGGCTGCTGCTGCCGGTCGGATGGTTGACCGTGCCGGTTATCACCTACCTGTTTGCTTACGGGGCCTGGGTGCTCTATGAGCGGGCGATGAACCAGATGATCGGGAGGTATTGATCGATGGAATCGAGAATGCACCTGTTTGACGAGATGAAGGCCAAGATCGGATCGACCTGCGAGCATCGACTCCGCGGGAGTAGACGGCCGTCTGACACGCAACGTCAGGAGATTGTCGGCGTGGTGGTACGGAAAAGCCTGTTTGGCCACGAGGACTATCTCTTCGAGTTTATAACTGGTGAGCTGGCCTTTGTCGATGAATGCTGGTTCGAGGTTGAGCGCTATACCGAAAGGGACTTGCCTGCCGCCGACGGTGCCGCATCATGAGCGGAGCTTGGAGTAGCGGGTCGGCCGGTGTTGATCGGCCGGTCTATCCTGAAGGCTCAACCGGTGCTGGCGGCCCGGTATCTCTGGAAGGACCTGCCGGCTCAGTTTGTACGGTCGATGCCGCCAAGCGGGCCGATACGCTGCGGGTGCTCGGTGAGCTGGTGGAAGCGGCCGAGCCGGTTGGTTGGGAGAATGATGACGTGGCGGAGTATGCCATCCCGGCCGAGAACTACGATGCGCTTGTTGAGCTGTTCGCTGCGCTGCAGGAGCGGGAGATCATCTGATGGCCGCGCCGGTTTCGATCTGGTCTGATTTTCGGGAGACGCCGGTAAAGCTCGACGTTTTCCGGCAGCTTGATGCCATGGGCTACCAGGTGACGCAGCGCACCTTTTACCGGCACTGCAAAGAGGGCAAGTGTCGGCGCAATGCGGACGGGGTGTTTTCCCGGCGGCTCGTCAAGGCCTATTGCGATGCCGAAGGGTTGGCCCGGAACGGCGCTGAGACCGATGACGACGACGGCGGCAAGCTGGCCGTCAAGCAGTCGGTCAAGATCGACCGGGAGAATGAAAAGCTCGAGCTTTCCAATAAACTGCTCAAGCTCAAGTACGAACGGTCGATCGGCAAACTGATCGAGCGGGACGGGCTGTACCTGGAGCTGGCCGCGCGGACGGTGGCGCTCGATACCGGTTTTCGGCAGAAGCTGTCGATGGAGGCGCCGAAGCTGATCGCCTCCATCGGCGGCGATCTGAACCGGCAGCTTGAGTTTGAGGACCTGGTTCTTGAGCTGGTATGGAACGAACTGCTGGCTGACTATTGCGCGGTTGATGAGTTTGAGGTGCTGTTCGATGACCTGGCCGAAGAGACGGCAGACGCCACCGACGTTGACGAGCTGATCGATACCGGCGAGGGCGGTGACGAATGAATGAGCTGACGCCGCAGAACCGGACCGGTGGCAAGGCGGTGCGCTCATTTCGCGGGGCGCTGCCGGCACCGATCAGAGAGCTGGCCGGGGAGTTGCTGGCCCGGTTGTGCGACGCCGGCGTGTATCGCTTCTCTTTCTCCCGGCCTGAGCGGCGGCAGATGCGGCGGCGGCGGAAGGTGAAGCCGTCCGAGTTTGCGCCGCGCCACATCAAGGTGCCGACCGGCCGGTTCGCCGGGGCGTATATGAATCTGGACATGCGGCCGCACCTGGTGGGCATTATGGATGCCTACGTGCTGCCGTTCATCCGCAAGATCACCGTGGCGGCGGTGCCGCAGGCCGGCAAGACGACGCTGTCGGTGATCTGGTTTGGCTGGACATCGTTTTTCGCTCCGGGGCCGACGCTGACCGTTTATCCAAACGAGCAGACCGGTACCGAGAATATGCAGGACCGGTTCCAGAAGACGTTCGAGATATCGCCGGCCCTGCGGCGTCTGTTGACCGGGCGTAAGGAAGACGTCGCCAAGCATGCCCTGCGGCTCGTCAACTGCTGGCTGCGGGTCGGCTGGTCCGGCTCCACCACATCGGCGGCGAACCGATCGATCCGCTACCTGAACCTCGACGAGGTGAACAAGTACACCGAGAAGCCGGACAAGTCCGAGGCGTCGATCTTCTCGCTATTCAAGATCAGGGTGCGCGATTTCGCCAACCACAAGGTGTCGGTGATGTCGTCGCACTCCGATGAGCGCGGGTTTATCAATATCGAGTTGGAGCGGGAGACCGAGGCGGTCTTCGTCTATTGGGTGCGCTGCCCCTATTGCGGGACCGAACAGCAGATGGACTTCACGCCTGATACGTTCTGGTGGCCGCACGATGAAACGATCAAGCCGGATGGTTCGGTTTCGCGCAAGAGTGTTGACCGCAAAGAGATCCTGTCGAAGTCGCTGGCCCGCTATGTCTGCATTAACGAGGCCTGCTCGATGCGGCTGTGGGATGACGACGCCCGCAACCAGGCCATCCAGACGAGGACCTGGCGGCTGCGCACCGCTGACGGCAGCCCCGGCGAAGAGATGTTCCGTTACCTGTACCGGGAGCGGCCGGCGTCGATCGGCTTTGTTATCCCGTCGTGGATACTGCGCAACGTGTCGCTGTCCGAGGTGGCCCACGATTACCTGAAAAGCAAGGACAAGACGCTGAGCCCCGAGGAGCGTTTCGAGGCGGCGCAGAACTTTGCCAACAAGCACCGCTGCCGGCCGTGGCGCTACGAGATCCGCAAGCAGCCGGCGGAGCGGTTGAAGCGTCTGTGCGACGAGCGGCCCGCCGGCGTGGTGCCTGGGGGCAACCGGGTGGCCGGGTTGTTCGGTGGCGTCGATACCCAGGACGATTCGTTTTTTATCTCGATCTGGGCGTTCGGCTACGGCACCAGTGGCGATCAGTGGCTGGTGCTGCGCAAGCAGGTGCTGGGGCAGGACGATGTAGCCAAGATCCTCTGGCAGGATGAATACTACGACGCGGACGGCAATCGTTACCCGGTCCTCTTTGCCCTGCAGGATATGGGCGGACATCGGCAGAGAGAGGTCTTGGAATTCTGCATCGAGTACGAGGGGTTGATCCTGCCGTCGTTCGGATCACCGCGGCCGATGCCGGTGCCCTATTCGTTTTCCCAGAAGGAATACGCGCCGGGCGACTATCAGGCGCTTCCCGGCGGCGGCGTGCGGGCGATGCGGGTGAACACCAAGTGGTTCAAGGATTTTCTGGCGGTGCGGCTCGGCCTGGAGCCGGGCACGCCCGGATCGGTGCACCTCTATCACGACTGCGACGAGGATTTTCGCAAGCAGCTGCTGTCCGAGGTGCGCGACGAAAAAGGGATCTGGCAGCCGATTTCCGGGCGGGCAAATCATTATTGGGACTGCTGGGTATTGGCCAACTGCGCCGCCGAACACTACGGCATCAAGAACGCCAAGCGGCCGGAAGAGATGGAAAAGGAAGAGGACGGCCTGGTGGTGGTGGCCGAATCGTCATTCATGGGAGGACGGTGATGGAAGGGAAAGGACGGATCCTGGTCGGGATGAAGGATATCTGCAATTATGCCGGGCGCAGTAAATGCACGATCCGCAAGTGGACAGAAGAAGAAAACTTCCCGGCGGTGGTCATCGATGGCCGCTGGGAGAGCAATACCACGCTGATCGACGCCTGGCAGCAACGGCGGATCGAGCGGCTGGTTCCGGCCGAGAACAATTGACAGGAGGCCGGAATGCCGAGGCTGATGAGTTTTGCCCTGACCACGAAGCAGGTGCGCGAGCAGACCAAGACCGTTACGCGGCGCTTCGGTTGGTGGTTCGTGCGGCCAGGTGACATCGTCCAGCCGGCGGAGAAGTGCATGGGGCTCAAGAAAGGCGAGAAGGCGTGCAGGATCGGCGGGCCGATCTGCGTGGTGTCGACGCGTGGCGAGCCGCTGAACGCCATCGATAAGGCGGACTGCATCAAAGAGGGGTTTCCTGAGTACGAGCCAGCCGACTTTGTTGCCATGCTCTGTCGTCATTACCGCTGTCCGGAAGACGAGCCGGTCAATCGGATCGAATTTTATTATCTGGAACCGAAAGGAGAAGCCAATGAGTAGAGATGGAAATGCCACGTATTACGATGTCGGTGGCATCGAAACGTTTGATGTTGTCAAGGCCAAGTTGACCAGGGAGCAGTATATCGGTTGGTTGCTCGGTACCTCGCTCGTGTACCAGTGTCGGCTTAACTGGAAAGGGCAGGCCGCCGATGATGCCAGGAAATCGGCGAACTATGCGGTGTGGCTGGCTGAGGAGCTGCAGGATGCGCAGATGGCTCCGGTTGACGGGGCGGCGATGATTGCGGCCGAGCGGCGTGAGCAGATCGAAAAGCACGGGTTTGATGCCGAGCATGATGATGGACCTGATCATGACCAGGGACAACTGATCGATGCTGCCGTGTACCTGTTGACCGGTGTCGGGTATCCGAGCAGCTGGTCTGATGAGTACAAGATGAAGTTCGACCGCAAGTCAGGACTGGAGCGGCTGGTGATTGCCGGTGCACTGACTGCTGCCGAGTATGACCGGCGCGTGCGTAATCAGGATGCTGACCGGCGCATGCGGAAGCATGGTGCTTCAGAGTTACCTGAAGGTTCAGCCGCTGAGATAGCGCATCACTCGGTGTGACGAGATGCCCGGGGCCAGCCTAAACAAAGGAAGATTCAACGACGAACGATCAACGTCAAAGGCGGGCTGGTTCCGGGCTGTTTTTTCTTTGAGGTCGCGGAAGGCGACGGAGAAGAAAGTAATTATCAACCAAAAGGATACCGGTATGAACTTAAACGAATTAGCTCAAAAGGTACACAGAACTGCCTCCTCAAAAGGCTGGTGGGACGAGCAGGTTATCCAGAGTGAGCAATGCCCTCATATTATCCCGAAGCCGATAGGAGATCAGTTCACAAACTTTCACGCCGAAATTTCTGAGGCATGGGAGGAGTATCGTAATGGCAAGGGAATGAACGAGGTTTACTACGTGAACAACAAGCCGGAGGGTGTGCCAATTGAGTTGGCTGACCTGGTCATCCGGGTGCTGGATACCTGTGCCGCGTACAATATCGACCTTGAAAGCGCCATTGCTCTAAAAATGGAATACAACAACACCAGGCCGTTTCGCCATGGTGGCAAGCTGGCGTAATTCACTGACCGATAACACGACAGAATTAATGGCTGGTTTTTGAATAATGCCGCTAACGGCGAGGGGGACGGATGGGGTGCTCATGTGATTACGACTTGCCCGATTTCTACGATAAGAGGTTGGTCAAGGCACGGCTGCCTCACTATTGCTCAGAGTGCGGTTGCGTCATTGCTCCGGGTGAGCAATACGAGAGAGTTTCGGGGAAATGGGACGGGGAGGTTTACACGTTCAAAACGTGCCGTCAGTGCCGGCAGATCAGGAATGAGTTTTCGACGATGAAGTGTTTCTGCTGGGCCCATGGGGGGCTATGGGAGGCCGTGCAAGAACAACTTGCCGAGGCCGACTATACACCGGGCGGGAAGTTTTCTTTTTATCGATTGATCGCCAGCCATCGAAAGGGCTTGCGCCGGTTGGTCTGATAGCCGCTAACGGCGAGGGGGAGCAAGTGGCAGATACCAAAATTGAATGGGCTGATAAGACGTGGAACCCGATCACCGGTTGTTCGCCGGTGTCCGAGGGGTGCCGGAATTGTTATGCGGCGCGGATGGCCAAGCGGCTGGCCGGGCGCTGCGGGTATGATCGGGTTGAGCCGTTTGCGGTAAAGCTGCATGAAGATCGGCTCAATCAGCCTGCCGGGTGGCGGAAGGCGTGCAAGGTGTTCGTCTGCTCGATGGGTGATTTCTTCCATGATGCGGTAACGCCCGAGATGGCGACGGTGGTTTTGAGGATGATGGTCGATCCGCTCTTCGGCGCAACCCATCACACCTACCTGCTGCTGACCAAGCGGATCGAGCGGTTGCTGCGAAGCGACGCGCATCCTGAATATTTCGCTGGTTACAAGAATGTCTGGCTCGGGGTGACCGCCGAGAATCAGGAGATGGCCGAGAAGCGGATCCCGGTCTTGTTGCAGGTTCCGGCGGTTGTCCGCTTTGTTTCCGTGGAGCCGATGTTGGGGCCGGTTGATCTTACTGATCTGGTCATCAAAGAACAGGATGGCAGCGAGCAGCACTTCGATGCCCTGGCTTGTGACGTTGATCCGGGAGACGATGGTCCGTATAACGGGCGCTGCCTTGATTGGGTGATCTGCGGTGCCGAGACCGGGCCGGGGGCGCGGCCGATGCGGATCGAGTGGGCGCTTGATCTGCTGGATCAGTGCCGCGCTGCCGGTGTGCCGTTTTTCTTTAAGAAGGCGAGCAAGGGTGATGTGGTGCCGCCTGAGCTGATGGTGCGGGAGTGGCCGCATTAAAAACTTATAATCACAACAGGAGAAGACAATGACCAAAGAAGGGAAAAACAACCTGGTAGAGGGAAGCAGCGATGGAGAGCAGCGGACGTATTGGGCCAAGAGAGCGGCAGAAAAAGCTTTCAGCGTTGAGCTTGGCTGGTACAACTGGCAAAGCTCCGGTGTTCGTCCGTCGACGAACGAACGGCTGCTGGAGACTGCCGATCGGTTTGCCCGGTTTATTATGGATGGAGCCGATGACCGGGAGCGCTCGGCACGAGACGATGCGCTCACTCTGGCGGTACAGGTTGAGGAAGATCGGAACAGGCATGATAGTCTGGAAGACGTGCCGGTTTTGGTTGACCGGATAGTGGCGAGCGCCGAGATGTTTGCCTCCTTTATCCTGGACGGCGCTGTCCCCGACGCCGTCCAGGCCGGGGCAGAGGGTTATGAAGAGCGGCCCTCGTAGCGGTTTTTGAATTCTTTGAGTAGGTGGTCGGTCAATTGCTTATCGATGAAATCACCGATCCTGGCAACGGCGAAAGATACCTGTTGGACCTGGACGCTCAACGACTCCAGATCTTCGGCAGGTTTAGCGTTGATACGGTTCATCTGCGCAACGATATCCTGAAATTGCATATAGTTCCTCCGTTCGGTTGAGGGGGCGTGGTGTGGGGACACTGCGGCCAGGATACCGGACGGAGGTTTTTGTGCCTAGCAAAAAAAATCCTTTCCTATTCGCTGGTGCTCACACGGATAAAGAAAGCCGTGGCGTTCTGCTGCGGCCGTTTTTGTTTCCGGTTTCTTGGCATCATTTGATGTTGGAAAACCGGAAACGCCCCCGGTGCCTCGCGCACCATCTCTTTTTAAACCCCTGTCAAGGACTTTGTTAGCACTTGAGCGGTCATAGAAGGCCGTAGAAGGCCGTACAAGGAATCGGCTGAAAACGTCGTTTATGCTTCGTGAAAATAAGTGGGAGTTTTTTTCACGAGCATGGAGGGCGTCATGTAATGGCCTACACCGATTTCCAATCGCTGAGCGAATCGCAGTTGACATCGTTGCATGATACCGTGGTGGCCGCCATCTCCGAGTTGGTTGGCGGGGCCGCGGCGGTGCGCTTTGTGATCGACGGTGACGAGGTGAGCTATGCCCGGGCCGATCTGCCGCAGCTGCGGCGGTTGCTGTCCGATGTCGGTCAGGCGCTGGCGGTCAAGCTGGCCGGGGCGAGTGGGGCGGTTACCGCCTTTCGCGTCTCCGGTGGCAAGGGGCTGTGATGGGCGGCGCGGTGATTCTCGATCGGCACGGTGCGCCGTATCCTTCGGTGGCGGCCGAGACCGGGCCGTTCTTCGAGGGGGCGACGTTCGGGCGGATGGGCGATTGGGGGCTGTCGATGGTCGGGCCGTCGGCGATGCTCTCCGGATCTGCCGTGACCATGCGCGGCCGGGCGCGCAAGCTGTACATGAACAACCCTATCGCCGGCGGCGGCGTCGACTCGTTTGTGTCGAACATGGTCGGCACCGATATTTCGCCGCGCTGGCAGCTGGACAACGACGAGCAGCGCGACGAGCTGCAACAGCTCTGGGAAGATTCCCAGCAGGAGCTGGACTTCTACGGGGTATCCGATTTCTACGGCCAGCAGGACCAGGCGGCCCGCTCGATGATGGTGGACGGCGAGGTGCTCGGCCGCTTTATCGATCTGCCGCCGGACTCCGGGCTGCTCGTGCCGCTGCAGGTGCAGCTCCTCGAAGCTGATCACCTGGACATGGCCTATAACGACCGCTCGGCGGAAGGCAACGAGATCCGCTTCGGGATTGAGTGGGCAGGCGGCAAGCGCAAACGCTACTGGCTGCACCGCGATCATCCAGGTGAGAACTTCCTGCTCGGCTCGGATACCACCCGCATGCCGGTTGCCGCCGAGGATATGCTGCACGTCTTCCGGCCGCTGCGGCCGGGGCAGGCGCGCGGGGCAACCTGGCTGAGCCGACTGATCGTCAAGCTGCACGAGATCGACATCTACGATGATGCCGAGGTGGTGCGTAAGAAGGCCGCGGCGCTGTGGGGCGGCTTTATCTACGCCGACGGCCCGGTGTCCGGGCGCACCGTCGGCGGCACCGAGGGCAAGACGGTGGCCGGCGTGCAGTCGATCCGCCTGGAGCCGGGCACCTTTCCGAAACTGCCGGCGGGCTACAAGATCGAGTTCGCCAAGACGACCGACGTCGGCAACAACTATCTCGATTTTCTTCGCGTCCAGTTCCGCATCATCGCCAAGGGGCTTGGCATCACCTACGAGCAGTTGACCGGCGATCTGACCGGCGTCAACTACACCTCGCTGCGGGCCGGGCTGATCGAGTTCCGCCGGCTGTGCGAGGTGCTGCAGGCGCGGACGCTGATCTTCCAGTTCTGCCGTCCGGTGGTCAACCGCTGGACACGCACCGCGGTGCTGACCGGCGCCACCAAGACCATCTCCGTTGCCGAGTACCTGCGCGACCCGCGCCGCTTCCAGCGGGTGCAGTGGAACCCGGACGGCTGGGACTTCACCGACCCGGTCAAGGACCGCGTTGCCCTGAACCTCGATCTGCGCTACGGCCGCGACTCGCGGACCAGTCAGGTGAGCAAGATGGGGCGCGGCGTCGAGAACGTCGACCGCGAGAACCGGGCCGATATGGACCGGGCGTTTGACATGGGCCTGGTCTACGACGCCTATCCGAGCCAGACCACGCACACCGGCACGCTGCAGCGGGTCGAAGACAAGATCATCGAAGACTCCCTGGAGGATTGAGCAATGTCTCTGCCGCATATCGTTTCCGCCATCGTCAACACCCCGCTGCTGATCGCCCCGGCCAAGCTGGCGGCGATCATGGAGGTGCTCAACAATCGGGCCGGGCTCGGCTTTCCGACCGAGCTGCTTGGACCGGTTACGCCTGACATGCGGGCGGCGGTGCTGGAACCGAAGCGCGAGGCCGCCCAGACCGCCGGCGAGAAGATCGGTATCGTCGATATGATCGGCTCGCTCGTGTCGCGCAATGCCGGGTTTTCAGATGCGTCCGGGCTGCGCTCGTACCGCACCATGCAACGAGAGATCGAGCAGCTGCTGGCCGACGATGAGATCGGCGGCATCATTATCGACGCCGATACCTTCGGTGGTACCGCCGCCGGGGTCGACCGCTTTGCCCGGTTCATCCGCTCGGCCACCGAGCAGAAACCGATTTACGCGGTGGTCGACCTGAACTGTTATTCCGCCGGCATCTATATCGCTTCCGCCTGCAGCCGGGTGATCCTGACCGATGCGGTGTCGGCCGGGGTTGGCTCCATCGGCTGCATCGCCATCTGGCGCGGCCAGGCGAAAAAGGACGCGGCCGACGGCTACGACTACGAGGTGTTCCACTTCGGCGCGAAAAAGGCCGATTACAACCCGCACGCCGGGCTCGACGAGCGGATGAGAAAAGAGATCCAGAACTCGGTGGATGCCTGCGGCATGCAGTTTGCCGAGGCGGTGGCCGATTTCCGCGGGCTCGATGTTAAAGCCGTGCTGGCCATGGAGGCCGGCGCGTTTACCGGACAGGCGGCGATCGACGCCGGACTGGCCGACGAGATTGCAACGCTGGGCGAGGCGGTGGCGCTGCTCACCGACGATATCCAGCGGCGCACCTACAACCCGAAGCCGGGGTCTGTCCCCGGGCAACAGACAACCGGAGGAGACGACATGGCAATGACCACCATGGAGCGCATGGCTGCGCTGCTGAAAAACGAGGACGGGCCGCAGGCCCTGGCCGAACTCGGCTATGTGCCGGCGGAAAAAGATGAAGCAGACACGAAGGCATTGTGCGAGCAGGCCGAGCAGTCCGGCTATAAGGCAGGCCTTGCCGCCGGCATGAAGCAGGCGCTCGACGTGGCGCAGGTATGTGAGCTGGGCGGCCAGGGCAGTGATGTGTGCGCCAAGCTGATCGGCCAGGGCGCCGACGCCGAGAAGGCGCGGACCACCGTGCAGGAGCTGCGGGCGGTAGCCGCAGAGAAATCGATGACCCGCTCCACCATCAGCACCGCCGCCGGCGACGGCAAGCACCCGCTCGTTGCCGCTTGCGAGGCGATCGGGGCGAAGAAATAACGGAGCCTGGCGGGGAGCTATCAGGCAGCGGAGTCGATAAGGGCTCCCGAGCCTGACCCCGCCGGGTAGTTCGGCCGCCGACCAGGGGCCGCAGACGAGAGAGCATAAACCAAGGAGAACATCATGGCAGCTAAAACCGAACCGAACACCCTGGGAGACGGCATCCGTTGGGAAGAGAGCAACGACTACTCCAGGGAAAAAGTAACCGTGCAGTCCGCCGAAGTCCTGGCGCTGCTGGAAGTAATCGGCAAAGTGCTGGCCGACGTGCCGGCCACCGGCGCCGCCGGCAGCAACACCGGCGGCGGTACCTGTACGCTGGTTGCCGGCGGACCGAAGACCGTTCCGGAAACCTTCACCCTGACCTGCATCGCCGAGGCCGCCGGAGCCGGCACCTTTGAGGTGGTTGGCAGTAAGACCGGATCGCTCGGCCAGGCTACCGTCGGCGTCGCCTTTGAGAGCGACTACATCAATTTCACATTGACCGATGTCGGCGAGGACTTCGACAAGGGCGATACCTTCACCATTGAAGTCGCTGCCGGTTCCGGTGAAGTGGTGGCGCTCGATCCTGATGCCGTGGACGGCAGCAACCGGGCCGCCGGCATCATGGTCGGCGCTGCCGACGCCACCGACGGTGCGGTTGCCGGTGCGGCCATCGTGCGCGATGCGATGATCGACCCGGATAACCTGGTCTGGCCGGACGGCATCACCGCCGGCGAGAAGCTGGCCGCGCTGGCCGATCTGGCCGCGCTCGGCATTGTCGCCGTCGAGACGGCATAACCAGATACGAACCGCCCGACCGTTACGGGGCCGGGCTTTAAACCACCGGCCCCGCCGGACGAACCAACCCAACGGAGGAACACCATGCCTGGAGAACTCATTATTAACCCGTTCGATACGAGCGGCTACGACCTGGCAACCATGACCACCGCCGTCAACCTGATCCCGAACATGTACGGGCGGGTTCGGCAGCTCGGCTTGTTTGCGCCGGAACCGGTGCGCTCCCGCACCGTTATCGTCGAGGAAGTGAACGGCCTGCTCACCCTGCTGAACAGTCAGCCGGTCGGCGCGCCTGCGCCTCGGGCCAAGCACGGCAAAGGGAAGATGCGCTCGTTTGTCATCCCGCATATCCCGTATGAGGACCGCATCCTGCCCGACGACATCCAGGGCCAGCGCGAGCCCGGCAGCGCGGACGCCAAGGTGTTGCAGACGGTCATGACCAGCCGGCTGAACAACATGCGCGGCAGCCACGCCATCACCGAGGAGCACCTGCTGTGCGGCGCGGTCAAGGGCATCATTCTCGATGCCGACGGTTCCACACTCTATAACCTGCATACCGAGTTCGGCATTTCCCCGAAATCGGTGGCCTTCGCGCTCGGCACCGACGCCACCAAGGTGGCCGACAAGTGCCGCGAGGTGATCCGCCATATCGAGGACAACCTGCTGGGCGAGGTAATGACCGGCGTGCACTGCCTGTGCGGCCAGACCTGGTTCGATAAGCTGATCAGCCATCCCAACGTGGAGAAGTTTTTCACCAGCCACGCCCAGGCGCTGGAGCTTGCCGGGCGGGCGCAGGATCCGCGCAAGGGCTTCAACTTCGGCGGCATCACGTTCGAGGAATACCGCGGTCAGGCAACCGATCCGGCAACCGGTTCGGCCCGCAAGTTCATTGCCGATTCAGAGGCGCACTTCTTCCCGGTCGGCACCATGAACAGCTTCAAGATCCACTATGCGCCGGCCAACCACATGGAGACGGTGAACACGTTTGGTCAGCCGGTCTATGCCTGGCAGACCATGGACCCGAAGGGTCGCTGGATCGACGTCAATACCGAATCCAACCCGCTGCCGCTGTGCCGTCGTCCGGCGGTGCTGGTCAAAGGGACCACCAACTAACCGGCCGTCATGACCACCCGCGCAGACGCCGTTGCCGCGCTGAAAGCGGCCACCACCTCCACCCGGCTCGGTCAGAGCGTCACCATCGAATCGGTGACGCTCGACGCCGTGCGGCGCACGCTGAGCCAGGAGGAGGTCCGCTCCTACGGGGCGGACGGGTTGGCCGTTGAAGGCATCCGGCTGACGTTTGACCCGGCGGCGCTCGGCTTCGAGCTGGCCGTCGGCATGGCCTGCGCGGTGGACGGCGTGGAGTACGAGGTGAAGCAGGTGGACAAACCGGCGGGCAACCGCCGGGTAACCTTTTTCCGCTACCTGAGCTGATGAGCGAGCCGTTTTTCTCGATCGACATCGACCGCCGCGACATCGACGCGATGACCAAGGTTGCTCATGCCACCGAAGGTCAGATCGAACGGGCGCGGGTGCGGGCGCTGCGCAAGGTGGCAAAGCCCATCGAGCGGGCCATTTTGCAGACGGCGGCCAAGCGGCTGCGGGTGCCGCAGAAGGCGCTGGCCGATCGCTTCTTCAGCAACTCGATCGGCAAAGGCGACGAGGTGCTGCGCGTCTGGATCGGCGCTTGGGCACTGTCGCCGTTTTCCATCGGCACGCCGCGCCAACAGGTGACCGGGGTGCGGGTCGGCGCCAGGTTTTACCGGGGCGCCTGGCTCGGCTCGGTCTACACGCTGGAGGAAAAGGTGTGGATCCGGCTGCGCTCGCCGCACTACTCCGAAGAATTGTACCCGACCCGCTACCGCAAGGGCGACCGGGGTTTGGCGCGCAACCACCGCTTTCCGGTGGTGCGGGCCGCCGTTCCGATAGACGGCGTGATTGCCGAAGTGCTGGCCGATGACGGGCCGGAGTTCGGTGAGCGGTTCCTGCGCATCTTCGATCAGGAACTGAACTATGAAGTCAACGTCAAGGGGAACGCCTGATGATCGACGCGCTGCGCACCGCCCTGGTGGCACGAGTTACCGAGCTGACGGCGGACCTGCGCTTTTCTCACAAGCCGTCAGGGGCGGTGAAGATCGCCCCGCAGGTGGTCAACGGTTCGCTTGAGCCGCCCCGTCCCGGCGATTGGGAAGAGGCCGGCGATTACCCGTTCGTGCGGGTGGCGCTCTACCGGGGCAGCTTTCACGACCGGATGCCGCTGCCCTGCGAGGCTGTGCTGTACGGCGGTATCTGGACGCCTGGCACGGTGCAGGACGGCGATGACGACATCTTTACGCTGCTGAAGGCGCTCGGCCGGATCGTCGAGGAACCGCGCTTTCCGCCCTGGCTGTTGTCCGAGGCCTGTCCGTGGACGGTCGGCCTGCAGGATCAGGGCTTTGAGGGCATGCAACGGCACCCCTTCCATTACGGGGCGGTGTTTCTTGAATTTACCACCCCGACACGGGGCTAACCAGGAGGATTGAACCATGAGTACCCCAAGAGCAGTACGGTTTGTCGGCTCGGTATACTTCGCGCTGCTTAACAGCAACCGGGAAAAGGTGGGCGGCTACGAGAAGGCGGGCAACGCCTATCCGCTGTCGCTGAAGGTGGAGACCGACCAGAAGACGATGATCTCGGCGATGCGCGAGAACGCCGGACAGACCCTGTGGTCGGATACCCGGATCACCGGTATCAACGGCTCGATGACGCTGCGTGAGATTATCGCCAAGACCTTTGCCTGGCTCGTTTCCGGTACCGCCACGGCGATGACCGGTACGTCCGGCTCCGCTTCCGACGAGGAGATTACCGCCATCGTCGGTCAGTACGTGCAGCTGGCGCACCGCAATGTCTCCAGCCTGGTGATTACCCGCGCCAACGGTGAAGACGCCGTGGCATGGACCACGGAAACGGAGATCGCCCTGAACGCCTACCGCATCCCCGTCACGCCGAACGGCCATTTCTACAAGTGCACGGTCACCGGCACCACCGCCGCCGGCGAACCGACCTGGCCGACAGACGGCTCGACAGTGGTCGACGGCACGGTTACCTGGCAGGACATGGGCCTGATCACCGCAGCCGCCACCGACTACCAGGCCAATACTTCGCTTGCCCTGGTGATGGCGCTGGCTACCGGCAACATCGAGGACGGTGAGGTGCTGCGCTGCTCGTACAACTACGCCGCCGAGACCGGCAACCAGATCAACGTCGGCGCCGAGGAGCTGATCCGCGTGGCCATGCTGATCGACGGTGAGAACAAGGTGGACGGCAACCCGATGCAGGGCGAGTTCGATTCGGTGGTGCTCGGCACCGCCAGCGAGATCAATCTGATCTCCGATCCGACCGCCGACTATGACGAGTTCCCGTTCACGCTGACCTTTGAGACGCTGGCCGGTCAGAGTTCGCCGGGACGGCTCAAGGGCGTGCTTGATTAATCCCAGCGCGTGACGGCCACTGCGGCCGCCTGCGGCCCGGCGCCGGTTTGATCGCCTCCAGCCGGCGGCCGGGTAACCATAAGGAGATGGACATGGCAGCAAAAAAGCAAACCGCATCACCGACCACGGTTGCTCTGGTGGTGTCGGTGGATAACCACGAGCACCGCGGCGAAAAGCTCGCCAAGGGCGACACCATCAGGGTGACGCCCGAGCAGAAAGAACGGCTTGAAAAATTATGGAGCGTGAAACCGGCGGCCTGAGCGCTGCTGTTTGGGTTGGCCGGGCCGGGTTACTATCGGCCCGGCGAGCCGAGGCAGCAGAACGTCAGGCGGCACGCTGCGTCACCGGAGCGGTGAAAGCGTGACACAAAGTGGCAGTTCCTGACCGGTCGATTGACGCGACCGACGATTTTTGACACCGGCCGCCGGGGGCGGCTGACAACGATCAACACCAGAAACGGGGGAAACCATGAGCACAGCAATTCAATTCAAATTTGCCGACCGCACCTGTTTCGCCGCCGAGTTGACCGCCCGGCAGATCGACCAGGTGCTCGGCGGTCCGGCCCGGCAGGTGACGCGAAAGAGTAAACCGGCCGGTGCGTCTTCAGAAACGGCGGCAGCTGATCCGGCCGCCTCTGACCAGGCTGCCGCCGATCGTGACGTCCGTGATCAGGCGTCCGGCATGGCAGACATACCGTCCGGTGAGACGCCGGGCGATGATTCAGTTTTCCCCCCAGGCAGAGGTGTGGAGGCCGCTGTTCCCCCCGATCCCTCCGGCGGCTTCCACATCTTTGACCTGATTTTTCATGACGAGCCGGTCTCGTCGCTAGCGGTGACGTTGTCCACCGGCCTGACGGACGAAGATCTGGCCGGCGATGTTTCGCCGCTGGATCTGGAGGCGGCGATGCTGGCGGTCAAGGAGGCCAACCCTTTTTTAGTGCGGGCCGTGAACAACGGCGTCCGCATGGCCGAGGAGTTCGAGACGCGCATGAAGAAGATCCTCGCGTCCCGCTCCGGCGAGCGGCCAACCAACTGATCATGCACGGCCACACCGGCGCCTGGGATTACGAGATGTCCCGTTTTCAGCAGGCGCTTGATGACCTGGCCGCCTACTTCGCGGCGCTGGCCCCGAAGAAACGATGAGCAGTAACCGGAACCGGTAACCACCAATGGCGATCAACGAGAAGAAATACACCTACACGCTGGAGGCCAAATACAAAGGTTCCGGCGAATTGGGCCGCCTGCAGACCGATCTCAAGCAGCTCAAAGAGGTGGACTCGATGCGCAAGCTCGGCACTGATGTGCTTGAGCTGAACCGCCGGTTCCGCGACGCCCGCACCGAGCTTGAGCGCCAGTCAACCGAGATGCGCCAGGTCGGCACGGTGACCCGGGAGATGTCCGATAGTTACCGCAAGGCCCAGACCGAGGTAAAGAAACTTTCCGATCAGCTGAACCGCAAGCAGGAGGCGTACCGTAAATCGCGCGAGGCGGTCAAGGCCGCCGGCATCGATACCCGCAAGCTGGCCACCGAAGAGAAGCGGCTGGCCGATGCGGCCAAGGCAACCGGCGAGGTGTGGGCGGCCAGGCGGGCGCTCGGCGTGCGATCGCACCGCGACGTGCGCGACGAGATCAACCGGATGCGCGGCGCCTATGAGACGCTGCGCCGCTCCGGCACACTGACATCGACCGAGTTGATTCAGGCCAAGCGGCAACTCAACGCCCGGGTCGGCGAACTGCGCGGGACCACCAACGCCTGGGCCACCGATCTGACGCGGGTGCATACCGGGTTGATCGGCCTGGCCGGTGTCGGCTATGCGCTCGGTCGGGCCTTTGCCGAGTTCTCTACCTTTGAGACCGGCATGGCCGCCGTTTATACGCTCGTCGATGTGTCTGCCGAGAAGTTCAAGCAGTTCAAGGAAACGGTGCGCGGTGTTGCTGCCGATCTGCCCCAGCAGACCGGTGATCTGACCAAGGCGCTCTATGACATCGTCTCCGCCGGCGTTGAGTTGGAGCGCAGCCCGAAGGTGCTGGAGCTGGCCGCCAAGGCGGCGACGGCGGGCATCACCGAGACGCAGACGGCGGCCAACGTCGGCATCGGCGTGCTCAACGCCTACGGCAAGTCAGTTGATGAGTTGGAAACGATTTACGATGTGTTGTTTACCACGGTCAAGCAGGGCGTCACCACCTTTCCTGCCCTGGCCCAGAACATCGGCGACGTGCTGCCGACCGCCCGGGCCGCCAAGGTTGATATTACCGAGGTGGGCGCGGCGGTGGCGGCGCTGACCAAGGCCGGCATTCGCACGCCGCAGGCGATGACCTCGCTCAAGGGTGCCATCAACGCCCTTGCCGCCCCGGCGCCGGAGGCGAAAAAACAATTCGAGGCGCTCGGCATTACCTGGCAAGGGCTGATCCCGACGCTTGAGCAGATCCGCTCCAAAGGGCTGGAGATTGACCAGCTGCGCTTGCTCATTCCCGATGTCGAAGCGCGGACCGGTGTTATCTCGCTGACCCAGAATTTCGACGAGCTGCAGCGGGTGCTTGCCTCGATGGACGGCTCGGCCGGGGCCATGGCGGAGGCTTACGGAAAGATGGCAGATACGCCGGCCAACGACATCGCGATGATGACCAAGAGCCTCAAGGAGATGGGCTCAGAGATCGGCGAGCTGGCTTCGGTGGTGATTCTGCCGACGGCCAATGCGATTACCGGCCTTGTCTCCGCCGTCAACGACGCCCCGGCACCGATCAAGTTTCTTGTTTCGACCATCGGCGCCGCGGTTACCGGCGCGGCCCTGTGGAAGCTCGGCCTCGGCTCGGTGGTCGGCGGCATTATCGACCTGGTGAAGTGGGTCGGCCTGTCCCGTACCGCCATCACCGGCCTGACCGCGACCAATATGGTCTCCTGGTTGGCCAGCCTGCGCACCGCAACGCTGGCCGCTGCCGCCAGTAACACCATCATGGCCACCTCGATGAAGGCGCTCGGCGCTGCCGGGCTGGTTTACTGGTCAGGCTCCAAGGTGGTTGAGGCGGTCGGCGCCTACAAAGAGATGCGCGAGGCGCAGAAGTCCGCAGCCGATGCAGCTGACCGCGCCGAGCAGGCAGAGGCCCGCTACCAGGATCGGCTGTCCCGCGCCTCTGACGCCGCCGGGGTGGTGCTCACCTCCTGGCGCGAGGTGCAGCAGGCCTACCAGGACGGGTTGATCGACTACGACCGGGCCACCGACACCTACACCAAGGGTGCCGGTGTTCGGCGTGAGGCGCACCGATCGGTGGCCCAGGCGGCAAAGGAATCGGCAGACGAGCAGAGTCAGGCGACCGCCGAAGTTACCGACGAGATGAAAGAGCAGTACCGCAAGTATGTCGAAGAGGTCAAGCGGCTGCAGGACCAGATCTCCGGCCGCTCGCTTTCTCTGATTGAGGAGCTGCGGGCCATGGGCCGGACCGGCATGTCCGATCTCGGGGCCTGGAACGACCTGAAGAAAGAGGCCCAGGAATACGAGCGGGCCGCCCGCGTTGCTGCCGAGGCCGGCAACTTCGATGAAGCGGTGGCGATGGCCGACAAGGCCAAGGAGCGGTACAAGCAGCTCAATACCGAGGTCAAGGACGGCGACAAGGTACTCGTCTCCCAGAACGAAGCGCTCAAGACCGCCATGGACGGCGTTCGGCGTTCCGGCGAGTTGGCCATCGAGGCGCTGCGCGAGCAGAAGGACGCCGCCGCAGAAGCCGCCAAGCAGCTCGATATGGACGCCGGCGGCAAGCTCTCCAAGTCGATGGATGGGGTGGTCGAAGGTGTTGAGGACGTCACCGCAGCCGGTATCGACATGGGCGATACGCTGGTCGACCAGATCAACAGGTTCGGCGTCGAGGCGGCCCGTGAGTTTGATAAGGCAGAGCGCTGGCTGAACTCTCCCCACAAGATGGTCATCGAAGTCGAGCGGCGCGAGGCGCGCGCATCCGGCGGCATGATCGGCATGGCCACCGGCGGTTACCTGGCCATGCGCAACATGCTGCGCGGCGGGCACTTTCCCGGTTTCGGCGGCGGCGATCGGCGGCACGTGGTGGCCGAGGACGGCGAGTACATGTTCGACAAACACCGCGTCCGCCATGCCGGGCTCGATGTGGTCCGTGCGTTTCATGCCGGGCGCTACGATCTGGTTGTGGCCGGACTGGCGCAAAAGTTCAAACTCAACCTGGCCGAACTGATCCATCGCAAGATCGGTGGGGCGATCAACCGTATCGACAATCTGCGCGTCCCCGGACCGCAATATATGGCCGACGGCGGGGCGGTGGTTGGTGGCGGCGGTAGTTCTGGCGAGGTAATCACCTTTAACGTGCGGATCGGCGGCTCTCGATCGTTCGGTCCGTTTACCGGTCCTGCCGGTGATGCCGGTGACATGCTGCTCCGTTTTCAGCAGGCCCTGGAGGGAAGCTCATGAGTCTGCCCCTACCCAGCACCGGCGTCATCAGTCTCGGCGGCATCGTGCTGTGTGACAACCTGGTGCTGCGCGGCCTGCGTGCCGCGCGGGTGGTCATCGACAAGCAGCCAACCAAGGGAGGTAAGCTGATAGCGTTGACCAACCATCTGTCCGGCGGCCGGTCGCTGGAACTGTACGGCCATTACACCACCGCCCAGGCCGATGCGCTGCAGGCAATCGAGGGCACCGATGTGGTGCTCGTCCATCCGCGCGGCACCTTTACCGTGATGATTGAGGGCAACGACCTGGTGCCGCTCTGGGATCACCTGACCACCGCGGCGGATACAGACATAGAAATCGGATCAATCTTTTTACTGGAGCGCTGATATGACCGCACCATCTTCGAGCCATTTGCGATTCTTCAAGACCACGTTTTCCAATACGAATACGGAAAACGGCGGGCCGATCATAGACAGCCTGGCCGGCCTGATCGCCAACTCGGCGATGAACAACGTCTGGGATCATGTGCTGAGCGACGATCGGGTAATCGGGCTGACCACGCGGCGCATCCTGGGCATGAAGATTCACCAGGATGATACGAGCGGCTACTTGGCGTCGGCCCGGTTCGGTGTTGAGCCGACGTTGGGCTCCGATGTGGTACGGGCCTTTGCCGTAACGCCGGGCGACTACGAGGACGACGCGGTGCCGCCGGCCCGGTACTACTGCGGCGGGGTGCTGGTTAACCCGGTTACCGCCGGAGCGCAATCGTTTTTACTCGATGTCAAGTCGCTGCTCTGCGTTGGCGATGTCCAGGTCGGCGACAAGTTCTGGCTGACCGACAAGTACACACCGGGCGGCACCGGCAACGGCGAGTACGTGACGGTAGATACCGTGGCGCCGACCGATACCCAGCTGTTGATCGGCACCGTCGAGCTGATCGCCAACAGCTATGCCGCCTATAACGCCGAGACCGGCCAGGGCGGCAAGGGTTGTTCGGTGCTGCAGCACGGCACGGTGCAGGCGTCGTTCGAGAATTTCGCGCAGTCTCGGGCGAGCGGTTACGACATTTCGACGTACCCGCTGATCCTCAATAACATGGGCTGCCGGCGCGACCACATCACGATTACGTTTGCCGCCGGTGGCAGTGATTTCAGCGTGGTCTCCGAGCGATTCGGCAACCTTGCCGCTGGCGTTAAAGGCACGGACTATTCACCGATGCATCCAGAATGGGCCAAGATCCTGTTTACCCTGGAGGGCGCCGGTTGGGATATGGGTGTCACCCACCAGGGCGGCGATACTGTCGAGTTCGATTTGAATGACGCGGTCGCCTACGTGGGCGAGGAGCGCATTATCCCGGCCGCCTGCCCGCCGTTGTCCGGCAACCGGGTGATCCTGCTGCATACCTCAGAGGGACTGTAACGAGATGGCCGAGCAGTACCAACCACTGAGCCTGACGCTCACCTCGCCCGAAGATGTGGCGACCGAGGAGACAGTCTTCGAGGGCGCCGATGAGACGGACGCCTGGTTGAAACTGGAGCAAGAGGAGGATTACGTCGGCTATCCGATGACCAACTCCCCCTGTTTGCACGCCCGGCTGGTGGTTGGCGTGCGGGTGTACCGCTCGGATCGTGAGTTGGAGTATACGCTCGACCTGTCGCACGGCACGTTGTCCGATGCTGCCGAGGCGATAGAGGAAGAGGTGGAGCGCTCGTCGTTCATGAACCTTGCTAAATCGCTCGATCTGACCGACGAGGGCTGTCTTGATCTGCTCTGGGCACGATGGGAAGGAACGGTGCGTGACGCCAAGGGCAACCCGGTAGCCAACCCGCCCACCTACGGCCAGCCGGGCCAGGCATCGTCCGGTCCCGGGGCGCTTGGCCGGCCGACGGTGCAACAGCTCTCCGGGATGAGTTTTGCGAACGGCGTGCTGCAGTGGCCGATGCCGCTGCACGGCACACTACGCTACCGGTTTTTGACCGGTTATGACCGTTGGGAAGTGACGCTGACGCCGCGTGACGGGACCAACCAGTTTAAGCCGGAGAACTACGAGTCGACGCTGTCTGCGTTTTTCTCAGGCCGGGCCGAGAACCTGGAGCTGGATGTCGACTTCGACTGCAGCGGCACGCCGGGCAGCGACGACGAGGAAGAGGAGCAGGAGGGCTGTGTCGACCATATCATCGAGGTGTACGGCTGCAACGGCGATCCAACCGGCAACGAGTATGACGAGGTGGTTCCGTGCCCGGATAGCGGCGGCGACGGCAGCGAGGAGACCGCCTGATGGCCCGGGTAATCAACACCAGATACGTTGAGGCCCCGCCCGGCGAGCCATGGAAGACGGCCGACGAGATGACCGAGCTATGCTGCGAGCCGACCGGTGAGCTGCAGTGCGAAGAGGAAAAGATCGGCGTCTATAACGGCCCGACCGATGAGGAGATCCTGGCAAAGCTCGGCATCACCATTGATGCCAACGGGCGCGATCAGGACGGTCGGCGCATCCGTATCAAGCGGCGTGAGCGATCGCAGCCGTGCGGCAAGATCATCCGCCGCTACAAGGTGGAGCAGCTTGACTGTTGCGAAGAGGTCGCCGAGCTTGTTTATGATGCGGACAATTCTGTCGATATCCTGTCACCCGGTACCTCCGGCGTCGTGCGCTTTACCGGAGGCCGGCTGCCGGTGACGGTGCAGGTGCGCGGTAACGGCTTTTCCCTGGACGGCTACAATCAGCGCGACGGCCTGGCCTACAGTCGGGCTTTTTGGGTGTATGCCCATGAGATGGCATGTGGGCAAGCGCCGATAAACATCGATGATGGATGTACAGTGGTTCAAGGTTCCGTTCGGTCAACAGTCGGTCGATGGGATGGTGTTTGTTTGGCTTGGGGTAATGTCAATGATCGGTATTACACCAACTATCGACGGAATTACAACATCTTGACTGGGTTCAGTGATTGCGGTATTCCCGAGTTCGAGCAAGTTGCTTGGGGCCCTTTTAGGTATTGCACCACCTTTGTCGGGCAGTGCTTCCACTGGTACAACAACTCCACTTGGCTGCGATATTGGTCCTTCCTCAACTACATACCGATAGAAGATTTTGATGCCATTTACGATCACTTGACCGGACTGGGATGGGGCGAGGAGGTGCCAAACGATTATGCCCCAAATGGGCCCGGAGATTTGGCAGCACTCGGTCTGCCTCTCTGTTCACCGAGTGGTCAGGTGTGCCGGTTTATTTGCTGATATGAATCTGAACGCATTCACCAACCGGGATCTCTACCGGATGACGGCGCTGGCCGAGGAAGCACGGCGGAGCTCACAAGATCTGTCCGGGCTGCTTGCGGCGTTGACCGGCGAGTTGGCTCAGCGGGCCGGAGATGTGACGGCGGTGTTGACTCAGACGTGCCCATCGTGTGGGCGCGGTCAAGTGGTTGGTATGCGGTCCGGGGATGTTTCCTACCAAATCTGCGTGCAACCGGGAAAAGCTCGATGCCTGGTGAGATATAAAGCCGGGTGCGGCTGGTCGAGGATGATCTGATGGGCGTCTTTTATTTTTTAGGATCTGACACCAACAAATCAATGGTGTCGTCCAAGAGCAATCTGGGGTCATCCTACCTACCGGAAAAAGCGTTTAATGGATCTCAGCTAGATAGATTCATAACTGCCAGCGGAGTGTATGGCTCTGACGGTCTACCGACGGGAGATCCTGAATGGATACAATGGGATTTAGGATCTGGGAATAGTAAGGCTCTCGTAACGGCCAGATTTTGCGCATACCTGCTTAATACATCCCCCAAGGTCATCACAGTCTATGGATCTGACACAGGAGCTTTTTCTGGGGAAGAAACTAACCTTGGATCTGCAACCATTTCAGACAAACCGGATTCTGGCTCTTACGGAGAATGGGCCGGCTTCAATACCTCAAATCTATCGTTTCGGTACTTTCGATTCACAATAGATGAAGTTCACTATTACAGCGTAACTCGCTGTGAGATAAGCGAAGCCCAGCTTGGGGAGTACCTTAGTTCAGAAAATGTAAACAGATGGAGTCTGCTCACGTCGGATACGAGATTGTATATCATTTCCGGCACCAACAACGAATTAGCAACAAAGACGGCAAATTCAACTGCCTCTCGGGTCGTTGGCAGATTCGGGCGAGACATTGGGAAATGGTATTTTGAAGTTGAATTCGATCCCGCTGCGTCCTCTCATGGCAGTACGTGTATTGGATTATGCTGCGGGGCGTCCGCTAATAACGCCTTCCCCGGAGATAATTCTGGTAGTTGGGGGTATTCCTCAAACAGATTTTATGATGAGGGGTCTGACTACGGATATTCCTATCTGAGTATTCCGGCAACGATAATAACGTATGGGATTCTGGTTGATATAGATGCCGGGAAGGCGTGGTGGGTTTACGCCGGCACTATCTATGGATACGACGGATCGTCTCGCGTAACCTGTTCACTGGCCGATGTTGAGGCTGGAACAAACCCGGCATGGTCATCGGCTAATATGGTAGGGGAGACACTCTACCCTACTGCTAATGTGTACGTGGGGGATCAAACGGCTACCCTTCTGCTGACTGCCGACGAGCAGTCAGCGTTCACGTTGCCGGCTGGATATGAGGCGTGGGGTGATGGAGCGGCCGCATCGGACAACGATTTGTCCACTTGGCTGGAACAACCATATTCCCTGTTTGGCAATTTCCTGTCCGCATCACTTGAGCAGCCCTACACTCTGGCAGCAGCGCTATCAGCCAACCTGGAGCAGCCCTACTCGTTTTTGTTGCAGGCATATCTTGCTCAGCACTACGGCGACGCCCGCGCCTGCCGCGCCTGGCTCATCCAGAGATACGGCAACGTGCCGGTGCTGCGGGCCTGGTTGGAGCAGCCCTATGAGGATCCGCTGCAGCTCGCTGCCTGGCTTGAGCAACCGTGGCGGATGCCGGATTCCCTGCGGGCGCACCTGGCGCAGCACTACGGCATCGCCGCCGGCAAGCTGGACACGTTTCTGGAGCAGCTCTACATCCTGCACGAGCACCCGCAGCTGGCGAGCCATCTGCTGCAGCCGTACCTGATCGGTGACCTGGAGCGGACGACGCACGAGTTCGACTATTCGGTGTGGCTGGCCGGGGTTGCCGTTGACCCGCATATCGTCAATTGGGATTTTCGCCAATCGCGCTACTACGGCACCATCGAGATGACCTTTAAGTTGCAGTCCGAGGCGCTGCTTGCCGTTGACGGCGCGCCGGTTGTCTTTAGCTTCGGCGGCACCACCTATTATTTCCGGGTCGACGGAGATAACGATGACAAAGGTGGCTGGCGGGAGACGAGCAGCTTCGGTCAGGTGAGCTATAGCGTTACCGCTCATTCTGCCGTGCGTTGGCTCGGGGCGCCCTGGGCGACGCCGTTGAACGGGCCGATTGATGACGCGCTGGCCTCGACCATGTTCGCCGCGATTTGCGCACCGTATGGCATAACCGTTGACTACCAGATCACCGATGACTTCTTGTCCGGCATCATTGCTGAGGACGAGACGCCGATCGATCTGATACGGCGACTGCTGCCGGACGAGGCCGTGCTGCAGTCCGGCCCCGGGGGTGACGTTCTGTACATCCGGTGGGACGAGGAAGTTCCGGTGCCGCTGTGGCGCACGGTAACGCCGGCGGTCACCATTGACGATCTGACCGGATTTATGCAGACCAGCGAGACGAGCGACAAGCAGAAAGGGCACAACCTGATTGACGTGACCGACCAGCAGACCGCAGAAGATCAGAGCAACCTGGTCTCAGAGGTGATTGACGGTCGGACGATGGAGTGCCGGATGTATCTCTCGCCCTGGGATGAAGACATCGAGTTCGTTTTGATCCATACCGCCGGCGAGCATGTAACCATCGAGCCGTTCGGTCCGGTTACGCGCGACGAGTCTGAGGTTGTGGAGATCGTCGATGGTGCCGGGCGCACGCGACACCCGATTGACGATGTGCTGGCCACCGACTGGCAGGAGGAGGATCTTGGCGAGGTGACCGCCGATGATGACGGCATTATCGATGCGCAGCACAAGCGCACCTGGGACGCCACACACGAGACGTATACCGGCGGCGACTCGCTGCTGGCCATAACGTATCGAACTCGGTTCTGGCGCTGGTTGGTGCGCAGCCCGAGGATCGAGCAGGTGCAGGTGGTGGCGCTACGGGTGGTTGATGAGGGGGTGTTGCCGTGAGCCGGATTGTCGAAAAAACGCTGGTGCTCAGTTTCTCCGGTGGTCCGGTTGCCAGCAGCAGCGGCACGATCCGCGCCGCCTGGGACGATGCCCGCAACCGGGCCGCTGACGGCACGGTGAAGAGTCAGTGGCTGCCGCGCGACGCGGCGTTTTTCATCGTTCAGGCCGACGCCGGTGTGTCCGTCACCAGGGTGCTGCCGACTGATGGCAGCGTGCGTGAATTGGGGCCGGTGAACCGGACTCAGACAGACAGCCTGCTCTTTGCCGCAGCAGATAATGAACAGCAGCTATCATGGCTACCGTCCGGCGTGATCTCGCCCACCTGGTACGGTAACCAGGGCAGCGGCTTGCAGAAGAACGGCCAGACGGTCACCGTTGCCGCCGGTCATCCCTGTCGCGGCAATCTTTCGTATGCCGCCAGGGTGCAGAGCTACCGGCTCGATACCCCGGCGGTGACCCTGGCGGCTAAGCAGCAGTGGCCACTCGATGTGGTCATCTATTACACGGAGAGGAGCTGATGGCAGCCCTGCATGTAACCGTGCGCCGCGGTCCGGCAGATAATCCCGGGCCGACGATCGTGCTGGAGTATTTCAAAAGCCCGACCTTTGCTCACCAAGTCGGCCGCGTTGCCATTGACCGGTCGACAAGTGGTCTCAAGATTGTCGCCGGCACGATCGTCAATCAGCCGCGCCCGTTCCTGCGTCCCGGTGCCATTATCCGCCACCAGGATCTGCGCCAGGGCGACTGCCGCGGCAAGGTGGCCGATTTTTCCGGGCAGATAAGCGTTGATCGTGATGGCAAACCGTCCGTCTCCATCGGCCTGACCTTTAGGAGGCAGACGCCATGAGCATGACCCGCGGCCAGTTGAAACGGTTGCTGATCGGCGCCGATCCGGTCAAACGGTTCCGCACGGTCTCGCAGATCATGCCGCGCGGCCGGTACCGGGTGATTGACGCAGCCGGCGCGGCCAGCGTGGTAGAGTCGGCCGCGATCTGGCAGGTGGGAGACCAGGTAACCGTAATCGACGGCCGCATCGTCGGCCCGGCCCGGCGGTTCGCCCGCCGGAAAACCTTTAGAGTTTAGAGGAGTACACCATGGCACAGACAGTTTTGTTGGATGCGGTAGAGGTTGCCGGGGCCAGCGCAGGTACGATCGAGGTGATTGACCCCGTTACGTTCGTCCTGGAGGGGCCGGGGCTGGTCGAGATCGAAAGGCAGAAAATTGATGAAACCAACTATGAGCCGTGGAACCCGGACGGCAAAGGCATTGTTACCCTGACCGAGCATCGGCGCGAGGTGAATGTCATTTCCAAGGGTATCTATCGCGTCAACCAGAAAGAGGATCCCGCCGCTCCGGTAACCGTAGCCGCGCGGAATTAATCATGGGTGCCCTGAAATCATACAGCGTCCCGGCCGTCCTGCCGCCGCTGCTCGAACCGGTGCAGCAACCGACCGGGGCATGGTACGGCGGCACCACGTTGCCGCGTGAGAAACTAGAACGTGCAGCGATGAGGTGAAAAAATGCCAACCGTTGAGACCGCCATACAGGCCTATATGCGCTACCATGATGCGCATTCGCGCCCGCATTCGCGGCGGTCTTTCGGTTGGACGCTGTCCCGTTTTGCCGCCGCTTTTCCTGGCAGAAAATTAAAGGACGTCAGCGCCGATGAGGTGTTTGAATTTTTGGAAAGCCTGACCGCCGGACGTAAGCAGTCAACGCGCAACGCCAGGGCCAGCCAGGTCTCCGCGATGTACAATTTCGTCGCCGATACCCTTGACGTCCAGATCAACAATCCGTGCTCCCGGGGACTGATCAAGAAATTATACAAATCGCCGAGGGCAACCTCTCCGACCCTGCCGGACAAAGAAGTGATCGACGAGATCATCTATACCTCGTCGGGCCGCGATCGTCTGATGCTCGAGCTGATGGGCAGGACAGCAATGCGAGTCAGCGAAGTGCTGTCGATAAGGCCATCAGATCTTAACGGTGAATCGAAAACCATAGCTATCAGGACACCCAAAAGCGGCAGACAAGGTGAGGTCGTGTACGTCAACAGCAGGATAATGGCCAGGCTCAATGAGTATATCCGTGATAACAACATCGGCAAAGAGGATCTGGTCTTCAGCCTTTCCTATTCGACCGCTCACAGGATGGTGCGTGATGCTGGCCGCCGGGTCGGTATCAAGCTGGCTCCGCATGACCTGCGCCGGCACGCTGCCACTCAGGCGTCTCGGTCCAACATGCCGCTGGAGATCGTGAGCAAGGTGATTTTACGACATGCCGACATCGCAACGACGCAGCGGTATCTCGGCAAAGTGAGCCCCGTTGAAGCGAGCCGGGCAATAGAACAATTCTTGGCGTGAGGTGAGGCATGAAAACCCTATTACGGTTCGGCATCCTCGTGGTGGCCATGCTGTTGTCGCTGGCCATCGCACTGCTCTGGTCGGTCAATGCCCGGGCTGATACCTACCGGGCTGAGTTTGCGTACACCGCTGACCCGGATGCACCGCCAACCGGTTTTGCATTGTACCGGTTGGCTGGCGACGACCTGACGACGGTGCTTGACAACATCGGGCCAAACGATCGCACCTTTCTTGTCGATTTGCCGGCGCCTGATCCTTTCCGATGCGACACGTACTTTATGGCCGCGCTATTTGGCGATGGCCGTCACAACGGGCCGTATAGCCGTGCCTATCCGCTTTGCCCTGAGTACCCGCTGCCTGCAGGAGCTGAGGTGCGGATCTCCGGTTCGGCCGTGTTCGATCTAATTTTCAGGCGCGTGGACGCGCCGGGAGGTGAGTGATGCGACAATTTCTGTTGATGCTGTTGCTGTTGGTGGTGATGTTTATGTTGGTCGGCTGCGGCTCTAAGACCACATACGTACTCGACAAGAACGGTGTGCCGGTCGAACGGATAGAAGAAAAATCCTTCTGGGCAAGTGAGAACCTTGCCATGCACTACCAGTCAGAAGCTGATGCACTGGCTTCTCATGAACGAAGATTCGACAAGGTGTCATCACAGCTGATAGCCAGCCACCAAGCGACCGAATACCAGACGCCGGTCGAGAGAATCCTTGCAGAGATCCTGCTCCGCCAACAGCTCGCCGAGCTTGCCACGTACCGCAGCACCTCTGGTCCAGTCCCGCGCACCATGGTCGACCAGAACTGGCCAGCCTGGGGTCAGTTGCTTTTGAACGGCTTGGTTGTCGGCCTTGGCAGCGGTATCGACTACGAACGGAGCGACTCGCCCGGCCTTGAGTTAAAGGGAGATCACAATACCCTCGTGTACAAGTCAGACCTTGGCAGCGGCCAGGCGTCGCAAGCCGACATCTACCTCGGAGATTACTCTCCGTATGATGTCTCGTCCAATGGTGAAGGGACCTACGTCCAATTCGATGCAAGCCGTCCCTATACCTATCAGCCCGATAACAGCCGGTCAAACGTAGAGACGCGCACAGACTCGCCGAGCAAGAGCGATTCGAGCTTGTTCTGATCGCTTTCGCCGGTCTGCTGAAAATGGAACCAGGAAAAGGAGCGCCTGTGGAACCGATTATCGTCTCAATCGTCGCTGTCGTCGTCGGATGGATAGCCGCTGCGCTGGTGTACACCCACGATCAGGGCAAGCGACAGGGATCACAGAACGCACGGCTTGATGCGGTGGCCAAGCAGCTCGACGCCGACCGGGCATCATACCGGGACGGGTTGAGCGAGATACGCCAGGATTTTAAAACCGCTATGGCTCGTCTTGATGCGATGTTTTTGGACCATAACGGTAATCCGCGGTTGATGTCAGTTGATGCTCACCGCTCCTGGTGTGCTCAGAGTCATGAGGTGTGTGCCGAGCGGTTCGGCCGAATTGCCGATGGCATTGACAAGGGTGAGGTTGACCGGACGCAGCGTGATCACGAGATATTCAACCGGCTCAGGAAGATCGAGCGTACCGTTGACCGCGTGGCGTCAAAAATGAATATCCAGGAGGAGCCATGACCAGATCACAAGAAGCGGTGGCCAAAAAGGTCACCTATGTCGGTGCCGGCGAGTGCACGATCTGCGGCCTGATGAAGCGGGATTGCTCGGAGATCAAAAAGAACTGGTTCACCACGATCCGGATCTGTGACTCATGTGGCAGTCTGATTTTCCGTTCCTTTCGTCGCGATGTGCAGGGGGGCGCATGATCATCAAGAGCATTAAAACCAGCGAGTTGTATGTCGTGGCGTTTGTGCTGGCCGTCTGGGGTATGGATCAGCTCGGCATTGACGTCGGCCAGGTCCTTGCAGTGCTGCTTGATCTGCGCACCACGGCCGCCGATGTGGCCCGAGAGCTGAAAGGTATCGAGGAGCCGAAAGGGACTGCCGGTTACTGGCTGGCGGCGGCATGGTTGGCTGCACGGACGGTGCTCAAGGCCAAGGCTCCTGAGCAAGCCGTATCAAGCCGTATCGATACGGATCAGCCGGTGCGACGAGACCCATACCGAGCCTGGCAAAGTGATCTGGGCGAGCGGCACGATCAGGGGCCGCAACCTGCTGTCGACTAGGAGCATTATGCTATGGCACCCGCTATCGATCTACGCGCCGGTGACCTTTTCTGCGTCCGTTCCGCCGGGCTGCTCAGCTACGCCATTATGGCTGTCGAGCGGTTCAATTCCAAGGATGACAAGGCGGAGTTCGGCCATAGCGGCATCATCGTCGACGCGCAAGGGAGCACCTTCGAGGCGCTGACAACATTGCGCTACGGCTCGATCGATCGTTATCGCGGCCAGCATCTGTTGATTGCTCGGCCGGTACTCAAGATATCTCGGTCACCAGTGCAGCTATTTGATCGACATGCAGCAATCAACCGAGTGATCCGTGAGCACCAGGGGCAGATTTATCCATTCTGGCGCATTGCTCTGCACCTGGTGCCGCCGGTGGCCAAGTATCTCAGCGTAGACGGCCGCTGGCTGGTCTGCTCCGAGATAACGGCCAAAGCGGAGGTGTACATGGGTGTGCTGTCAGGTCCGTATGCCGGACGAAATCCAGACGACCTGGCTGATCGATGGCGAGTATCATGGACGCACCAGGTTCTTTTCGATGGGCGGTGGTGATGCGTGCCACGCCGGGCTGCAGAATCTGCCCGCGCTGCGGCGCCACCATCTATCCGGGCGACGTGGCATGTCAGCTGTGCGGCTACTTTTTCGGCAGTGAGGACGATGATGACCACCAACGAAGCGTTTCACGCGGCCCTGGCCATCACCCTTGGCCACGAGGGTATTAAATCTGATCATCCCCTTGATCCGGGCGGCCAGACCTACATGGGCGTATCCCGCGTCTATTGGCCGGAGTGGGAAGGGTGGGCAGTCATCGATCAAGACGGCGGCGATGATCCCATAACCAGGCGGCTGCTTGATCGGCTGGTGCATGAGTTCTACCGCGTTGAATTCTGGCAGCGGTTCAACGGTGATCGCGTCAGCGCGCTCTCTCCTGCCATTGCCGCCGAGCTGTTCGATACATCGGTGAACATGGGCGTCCATCGATCCGTGACGTTCCTGCAGCAGGCGCTCAACCTGCTCAACCGTAATCAACTCTTTTACCCAGACATCGTTGAAGACGGCCGCCTCGGACCACGAACGATCAACGTGCTGGAGCGATACCTCGCAGGATCTCCGGTTCAACGTCTGCTCAAGGTGATGAATGCCCTGCAGGCTGAGCACTATATCAAGCAGATGCGTCGGTGGCCGCAAAAAGAAGAATTCCGCGGATGGTTTGATCGGGTATAAAATATCCCGTCGTTGCCTAATTTGTCGGTCCGTGGTGACTGATTATTCTTTACTCCACGGCAGCTCTGGATTGCTGAGCACTGTCAGCTTGTGCTCTTCGCTGAGGTGGGTGTATTTCGATGTTTGGCTGATATCTCGGTGACCGAGGATATCGCGCACCGTTTCAAGATCACCGCCGCTCATGATCAGGTAGGTGGCCGCCGAGTGACGCAGGGTGTAAAGCGTCACATTTCGGCCGTCAGGATCATGATCGATGGTAGCCGCCTTTTCCCTCGACACATCATGTTTCCGGGGCCGGTTGATGCCGGCGCGGATGCACGCCTGCTCAAACGCCCGCCGAAAAAACCGCACCGGCTTATCCTTTGCCGCCTGCTCTTCGGTTAGAAACACCAGGCGGTTCGGTTCGTCGTTACCAGGTATAGCCTGCAACAAGGTTTTACACCGCTCATTGATCACGACCCGGCGCGGATCAGTTTTCGTCCGGGTAAGGTCGATCACGTGTTCGTCCCAGAGTATCTGTCGCCACCTGAGCAGTGCAGCCTCTTCGGGCCTCATGCCGGTATTGAGTAACAAAAAAACAAACGGGTAAAGCACGGTATTCTTGCTGGCCCGGCATTCTCGCAGTAAATCCGGAAAGCGGATCAGCGGCACGATCTTGCGGCGCTCCTGGGGTGGTGTCGGCAGTGGAATGTCGCGGCCGGGATATTCAACACCCTTGAGCCGCCATTTGACCCTGGCCGTCTCGTAGATCCTGCTGAGCATTGACATATCGTGCCGCACGGTGGCCGGCCCCACAACGGCCAACCGATCACCCTTGTACTCCTCGATATCCTCCCTGGTGATGGTACGCAACGAGAGTTGTCCAAACCGCTTGATGATTCGGTTGCCGGTCTGCCGATCGGTGATGATGGTGTGCCGGCTCCGCCCCTTGATCTGTTCGGTGACCTGCAGATACTCAAGCACCGCGTCTTCGATCGACTTGTCATCCTCGGCAATATCTTTGCCCGGCAAAGGCAATCCGTTGAGCAAAGCGTGCTCCACCTCCTCTGCCCAAATTAATGCGTCGGAATGTCGGTCGAAGGTTTTATACTGGTTGTCGTGACCGCGCAGGCGGACCATAGCATCGTATTTAATGCCGCGCTTGGTCTTTCTTTTTCTGACGAGTGCCATGATCAATTGGTTGGTGGTTGGAAAAAACCATACACAATTTCATACACAATTTATCACGAAAAGACCACAAGAGACATACAAAACCACAAGCCAGACAATAAGCCACAAAAGCAAACGGACCAAAAAAAACGGGGTTAAACAGCGTGTTATTGCTGTAAAACCCCGTTTTCTCTACTGGTCGGGATGAGAGGATTTGAACCTCCGACTCCCTGAACCCCATTCCAAAATAATNNGCTACCAGACTGCGCTACATCCCGGTGTACTGCTGGATGATGAGACGTCTTTCTACCACGGGCCGGTCATGGTGTCAATTGCTGCCTGTCGGCAGGGCGCCGGCGGTACTATTTTTTCTTCGCCAGGATCTTCTTCAGCGCCATCAGCTCCTGCTTGATCGAACCGAGCTGCCTGTCTAATTCAGCGGGTTGCGGCTTCTGAGTCGAAGGGTTGGCCAAGGGCTCGGAGGAAGTGGGGGCTTCGAGCACCTTGCGCGCTCCGGCGATGGTGTAGCCCTGTTCATGCAGCAACCGTTTGATGGTCAGGATCAGCTCGACATCGGCACGCCGGTAGAGACGCTGCTTCGAGCCCATCCGTTTCGGCTGGATAACGTTGAACTCACTCTCCCAGTAACGGAGAACGTGCGGCGCCACACCGGCGATTTTGCTGACTTCGCCGATCTTGAAATGAAGCTTGTCCGGGATTT
>NPIE01003263.1_pt1 | contig 61107 bp, 42 predicted proteins | sample 8637661 | NCBI WGS metagenome assembly NPIE01 (sample SAMN07420842, study PRJNA396082) | bioreactor metagenome | isolation source: sample BA12 brine-fed electro-methanogenic bioreactor BA | place: Japan: Kochi | collected 2016-12-09 | reverse complement strand
AAATCAAGCGATTAATTTAGATTCTCTATCAGACTTCCTTGATCAATTAAAAGTTTTTGATGAAACTTTATCAGGTTTTGACAACGCTATTGCTCATGTAGTGATTAGTTTCACTGAACAAGATTCAGTAATTGAAATAAACGCTACTGTTACAGATTATCGTATTGACTTTGCTGATGAACAATATATCGTCTTCAGTTTAACAAATCATACAATTCTTTCTATTCCAGAAGATTTTGTTGCAAAAGATGTTTTCAGTGATGATTATCAAATGGTTGCTGTTGATGACATTAGATTAGCTAGAAAAGCTTACGGTGCAGATGAAGTAATTGCTTTTCCTGTAGTTGCCGGTGAAAATGGTTATATCAAATTAGAATTAGAAGCTGGAGAATATGAATTAGTTTCTGATTATCTAGACCAATTTAGCGGATCACAACTTATGAACGAAAATCAAGAAATGGTAAGTGTTGATGAGTTCAATCAAGTTGAATTAGCTGCAGGAACATATTATTTCTATTTAGTTCCTACTGGAAGTTTTGTATTAGACTTAGTATTTGAAGACTTAAATCCAGCACCTGTTACTACAACAACTACAACTACAACAGAAACAACAACTACAACAGAAGCTGTAACAGATACTACAACTACAACAGAAACAGCTAGTTAACAAAATGATTTAAGCACCTTTAGAGGTGCTTTTTCTAAAATACAGGGGATTCATATGTGTGGAAGATACTCAATATCGGTTTCTAAGCCAGAAATGATTGAATACTTAGAAACTAATTATAATATAAAAGTTTTGGATGAGTTTATTGAACTGCCAAGATATAATATTGCGCCTTCACAAGGTGCTTTATCCATAATCAGTGATGGAATGAAGTTTCGAGTAGGTTTACTAAAATGGGGTTTTGTTCCTGAGTTTGCTAAAGATGATAAAAAAGCAATCATTAATGCTCGGGCTGAGACAATCGATAAGTTATATAGTTTTAAGAAATCATTCTTTGAGCGAAGATGTTTAATTCTTGCGGATGGTTTTTATGAATGGGAAAGATCAACTTCGACAAAGACACCTTATCGTTTTGCTTTAAGAAATAAAAAAGTTTTTGCTTTTGCTGGTCTTTGGTCAGTTTTTATTGATGAACAAGGTAAGAAAACCTACACTTGCACAATTATCACCACGAAAGCCAATGAGTTAATAAAGAGCATACATGACCGAATGCCAGTAATCCTTGATGAAGATAAAGCTAAACTATGGATAGATCCTTCAGTTAAGGATTCTGAAGCTTTAAAGAGTATTCTGGTACCATATTCAGCGGAAGAAATGGAATTATACCAGGTTTCAAAAAAAGTGAATAATGCAAAATTCGAAGATGAAGAGTGCATCAAACCATTAAAAAAATCGGCTGAGTAGCCGATTTTTATTTTGGTCAAAGGGTGATTTTATAACAGATTAGATCATCTTGGTTTAAATTTGGGTCCTCAGAAAATCCCATTTTTTCTAAGTACTTACGATGTTTTTGATTGCTAGTAAAGGTAATAAGTTGTTTAAAACCTTTTTCTAGAAAGATGTCTTTTTGTTGAGAATATACATATTTACCAATTAAGAAATCTCGGTAAGGCGGAGAAACATAATCAAGATCGATATTTAAAGTAGTTTCATCATATCTTGACCCAACAAACACACCAGCCGGAACGACATTTCGTAAAATGTAGAAACTGATATCTGCATTATCAACATCAATTTCTTTAACATCAAAGTAGTTTTCTAGATCATTTTTATGAAAGAGGAGAAAATAATCTAAGTATTTAGAATTTTTATCAATTTGTAAAATTTTGAAATACGCTTTGGTGTTAGCCATTTTTATGAGGTAGTAGATATTTATGCCCACTGTTCCGATGTTTAATATCGCAATTGGGTAGGCTTTAATCAAAAAGCCGTAAATAACAAAGGTTAGCGAACCAACAAGATTTATCCATCGCAGTTTTTTTACTGAACTCATGAGTAAAGAAACTAAGATAATCACTGATGCTAAATATCCAATATATTCTAACATATAATCCTCCTTTTTTGCCTTAGATATTATAACACATTAAAGTTATTTGTCTAGTATTATTATTTTTTTGTGAAACCGGTTTTACTTTCAATCAATTTGGCATATAATTATAGTCAGATACGAGGAGGATGTAATGAATAATCTTATTAGTGAAAGAAAAGACTTATTAAATGAATTGGGTCATGTTAATGAACCTGGTTATGCAACCAAAGAAATGTTTGACTATCATCGAAAGATGATCAAAGCATCTAAATGGCGGATTAAAGAATGGGATTATTATTGTGTGATTGGCAAGGATTATGCCTTTGCATGTACTATAGCCGACTTAGGTTATTTAGGCATGATTAATGTTAGCTATATGGATTTTAATAACAAGATTGAAACTAAGAAAACCAAGTTAGTCCCTTTTCCTTTTGGTAAGTTTAATTTGCCAAACACTACAGAGAAGTTGAATTCTATATATCAAAAAGGGGACTTCGATATTCAGTTTTTAAATCAAAAAGAGAAAAGACATTTATTAATACATGTTAAAAACTTTAAAGATAACGAAGATTTAGTAGCGGATTTAAAACTTACAAAGTATAAGAATGATGATAGAATGATGATAGTTACTCCTTGGGTTGAAAATAAAAAAGCATTTTATTATAATCAGAAATTAAACTGTATGAATGTAAGTGGTAATGTTAAGATTGGGGAACAAACCTTTAAGTTTGATCCTAAGAAAGATTTCGGTGTTTTAGATTGGGGTAGAGGTGTCTGGACATATAAGAATACTTGGTATTGGGCTTCATTATCTGGACTTATTGAAGGAAAAAGGTTTGGTTTTAATCTAGGTTATGGTTTCGGTGATACCTCTAGCGCTTCAGAGAATATGATTTTTTATGATGGTAAAGCACATAAATTAAATGAAGTTCAGTTTGAGTTAGATAGTAAAGATGTCATGAAACCGTGGAAGTTCACTAGTGATGATGGTAGTTTAGATTTAGTTATGGAACCGATTTTTGATCGAGTAGATAATATGAATCTGTTAATCATAAAGAATCTTGGCCATCAGGTTTATGGAAAGTTTTCTGGGTTTGTAATTTTAGAAGATGGTACGAAACTAGTTGTTGATAAGATAGTAGGTTTTGCAGAAGTAATAACTAATCATTATTAAAAAGAAGAAGGCTGGATTATTCCAGCCTTTATTTCATATCTACAACTGTTTTATTGTTTTCGAGGATTTCTAAAGAAAGCATAACAGACTCACCTATTGCTTTATCTAAATCATCTTCTTGGACCTTTAAGATATTTTTGATATAAGAGTTATCAATATATGCTTTTCTTGTCATAATCTCTGCTAAACCACGGAAATCAAGACCTGACTCAATTCCTTTTTTACGATATACGCGTTTATATTTTGATAAAACGATTTTATATAACCATTTAGGAATTGAAATAATTCTTTTATTAGGAGTACCCATATGTTTATGGAAGATCTTTATCATCTGTCTCCATGTAAGATTGTAATAACCTACAGGGATGTTTTTTACTCCACTTGCCTTTTCTAATGCTGAGGCAATTACTTGTCCAACTTGATTGACAGTTAACATTGCTGTTCCACCTCTTGGGTAGAATGTGAATGGTTTCATTTTTTTGATTTGTTCAACTAGAAATACCCATACCGGTTTTCTTCCGGGTTGTGTGCCAAATATATAAGGTAGTTCAAGGACAGAAACTGCGAAACTTTTATCACCGAAATGAAATGCTTCATTTGTTTGGTCAACTCTTGATTTGATATATGGATGGGTCTCATAAAGATAGAGGTTTTCCCAGTTACGGTCTAAATATGTGAAATATGAACCGCAGATTACCGCTTTTGTAAGTTTCATTTCTTTAGTGAGTTTTAGAAGTCTTTTTAGTGGGTAAACATTTCTTTGATAGTAGAAATCAATAATAGGAGGTTTGCCTTCAATTCGTTCATCGACACCAGCTGCAAAGACTAAGGCATCTTGACCTTCAAGATGTTTTTTTAATTCTTCATCACTCATTTTCTCGTAATCACCAAGGATAATCTCTAGTTCCTCTGGTAAGGTTACACCTTCAGGGATGACGGGTAAAGCGATAGTTTTAACTTTATGATTTCTTTTGATTAATTCTTTTGCACCTGCAAGTCCTAAAAGACCGGTGCCACCAATGATTAAAACCTTCAATCTTATACCTCTTTCCCTATTTTTTTATCATATATTTTCTTAGCCATATAAGCAGCTGCTAGGCTTGGATCTATCTGTGGTTCGATGATGTTGATATCTTTGTTGATTTGCTTTATTTTATCAACAAGTTGATTCCTAAAATAACCAGTAGAGTTCCCTAAACTCCCAACAACAACTAATGTTGTATGATTAAACTTAAGTTTCTTATAAACAGCTTCTATCGAAAGTGTTAGTTCATCTGTTGCTTTATCACAGATAGCTTTTGCATATTTGTTATCTAGATTTGCGTGTTTCGTTACAATTGGTGCTAATTTAGCTGTTAGAGTTCGGTTTTCAAAGTATTTATCCATTATGCTAATAATATCAGTTGCTTGTTCTAAACCAATTTTTTCAGCTGTTTCTAATGCAAAATCATCTAAATCATGACGGAAGTCAAAAGCTCTTATGGTATGTCTTATTGCTTCTCTGCCAAGATTAAAGCTGCTACCTAACTCGCCTTCTTTAAATCCCCAACCACCTGCTTTATGAGTTTGATTGTCTTTTTTTCCAAAAGCAACCATTCCTGTTCCACAGATTAAGGCTATTCCTTCATCAAAACAAAGACTACTGTAAAGTGCATTTTCCATATCATTTCGTGCTACAATTATAGTGCTATCATGAACTATTGGCAGTTTTCTTAGGTAAGTTTCAACTAGGTGGTAATCCGTTTCAAAAACAATTCCCCCTAGACCAGCAAATATACCCTTTAGTTCATAATTATCAGATGATTTTATGAATGGTTCTAAAGCAGAAAAAATGTTTTGATATGAGGTTTCACTGTCGACTGTATCTATAGAAGAAGGGCCGGAAGTGTTTTCAAATATTAAGTTTTTGTCTTTGTCAATGATATTAATTTTGGTTTTTGTACCGCCACCATCTATTCCAATAAATATATCCAATCTAAACCACCTCTTATATAAGTAAATATCCATATTAATTATATAATAAAAATCAAACAAAAAACAGTAATAATTTACATTGCTAGGAATGATAACATTTTCATTATCATTTATTTGTAATGCAATTTCTTGTCAAATGTGATAAATTAGTATTATAGGATAATTACAATTGAACTAAGGAGCGAGAAAATGATATTATTTTTTAAACCAGTGTTTAAAGAGAGATTATGGGGTAAAGATAATCTTAAAGCAGAGTTCGGATTTGATATACCAAGCAATAAAACAGCAGAGGCATGGTTGATATCAGGTCATCAAAATGGTCAAACAGAAATTATCAATACGAAATACCAAGGGTATCAGTTAAATGATTTTTATCAAGAGTATCGAGATGTTTTTTTTGCAGGAGATCCATCACCTAACTTTCCTTTGCTAATAAAGATTCTAGATGCAAATGATAAATTGAGTATCCAAGTTCATCCTGATGATGATTATGCTTTAAAGTTTGAAAATGATTTGGGTAAAACGGAGTGTTGGTACGTCCTAAGAGCAGAACCTGAATCTACAATTATCAAAGGTCACAATGCTCTATCAAAAGAAGAGTTTTTATCAAGATTAAGTGCGAATGATTTAAGTTTATTTAAATATGTTGGGGTAAAAAAAGGCGATTTTCATTTTATTAAATCTCGAACAGTGCATGCAATAAATCAAGGGATTATGATCTATGAGATTCAACAATCATCTGATTCTACTTATCGTCTTTATGATTATAACCGTAAGAATCCTGATGGAAGTTTAAGAGAGTTACATTTAGAAAAAGCCTTAGATGTTATTGATTTTCCTGAGATTAAGGTTGAAGAGAAAATCACAAAAGAAGCTAATTCAGATTATTCCTTAATGAATCTTACTAGTAACTCATATTTTTCTGTAAAACATATTAATGTAATAACTACCTATGAAATGCGTAATGAATCCTATCAACTAATAACAGTTTTAAACGGCTCAGGCCATATCAATAATGATGCGATAAAAAAAGGGGATAGTTTTGTCGTAACTTATGATACAAGAACGATTAGATTCTCTGGTGATTTAGAATTGATTATAACTTCAAGAACAAAGACTTCTACATTATAAGAAGTCTTTTTCTATTGAATTTATTCTACCTAAGTGGTAACATTATTATCAAGGAGATAAATATGCAAAAGCAGAAGTTTAGTGATCTTTATCTAAGAAACAATTTATCTGAAGAATTAGATAAAGCTCTTCATTTATTAGAGGAACTAGAAACACAGTTTAACAATATGGATGACATTTATGAAGAAAGATTAGATGAAATCATCGATTATTTAGTAAAGAACAATCTTAATAGTGTTGAAAGTTTTGTGGTTTTAATGCGCTATTATAAAACGATTAATCGTCATGACTTATTTATTCACTTGACAAGATATACAGGGATGCTTGATGTTATTGAAAACATTTTAAAAAGACTTAAATCTTATGTAGATAAAGAGAATTTTGAAGAAATAACAAATGGCTATGAGATTCCCTTTCTTGGTGTAAGCCCATATAAGCTACCGAATTACGCAGATGATTTAATGAATAGACTAAACAAAAATCTTGATAGTGATTTAGTTGAAAAAGTTCTTACTGGGAATAATCACTCACTTAGTGAAGCTTCCCAGTTATCAGAAAAGATTGAGTATGAGAATTCTGAATCTTTAGAACAATACTTAAAAGCGAGACATAAACGAAAAGTTGAAGAACTTACAAAACATTATCAAGAACATAAAGTTTGGTATGAACAGACAATCACACAAGAAGTAATTGATTTTGTGGCTAATAATCAAGAAGTATTGTCTGCTAGATTAGTTGATCATAAATTGTACATAACAAAAATCCCTTATGATACTCTAGCTTATCTCAATGCAAGTGATAGTGTCAGTAAAAAATATTTTGGTTGCCACTGTCCTTTTGCAAGAGAAGCGATAAAATCAGGAGAGCCAAAATTATCAGAAAAATTCTGTTATTGTAGTGCTGGTTTTGCAAAATTCCCTTTTGAAGTAATTCTTGGACAAAAACTACCAATTAAGTGTTTAGAGACAATCCTTGGTGATAGTGAGATTTGCAGGTTTGAAATTGATTTATCTGAGATTGAATATAAAAAGTAAAAAAGTCGCTCTTTAGCGACTTTTGTTTTAGTAAGAAACTCTCTTTAAAAATTCTGTGGTTCTTTCCTTTTTTGGATTATTAAAAATCTCTTCAGGACTACCTTCTTCATAAACAACACCTTGATTCATAAAGATCACTCGATCGGACAATTCTTTAGCAAAACTCATTTCATGAGTAACAATTAACATTGTTATTCCGGTTTTAGCTAGAGCTTTCATTACTTCTAAAACCTCTCCAACCATTTCTGGATCTAAGGCACTAGTTGGTTCATCAAATAAGATGATTTCAGGGTCCATCATTAAAGCTCTTGCTATTGCTACTCTTTGTTTTTGTCCTCCGGACAAATGCTTAGGAGCCTTATTTTGAAATTCAAGCATCCCGACTTTCTCCAATGTTTCTAAGGCCTTTTCTTTCGCAAGATTCTTATCAAGTTTTAAAACCTTTCTAGGTGCTAGTAACAAATTATCGATAACGGAAAGATTTTCAAAAAGATAAAAAGATTGAAAAACCATGGTTATCTTTGTCCTTAATAATTGAATATCTTTAACACTCTTAAAAAAGTTTTTATCATGATATAAGATTTCACCAGAACTAGGTATTTCCAAGTAGTTTATGCATCGAAGTAATGTTGATTTTCCAGAGCCTGAACTACCGATTATGCTGATGATTTCTCCACGATTAATCTCGAGATTAATCCCTTTTAAAACCTCTTCATTACCATAGGCTTTATGCACGTTTTTAATTTTTAAAATTGACATAATCATACCTCCTAATTTGAACTAACCAGTTCAACTGGTTTCATATCCATTTTCTTTTCAAAAAACTTAAGAACAGAAGTAGTTGAGTAGGTTAGTACTAGATAGATTAAAGCAACTATTGCATATGCTTCCAATTGACGGTAATGCATCCCGGTTATTTTTCTAGTTTGATTGAAAAGTTCAAAAATTCCAATAACACTCAAGACAGCAGTATCTTTAATGTTGATGACAAATTCATTACCAATGGCAGGCATTGAGTTCTTTATTGCTTGTGGAAAAATAACAAATAGCATGGTTTGTGAGTAGTTTAAACCAACACTTAAAGCAGCTTCGGTTTGACCCTTATCAATAGAAAGGATTCCCCCTCTAATGATTTCCGCAATATAAGCAGCCGTATTTAATGACACAACAAATAGACCACATAATAAAGCATCACCAAAGAGACCAAAACCGTACCAAAAGAAGCTGGCTTGAACAATCATTGGTGTTCCTCTGAAAACAGTAATATAAAAAGCACTTGTTTTATTGAGGATGGTCTTAATGATTTTACTTATTGCAGAATCTTGACCTGTGATTTTAACTAATCTTGAAGTAGCCAAGAACAAAGCTAAAACAAATCCGATTACTGTTCCTAACAACGATATCCCTAGAGTTAAAGCGGCACCCTCAAGAAACATCTTTGCATAGGTAATAACGGTATAAATAGCTCCCCCTAAAAAATCATCAGGTATCACTGGAATAACAAAACCATAATAATCATAATTAAAAACATCTTGACCAGTAGTAAAGATGGCTGTAATAGTAAACTCTTGGTCTCCTTGAAAGACCGAGGGAGTAGAAATGATTGATACTTTGAAAACCTCTTGATCACCAGTTCTTAAACTAATTATTTCTGATTCTGAACTTAAGGATAAATAATCAGAATTTACAATATAAGTAATTTGTACATCATCATAACTTACTGGTAAGTAAAAGTCCGTTGTTAGACGGTTTAATTTTTCTGAAGTAACAGTTTGATAATTGTAAGAACTGTAAAATTTGATATTCTCAATAGCATCCGCTATATCAGGATTATTAGGGGTTTGATTCGCTAATGGCAAGGCATTGCTTTTGGGTAAAAACGTAATAATTATCCCAAAAGCAATAGCAAACCATAAGACTTTTTTGAAAACTCTTAACATTTCTAAGGTTGTCTAGATAGAGCCTCAGTCATTAAAGCTTCTCTTTCACTGGCAGATATTTCCGCTAAGATACTATTGATCTGTTCAACTAAGCTAGTATCTTCAAGCCTTAAAGCGATAGAAACAGCAGTATCTTCATACGCTACATCAAAGCCTAAACCTTCACCAAATTGAATGTATGTTAAATTAGGGTTCGTCTCTACTAAAGCTAAAGCAACTGGTAACTCTAAAATTGTTAAATCATATGTTCCTTGGTTAATAGCTGTAATGATTGTTGGAACATCACCTAATGGATCTAAATGATTAGCACCGTTTAATTGTGGTACTAGTTCATCATAGATTGTTGAAATTTGTGCAACTACGTCAGCTCCAGAAAAATCTTCAATTGAGGTAGCATTTGCATATTCTGAATCACTTCTTAATACAACAACATGTGTTGATTGATAATATTCGTCTGTAAAAGCAACAGTTTGAGCTCTTTCAGCTGTAGGACTCATTCCGGCAATGATTAAATCAATTTCTCTTGAGGTTACAAGTGAAGGAATAAGACCTTCCCAATCAACCGCTTTGATAACTAAATCCATCCCTAATTCTTCAGCAATCCTCTTCGCAATCATTACATCATAACCATCGACATAATTGCTAGAACCATCAAGTGGAACAGCACCATCAAAAGCTGCCTCTTCACTGACAGTCCAGTTAAACGGAGCGTATCCAGCTTCCATTCCTACAACAATGGTCTCTCTTGTGGTTGTAGTTTCACTACCACAACCAATCAGTAAAACACCAAATAATAACAATAAAACACTTAAAACAATTTTTTTCATCATATCCTCCTAGATATCTAATTTTTTGTGCAAAAAAAAGCGTCCATCAAGACGCTTTAGATAATCTAAGATTATAAACTAGCGCCTCTATCATAAAAATGATAGGAGTGTTACAAGTCTTTCCTGTAACCCCATACTTTAACATGTCTGTCTAAAGTATTCGGCGATGGTTGCCTTTCCTATAGTTCACAGCCTACCGGCTCCCTATAGTACTCTTCTGCATCGCTACCTCTAAAGTTTGATGAAGTTTTTCTTACTTGGCCTATTATAGTTAAGTTATAAGTAATAGTCAAGTTAAAAAATTATGAAAGTGTTTTCTTAAATCTATTAGACTTTTAAGTTAAGGTTTATTAAATAAGTATTTCATAGTATAATAAAATAGTATTTGAGGTGGATTTATGGGTAAGATAATTTTTATCGAAGGTTTACCGGGAAGTGGTAAAACAACCTTTTCTAAAAGATTAAAAACTTTTCTAAGTAGTCAAGGAAAAAGAGTCATTAGCTATAATGAAGGGGATTTACACCCTGTTGATTTAGCTTGGATTGCAATTTTAACAAAAGCGGAACTTACAGATTTAATAACAAAATATCCGAATTTAAAAGAAGCGATATTTTCTCATTCGAAACTAATTAATAATTGCTATTTTTTAGCTTATACTAAGGTGCCTATCGATGAATCAAGTAAAGGATTCTATGAAAGTTGTGAAAGGTACGAAATCTACCGGAAAAACGATTTAGATTTTTTCTTACAAGAACACCTTGATTTATGGGAAAGATTCATTGATGAGACCAGTGATAATGAATTTACCTATATCTTTGAATGTATTCTTCTGCAAAATCATGTTAATGAGCTATTATTAAAATATAATTTAAATATAACAGAAATCATAAAGTATTACCAAAAACTTTTAAAGAGTATTAAGAAGTTAGAAGTAAAACTGATTTATATTAAACAAGTTCATATTTCCGATATTTTTGCGAGAATTGTTAAGGAAAGAGTAACGGATAATAAAGAACTCTATAAAGACTGGATCGATCATGTTATTGAGTATTTTGAAGAAACGAATTACGCTAAGAAAAAGAATTATTTAGGGTACTTTGGTGCCTTAAGATATTTTGAAGACAGACAGAATGTTGAGCTAGAAATAATGAAAAGATTAGACTTAGAGCATAAAATCATTGATTTAACCGATGATTATGATGAGGTTTTTAGACAAATTACGGAAGAATTTAAATAAATGAGGTGTTGATTATGTATGGAAATTATGAAGTAGAAAAATTAATAAATGAGTTTAACTTAAGGATTAGACAAAGAACAGTTGCAAATATCAAGATTTGGCTTTATATATCTCTAGCAATTTTCATAGGTTTTGTTGCAATCTTTTTCTTAACAGATTGGTTTTTATCCGAAGCGGGAATAGTACTAATTGTTATCTTTGGGATTTTGATTTTTGGTTCTTTAGGTTTAGGTATCGGTTTAAGTAAAACCGTTGCAAGAAGTAAAGTAGTTTTTGAGTATTTGTTTAAAGAAATATACCAACAGATTAATCTTGATAATGATTGGCAAATAGAATATCGTGCAAATCCTAAGATTAAGAATGATTTTGTCAGTGAAGGTGGACTTTTTAGTAAGTATGCTAGAGCTTATGTTACTAGATCTGTAAAAGGTGTCACTGAGAATAAGAATCCTTTTGTGATTTTTGATGTTAAGTTGATTACTGGTGGTGGTCAGTATCAACAAGTTCATCTAGATGGTTTATATTTTATAACGAAAGTTCATTGTGATAATATCTTTCAGATTAGGTCGAATGGGAGACCAAGCACGAAACAATATCAGTTTGATAAACATGAGATGGATGATGAGTTTAAAGTGTTTACTAAATCAGGAACAAATGTTGATTTAATTGAAAGAACTTTTTTAAGCAAAGTAAAAGAATTAAAGACTAGATTAAATGCAAGAAAGATTTATCTTAGTGTTATGGATAATAATTTGCATTTAGCTTATATGGGTAAAGAGATTCCACGCGGTAAAGGTATAAACAGTAGTCAGATTAATCACTTAGAACAGGTCTTAATTGATGAGATTAAATTAATAGATGAACTGGTTTCTTTAACAGATTATTAGGTTTAAAAGCAAATTTGTATAGTGGATAGGAGAAGATGATGAATGTAGCTATCTTAGGTTTTGGCACAGTAGGAAAAGGAGTTTATGATATTATTAACAATGGTTTTCCTGATATAAGTATCAAGGCTATTCTTGTTAAGAATCCTAATAAACATCTAGAAATATCAAATTTATTAGTAAGTGATATTTACAGTATTGTCGAAGATGATAGTATTGATGTAGTGATTGAAGTAATTGGTGGAAAAGACAGCGCTTATGATTATGTAAAATTAGCTCTAACTCATAGAAAACATGTGATAACTGCAAATAAAGCTTTAGTTTCAGCATATTTTAGAGAAATGCATGAACTTGCTAGAGACAATTTCGTCCAGTTTCGTTATGAAGCTAGTGTTGGAGCGGCAATCAATATCATTGATCCTCTTAATACTATTAGGAAGTTTAATAACATCAATAAAATCACAGGAATCATCAATGGTTCTACCAATTTTATTTTGTCTAAAATCTTTCTAGAAAATATATCATTATCAGAAAGTTTAGAAGTTGCAAAATCATTAGGATATATTGAAACAGATGCTAGTGATGACTTAGATGGCTTTGATTTGTTAAGAAAGATTAATATCTTATCAATGATAGCTTATTCAAGAGAGATAGATGAAAGTAGTATTTTAAGAGTTCCACTTTCTAGTATCAGTGATGATATGATTGAATATTTGAAAAGTAATGATTTATCTCTTAAGTATCTAGCTTCATCTATATGTAATATAAATCAAATAAGTATTCAGTTAGAACCTGTCGTAGTTTCAAAAAATAGTCTTTTTAATCAAATCAACTATGAAAAAAACTGTATTATTTTAGAAGGAAAATACCATAAAGAACAAGTATTTATCGGTCAAGGTGCAGGGAGATATCCAACCGCTAGTGCCGTTATCTACGATTTACTTAAAATAAAAGCAAACGAATTATTTTCTGTTGATTTAAACCAAGATTATCCGATTCATCAAAGGATGATGAAATCGGATTATCTAGTGGAAGATCATCAAGGGATTAAAAGAATTAGTAATATTTATTTAAAAGATTTGCTGGAAGATAAAAGCATTAAATGCTTTGTAAGAATTGGAGAACTGTATGTATAAATTACTAGCGATTGATATGGATGGAACCTTACTTAATACTCAAGAGGTTATAACTGAAAGAACTAAAATAGCGATTGATAAATGTAGTAAAAAGAATGTAAAAGTAGTAATTACAACCGGTAGGCCAATTCAAGGGGTAATGAGATACTATGATTTAGTCCATGTTGATGATTTAGTAATAACCTATAATGGTGCAAAGATTTATGATGTAAAAGAAAAAACTACTTTGTTTAGTCAAGATTTAGAAGCAGTTGATGCAAAGGAAATCTTAGATGAAGCCATAGCTGAAAAGCATAGTTTAATCTTTTGGGCTGGTAATAAGTTATACACTAATATTATGGATGACCATGTTATAGAGTATCATCGTTTATCTAGTGTAAATCCAATTGTAATCAATGATTTTCAAGAAGTAATGAAACAAGGAATTACTAAGATTATCTGGATTGATTCTAAAGATAAAATTTTAGAGTATTTACCTAAAGCAAAAGAAAAATATGGTGAAAGAGTTAGTGTAACCATTTCTAAGCCAGAGTTTTTAGAGTTCTTTATGAAAGGCATTTCTAAGGCTAGTGCACTTGATTTTATCGCTTCAAAGCATCAAATAAAAAGAGAAGAAATTATTGCGATTGGTGATGCTTTAAATGATATCGAGATGATTAAATACGCCGGTTTAGGAGTAGCAATGGGTAATGCTAATGAAGAAGTTAAAAGCTACGCTGATTATGTATGTAAATCCAATGATGAAGATGGTATTGCAGAAGTAATTGAGAAATTTGTAATGAATTGAGATTATTAATTTAGGCACCATAATTTTGTGATGCCTTTTTTTACTGAGATTTTTTAAACACCTATGCTTTCAAGGTAAAATCAAGTTTCAAGATGTAAAAACATGATATAATAAGGTATTATATTAATATTAAGGGAGATAACTTTATGAAAAAAATCTTAGCTTTTAGCTTTACTATATTTTTTGCAGGGTTAGTTTTAGCTTGCAATTTAAATCCAACTTCTAGTAGTACCGATCCAACTACTAATACTACTAGTTCAGTTAGTAGTACAGATACAACTACTACTACAACTTCAAGTCTATCTACTACGGAGTCTACTACTGAAGCAACTACTTCAGAGACTTCTACGGTGACAACGAATCAAACAACAACTCAAACAACAACTCAAAGTACAACTGCTTCAACAACAGAAGAAGACTTTGTAGAAGCTTTATTGTCTCAGATGACTTTAGGACAAAAAGCAGCGCAGATGGTTCAAGCGGAAAGAAATGCTATTAGTTTTGAACAGATGCAAACCTATGGAATTGGTTCGGTTTTAAGTGGTGGAGGATCTCATCCGGATGGTTATGATAGTTCTCCACAAGAGTGGTATGATATGTATTACAATTACCAACAAGCAGCTTTGGCTTCTAGTAGTGGTATTCCTTTACTGTATGGAGTAGATGCCGTACATGGTCATAACAATTTATATGGTGCCACCATTTTTCCTCACAATATTGGCTTAGGGATGGCAAATGATAGTGATTTAGTTTATCGGATTTCTGAGGCAACTGCTAGAGAAATGTTAGCTACAGGAATTCGATGGAACTTCGCTCCTGCTTTGTCTGTAGTGCAAAATATTAGATGGGGAAGAACTTATGAAGGGTATAGTGAAAACCCAGAAATTCACGAAGCTTTAACCGCCAGTGCTATTTTAGGTTATCAAGATAATGGCGTATCCGCAACAGCTAAACATTATCTTGGCGATGGTGGGACAAGTGATGGGATTGATCAAGGCAATATGATCGCAACAGAAAGTGTTATTAGAACTTTACATTTAGCTCCTTATTATCAAGCGATCGAAGCTTCGGTTGATACGATAATGGTAAGTTTTAGTTCAGTGAATGGTGTAAAGATGCATGGTAATCCTTATTGGGTGAATGATGTGTTGAAAACCGAACTAGGGTTTGAAGGTTTTGTTATAAGTGATTGGAATGGAATTCACCAGCTTGAGGGTGATTATTTGAATCAAGTAGTAATGGCGATTAATTCTGGGGTTGATATGTTAATGGAACCTTATGATTGGCTAACAACAATTGAAATGATTATTCAAGGAGTTAACCAACAAAGAATTTCTCTAACAAGAATAGATGACGCTGTTAGAAGAATCTTAACGGTAAAGTATAACCGTGGTTTATTTGATAATCCTTATTTTAGTTTGAGTGATAGTTATGTTTATAATTCCGACCATCAAGAACTAGCAAGAGAAGCTGTAAGAAAATCTTTAGTTTTATTAAAAAATGATAACAACTCTTTACCTTTGGCTAAGTCTGATAGTATTTATTTAACAGGTCCAGCTAGTGACCATGTTGGTTATATGGCTGGGGGTTGGACAACCTATTGGCAAGGGAATGACCAAGCTAGGATAGGTGTTGGCACTAGCATTAAACAAGCTTTTGATTTAGTTTTATCAGCGAATACGAACGCCTTAGAAAGTTCTTGGCAAAATGCGGATACTGTAGTGGTGGTTTTAACAGAATTACCATACTCTGAAGGAGTCGGTGATAATAATGTATTAACTCTTACTGGAGGGAATGCTCATCCAGATAATATTCTAGCTTTACAAACCGCTGAAGCAGCTCATAATGCCGGGAAAAATGTTGTTGGGGTTTTAATTAGTGGTCGACCTTTATTATTTGGTAATTATTTACAGTATTTTGATAGTTTTATCGCTGCTTGGTTACCTGGTTCAGAAGGTGGATTAGGCATTAGTGATCTTGTCTTTGGTGATTATGATTTTGTTGGGAAACTGTCCTTTACTTGGCCAAGAGATTTCTCACAAGTAGGTTATACATCAAATAGAGATGATTATGATGAGTTATTGGTATTGTTTCCATATGGATATGGATTAACCTATAATTAAAAATTCAGATAAGTAATAAACTGACTTGCTAGATGCAAATCAGTTTTTTTCTTATCTTTAAATACTTGCTTTAAAAATAAATGGTATAGTGATATAATTTAGTTTGTGAAAAATCATTTTTATAATACGCTTGCATAAATGGTTTATTAATTTCTTAAGGAGGCTACTTCATGAAACGAATTATTTATCTGATTCTATTTTTAATGTTATTTGCTTTAGTTGGTTGTGGATCGGAAACATCCACTATTTCAACTACGGAGCAATCATCTACTACTTCATCAACAACCAAAACTTTAGGTGAACTAGAATTTTCACGGACGGTTTCTGTTATTGATTATGCGGATATGTTTGAGATTACTGAAACTACGTTGAATCTTTATGCTAATTCAGCTGATATCGATACTGCTTATGTTGATATCGAAGAGTTTGTAGATTTATTAGGTGATAATATTATTGATTTTGAATTTGTTAAGAATGATCACTTTAGACTTGCCCATAGTTTTGTTACTGATGGGGGAATCTATCGCTTTTATATTGAGTTTCGGGCAAGTACAAATGAGGTTTTTATCAGTGATTTTAATGTATTAATGTTTTTAAATGTTGAGGATGAAAGTATCTATGAGACTGATTTACAATTAGTTGGTGCTTATCAATCAATGGGTAATTTAACAAGAACTATTGATCTTGATGATTATGAGATTGATATTATCGAAAATAACGAGCAATACTATATTCCATTGTATCTAGCGAATTTATTGTTGACGGGGAATTCATTAAATGTGTATCTTAATCAAGATGAACTTGGAGTATTTGATGATTTCACCTTAGCTTATGAGTTTTTAAGTAATGATAGTTTAGGTGAAGATCTTGATGAAACGAAATTAAGTAAAACATCAGCCAATTTTGCTGCTTTATTATTTGATCATTTCTATGGTTTAAGTTCGGAGTATGAATTAGAAAACTCGAAAGAAATATTAGAAGATTTTGGATTATATGATACGGATTCCATCGAAGCCTTTGATAAGATGTTTATGGAGTTTGTTTTAGAATTAGACGATCCACATACTAGTGTAATAGATTATGGTTATTTCGATCAAGAAGTAGAAGCGGTTAATCCACCAACAAACTCAAGATTAGGTAATATTTCGTTTGCTTTATATTATATGGGAGCTTTCGAAAAACCTTATGAATTTTCTTTTACTGAATTTGATGATTATTACTATCTTGATATTGTTGCTTTTACTCTAGATACGAAAGATTATTTAGCAGAGAACTTAGTTGATTTAGATCCTGATAAGGATATCTACATTGATGTTTCATGTAATTTAGGTGGTAATCTAGTCGCAGTTTTGGAGTTAATAGCTTATATGACGGATGAACCAATCTCATTGAGATATCTGAATCCTGCAACGAATACAATGACGGAAGAAGTATATCAATTACCTGAAGGACGGGCTTTAGAGAATAATTTTGTGGTTTTCTCGTCAAATGCAACGTTTAGTGCGGCAAATCTTTTTGTATCTATGGTTTCTGATAATGATTTAGGATTAGTAATCGGTAGATCTAGTAGTGGTGGTGGTTCTGCTGTTGCTTTTGCAGTTTTACCTAATAATCTAGTAATGACTTATTCCACAAATATGAATTTAACTGATTCAGAATATAATTCGATTGAACATGGGATTAATCCTGATATTACTTATGGTTCAAGAGATGATTTTGAGCTTGCATATAATAAGTTAAACCAATATTTTAATAATAATTCAACTTTTAATGTTATAAATAACTCAGGTGCTTTGAGTTTAGATATTGGTGTCGATATTGTTAGTATTTCAGATAAAATCGGATTTAATAATCTAAAGATAAATGTTTATGATGCTTTGGATGACAGTTTAATCGATAGTTATGAAAGTGGGGATATTGTTTTAGATTACCAAAAAGCATTTAGTCAGTATCGTGATTTAATTGATATAGAGGTTATTGTATCTTATGAAATTTTTGGCTACGAAAGAGAAGAATTAATCTTTAGTCAAACTTTAGATAGTATGGCAGATAGATTTACGGTTGATACAGTAGAGGTTCCTGTTGGTCAAACAATCAATGCCTCAAGACATGTGTGGGAAGATGAAGACTATATTAAGGTGGTAATAGAAGAAGCAGGAGTTTACCGAATTGGTATTAATAATGATGTGAATTATGGAAACCGTGTTTATGATTTAGCTGGAAATGAAATAGAAAGAGGAAATTTCTTTATTTTAGAACCAGGAACCTATATTATGGAACTTAATTTGCCAAATGAGATAGGTACATACCGTTTAAAAATTAGTCGTATGGATGATGATAACTTATACGGGGTTGATGTCTTCTTAGAAGAAGGGAATCATCAAGCAACGATTAATATTGAGTTTGAAGGAGATAGAGAATGGTTTAATCTGATTCTCGAAGAAGAATCAGAAATAACTGTTTCTGCTCAAAGTGGCTTAACGTATTATATTGCATATCCAGATGGAACTATGTTTAACAATGCAAGTGACTATTTGCGTAGTAGTGAATCAGAAACCTTCATCTTGCCAAAGGGAGAGTTTATACTTGCCCTTCACTACCCACCTGTAAGTGCTTCTTTTACTTTTAACTTCTCTGTTGTGTCAGTTACGAATGATTATTCTGGTGATATTTATTTAAATGATGCTAATTATGGTGTATTAGTTGAAGGGGAAAATACAATTACTTTTAACGGAGCCTGGGATCAAGACATTTATGTTTTTGAGACTACAGAACCAGTTAGTGTTTTATTGGATGGTAATGATTTAGTTCGAGGTTGTTTAATAACTGGAGAAGGTAAGGATTGCCGGTATTCTAATGAAAAATATGATTTAGAAGCAGGAACTCATTATTTTATGTTTTTTACTTATGAAGATGATTTGGAATTAACGGTTTATGTTCAATTTCTTCAAGATTTAAGTAGTATTACTAAGATGATTCCTATAGAGATTGGATCTACTTTTGATGTTATTATCGAAGAAGATGAAGATATGGATTATTATACTTTTACGTTAACAGAACTTACAACCTTAAGTATAACCATGATTAACGGCCATTCTTCTAGATGCTATATCTATTTGGATGATGGCAATTTTGAATCGATAGTGGAGTTTAATTATGGTGATAAAATCTTCCAACTCTCTCCAGGGAATTATATCCTAGCAGTTGGGGAAAACATCTCTAATTTTGATACTGTAGAAGTGTTTGAAGTTACTATTGAAATTCTAGAATCAGCGGATAGTGACCCTAATGTTGAAGGTTTACCTGAGGAATCATATCGAGTAGTAAATCTTCCTGCTGATGTTACGGTACACTTCACCGGTGAAATTGATTATGAAGGGGATTGGGATATGTTTTGGTTAAATATCACAGAGGCTGGTATTTATCAAATCTCGTATTTTTCTACTAGAGATTTAGAAGTTTATGTTATTATTGATGGTGAATGGAATAGAGTTAGGTCTAACCGATCTATTGAACTTGAAGAAGGTAGTTATTATGTTTTGGTAAGACAGTATAGTGACCAAACTACAACTGATTATACGGTAATGTTCTTTAAAGACTAATTTATTTTATTAAAAAATGTTTATACAATTCTATCTGTAAAGGGATTGTAAAAAGTATTATTATTTAATGAGATATTTAAACACGTATTTCTAATTAGCTATTATTATTGTATAATGATAATAAATAGTTATTAAGCGATAAAGTAAAGAGGTAACATATGAGAAGATTGTGTATTTTAGATGGTAGAAATTTTCCTAAAGAAGATTTAAATCAAGATATATTAAAACTGATAAATCTTAAACCAAAAAAGTTCCAGGTCGATAGGTATATTCTTAATGACCTAAATATTAGTTACTGTATTGGCTGTTGGGATTGTTGGTTAAAAACTCCGGGGATTTGTCGTTTAAGAGATGAACATGCAATGGTTTTAGAGGCAGTAGTAAAAGCAGATGATGTTATTTTTATCTCGGAAGAAAGCGTTGGTTTTATCAATGCCACACTAAAAAAAACTATGGACCGTTTAATACCAACTGTTTTACCTTATATTAGAATATATCATAAAGAATCGCATCATTACCCAAGGTATTCCAGTTCTGCGAATATTCACGTTATCTTTGTTAAAACATCATCAACAACTAATGATGATGTTAACTTAGTGAAAGATTATTTTCAAAGAGTATCTCTTAACTTTAACAGTGAAGTAAAGAGTTTTACACTTTATGAAAAGGAAGGAGACTTTAATTATGAACTGCTTAATGTTTAATGGTTCTCCTCGAGGAACAGCTAGCAACTCTTTAGTAATGTGTAAGTGGTTATATCAAGATGGGGATGCAATCAATCATTTAAAACAAGTTAGTAATTTTAATATCTATTTAAATGATATTAAGTCTTATCAAAAAATTATTTTTATCTATCCGTTATATGTTGATAGTATGCCAGCAATTGTTAAAGCTTTTTTTGAATATTTATCTGAGTATAAAGATGTAGTTAAGGGTAAGGATTTCTTGTTTATCGTTCATTCTGGTTTTGGAGAAGCAATTCATTCAAGAATACTCGAAAGATATCACCAAATACTTAAAAATCGGTTAGATTTAAACCGGGTTGATACAGTTATCTCACCAGGTAGTGAGGGTGTAAGATTGATGCCGATTCAGATGAATCAAAAGAGGAAGAATCGCTTAATAGAATTTGTCAATAGTTTTAGAAATGATCAAGAATTATCGCTTGGGTTATTAAAAGAAACAGCTGGAGCGGAAATCATGAGTAAGAAGAGAAGAAGAAGATTTAAGTTTTTTAATTTTCTTGGTCTGACAAATATTTACTGGAACCGACAATTAAAACAAAATAATGCCTATAAGAGTCGCTATGATCGACCTTATTCAGATTATTGATCATGTAAATTTTTATCCATTAAAAAAGAAGCAATTTTTTTGCTTCTTTTATTTATTTAATTATTTTGAAACACATCGATTTTAAGATCTTGATATGCCTGACCTGTTAATAGTTCACAGACACTTATAACTTCTGGATCATTAGAGACTTTGTTTGTTGTTTTTCGAGAATGGATTTCTTCCATAAGGATTTGATGATTCTTTGAGTTCATCTTAAACTTTAAAACAAAGAACAAGGCCAAAAGAATAAAAATAAATGGACCGGTGAAGAAGATTAATCTAATACCAGTAACTACTTCAGGGCTTTGAGGAATATTAGGAATATAGCCTATTTCATCTAAATATACACCGATAATAAATACTGAAATGGCTTGAGCAGTCTTCCTAATTAAAGTTGACATTCCTGCATATACTCCTTCACGTCTTCTACCAGTAATGATCTCATCAACATCAGAGATATCAGGTAGAATTGACCAAGGAACAAAAATTGCCGAACTTCCACCAACTCCAGATAAAGCAGCGACGATATAGATAAGGTAAGCAGGAGATTCTTTGGAAATGAATAAAGCGATTGTCAAACCGATTGTCCAAGTAATCATACCCACTATCAAAGGTACTTTTTTTCCATATTTCTTGGCAATATAACTATGAACTGGCATACTTAGTAATTGGACAACTAGCAGTGTTCCAAGAACTGCTGAAAACTCACCTTCTCGAGCTAGAACATAGGTTAAATAAAAGATGAAAATAGTAGTTAGAAAGTCAGCTGCAGTCTGCGAAGATACATAAAAGCCAGCATGAATCTTAAAACACTTATTCTTAAATGACTGTTTAAATTCTTGGAAAATGGCTTTGACAGATGTGAATTGTTGAACTTGATTTGGGTTTACTGGATTTTCCCAAGTTAAGAATAAAACAAAAATCCAAGGTATTGCATAGATTAAGCCAAAGATAATACCCATGATTAAATAACCGGTAGAACGATTACTTACCCCTTGAATTATCATCATTGGAACAACTCCAGATAAAATAGCAGAAATCGATGAAAAAATCATTCGGTACATATTGAAACTTGTTCTTTCATCATAGGATTTAATCATATTTGGTAAGAGGGCGTTATACGGAACCATTACCATTGTGAAAGTAGTAGTGAAGAAAATATATGAGAAGATATAATAAACTGCACTAAAGACAGAAGTAGGATCGATTTTAATCCATAACATTGCAAAAGATAGAAAGATTGGTATTATTCCTAAAGCAAAGTAAAAACGTCTTCTACCTAACTTGCTTTTTGTCCTATCACTAATGAATCCCATTAAAGGATCTGAGACTGCATCCCATATTTTTCCAATTAAAAAAGCTAGACCTGCAAGTTTTGCATTTAAACCGACTACATCTGTTAAGTAATTTAGATACAGTAAATTAACCAGTAGAAAAGCACCACCTGCATACATATCTCCAATACCATAACCAATTTTGTTTTTTAAGGAATAGTTTTTTTCCTCTTTCATATTATTTTATTCTCCTTTATAAAATTATGAATTTTCTGTTCATATTGAACTTTATCTTGATTATATGCTTCACCATGATCAGCATTTTTAACGGAATAAAAGTTTTTCTTTGATTTTAGAGCAGAGTAAATCTTTTCTGCGTTAGCAATATTAACAAACGAATCTTTCTCCCCATGAATTATCATAGTTGGAACAGTTATCTGGGTTGATGAAACAAGAGGTGATACCTTACTAAAATTATATCGATAGATTATAATATTTAGTAAGTTCATTAAGTAGTATAGAAAACTAGGTAAATGCAGTTTTTTTAGCTGAGATAATAGTTGATGTTTTAAAGAAGCAAAAGAACTCTCTGATATGCAAAAACTAATTCTTTTATCTTTAGCAGTATTAATTAAAACTGTCGCACCACCCATAGAAGAACCAAGTGTCCCAATTGAAGTGATTGGATTATCTGATAGTTTAGTTACATAATCAGTTACTGCCATTAAATCTTGACTTTCGTAGTAGCCAAAACTAGTATATGTACCTGATGAATCTCCGTGGTATCTTTGATTATAGACAATACAATCAAAACCTAATTGAGAGAAAATAGGAACATATTTAAGTGAACGATAATATGTGCATTCATAGCCATGGACAATTATGATAAACTTATCATTATTTTTTTTAAATGGGAACCATAATCCCGTAAGTTTGATATTTTTACCTGTTTTAATTGTGATTTCTTGATGGTTTGTATTATTTAACCAGTCTTGGGTATAGGTTTCTAGTTTAAGTTCTTGATTTAAACCCTCATCTAGGCTCTGAGTTTTTGGGTGATTTGCTTTAAAAACTATTATGAACGATAATAAAAAGAGGATTAGTATTATTGGTGTAATTATATAGAAAAATATCATCTTAATTATCCTATGAACATATTTTCTTTTAGAAAAGATAAGACTTGTCTTCGATACTCTTCTTTATCTTGAGAATAGCTCTTTGCATGGTCAGCGTTTTTGCAAAGATAGACAGTTGCGCTTTTTCCAATTGCCTTGTTAAGCTCTAGGCAATGAGAAATATTGATGTATCTATCATTTTCACCATGGATTAACATAATTGGTTTATCAATATTTTTTACTTTGGTGATTGGTTTGATTTTTGCAAATGGTATCCCAAATACTAATCTACTTATCAGTGCTGTTGGGTAAACCATAAAAGGGAAAATCTTAAATTTACTCCATAATAATTCTTTTGTTTGAATTACAAAATCGCTAAAAGCACAATCACTAATTACAAAATCAATGGAACTATCATTACTAGCAAGTAAAACTGTCGCTCCCCCCATAGATTCACCATGGACACCGATTATTTTACTCCTTTTTACATTTTGCTTAACCCATTTAACCCAAGCTCTTAAATCATTACTTTCAGCCCAGCCTAAAGTGCAAAACTTTCCTTGACTATTGCCATGATATCTTTGATCAGGCATGAGAATATTGAAATTTTGATCGATAAATATCTGCATATACTTGTATGAACCATAGAGAGTAAAAGTATGTCCGTGCATAAAAACTATTGTTTTGTCACTATTATTATCTAACCATTTAGCTTTGAGTTTTAGGTTATCATTGATTATTTCAACATCTTGAAAAGCGTAATGTCTTATAACATCTTCGTTGATATTACCGTTTTTAACTTCGTTTTGATATGATTCTTCAACACTCCATTTTTTAGGTTTAAAAATAGAAAAAGCGATAAATGTTGATAAAGCTAAGATAAACACAATTAAACCTAAGAGGATATAAACAAAAATCATGACTTAACCTCCTTGAATTTAGTAAAGAGAAGTAAAGCTACAAAACCAATTCCACTAGCAACTATTCCAGTTAATCTTACGCCTAAAACACTACCATCTCCTCCGATTAGTAAAACACCAGTAAAGATTAGCATAGCTAGCATTTGTCCGAGTTTATTCATAAAAGTCTGAATTGAAAAATACATTCCTGCTCGGTGGTTACCCGATTTTAAACCATCATAATAGGCAATGTCAGCACAGATCGCATTTGGTAAAACACCAAAGATAGCAAACCCAACTCCAGCAAGTAAAACAAAGATTATTGCTTGAATTCTTGGGTCAAAAGGATATAATCCAAGAAAAGCACAGTAGATATAAGCAATAATCAAAAGAATCATCGCAAAAACACAAAGGATTTTCTTGCCGTATTTCTTGCTTAAGCGATTAACTAAAGGATACATTGAAAAAGCCAAAACTCCAGTAAGAGCTGTTATTATTGTCACCCAAGATTCTTTTAATCCTAGTAACAAGGTTACATAATAAACATTACCTGATTGAAAGATGGTAATTGCGATTCCGTAAGCTAAGAAGAAAATCTCAAAAATCATAAAATTCTTGTTTTTTAAAGTGACTTTTATAGCTTCTTTGAAATTTACACTTGATGGAGTTTGTGTAACATATTTCTTTTCATCAATCCCAATGATTGGAAACAACATAAAGATAAAACCTATAAGTGCTAAGATTCCAATAGTAAGTTGAATACTCAAGGTTATTGATAAACCAATGTTTTCAAAAATAGGCCAGATTAAAGAAGCACCACTAGCTATGATATAGCCTAAAAACCAAGTTAATGCTATTAAAGTTGAAAGATCTAAACGGTCATTTTCAGTATCCCCTAATTCACTAGTAAGAGCGAAATAAGGGGCTACGTACATTGTATACATTACATAGTAACCTAGTAAAGTTATTGTTAACCAAATGATATTTATTGCGTAATTACTTTCTGTTGGCATGATAAAAACTAAAACAGTTAAAATTGCAAAAGGTAAAGCAGCCTTCTTCATAAATGGAATTCTACGACCTTTAGGGTTTTTTGATTTATCACTGGCATTGGCAATTAATGGATCGGTTATTGCGTCCATAAATCTACCCATCATCGTTATTAAACCAATAATCACAAATATACCTAGAATAGGTTGTCTGGGAATAAACTCAGGAATTGCTGCTTGACCTTTAGGGTTATAAAACCATAGAAGCCATACTTGAATTAAACCGCTTAAAATACTCCACCCTAACTGACCGAAGGCATACATCCACTTTATTTTTCTTGGTATCATTTTTATTTTTCTATCCCTTCAAATATTACATTTATTAGATTTTCTAAACGTTCTTGATAATTAGTTTTGTGACTGTAATTATAGAAGCATCCGCATAGATATAGCTCTTTAAAAAGTCCGTTATCAATATCTTTGATTAATGATTGCTCTTTAGCTCTATCCAATAATTCAAAGGTTGTTTCCCAATCTGTTTTAAAGAAATTAATAACAAGATTATATAAATCAGGATAATAGATATTTAGATTTCTTAAATTATCATCAGTGAATAGTTCTGAATTTATAGGAATAACTTTAAGTAATCTTTTAATTTTATCTAATAAATCAGTATCTAAATCAAAAATAGCTTTTTGTTGTTTTTTTACATCTAGATGAGATTCTTTAATAATGAGTTTAATCATTTCTTCTTTGGATGAAAAATACTTGTAAAGTGTCTTTTTACTAATTCTAAGGTTTTTAGCTAAGGTTTCGAGTTTAAAAAGCAAACCCTCTTTATTTATAAGTGACTTAACTTCATTAATAATAATTGATTTCATACTGGCCTCCGGAAACTCATAATAAATTATCGGTTTCTATTATAGTTTAATAATATTGATAATTCAAGAGCTTACTAAAATTTTTATTTATTTTTTTTAAAAGATATATAAAGTCTTTAAATATGTTATGAATAGTGAGAAAAAACGCTTACACCAAGATTATTATCCGAGTTTATTGTATATTGTCTAGATATATGAGATAATAACACAAGTTACTAGCAAGAAAAGAGGGTGTCATATGTCAGTAATTAAACCATTTTATATTAACGATAATAGTGTACTAATCAATTTAAGTGTTAATATGTGTAAAACAAATATCGAAGTACTAGAGAGTGAAGGATTCAAACAAGTTGTAGATAGATTTATCAAATCTATTTCCAAGAAGTCTAATCGGTCATTATACCGTTTGATTTCTGTTGTTCCTTCAACTGATGAGTTGATCGAATTATATAAATTATTGTTGGTTCTATCATTTGATGAATTAGTAGAAACAAAAAAAGAGTTTATTAAGTATAAAGAATATCGTCAAGACTTAATAACATTTACAGATTGTTTATATGACTATTGGCGTAATTTTGAACGTTATGGAATTATTCAAAGACAGATTTCTGATATTAGTTCTGATAATTCTATTTTGATTGATACAACTACAAGTTTTTGGAAAAATATTCTTTGGTTATATCGTAATATTCTAAATAAACTAAGAGATAAACCGATTAATATATACAGACAAACACCAGGAGGATTTAATGCAGGATTCATCGTTTCACCGGCAAATAACAAATTGCCTAATGAGTATCAAAAACTCTATGATATTGATGTAATTAATGCCGTTGTTATTAGAACGCCATTTATTGGTCATTCTAAGTCAAATTCAAGAAGTGGAGTATTCCAAGAGATTGATCATAATCAAATAACAGATTTAAACTTAACTAAAAGACATTGGTTATGTTTTCCAATCAAAGTGGGCGACTTATTAGCCTATGTTTATTTCCATCGGACGCTTTTACACCATGGAATATCCTTAAGCAATCTTTTTGAACCTGCTTTTGAAGAGTATTTCCGGGGTGAAACACCTAATTTAATCTATGTTTATGGTTCTTCTGAAACTAAAGATGATAAAACTGTCTATATTGATAAGGTAAATGATATTTATGTAGGGTATGTTTCAAGGTTGCCAGAAAACGATTATTTTGGTTATATGAAAAAAATGCTTTTAACCTTGCATAATTTTTATAAAATAAAACATCAAGAATTACCAATCCATGGAGCGATGATTAATATCTGTTTAAATGATAATCGTGAAGTTAATATTGTTATTATTGGCGATAGTGGTGCTGGTAAATCAGAGACAATTGAAGCCTTAAGATTTATCTCTGACGAAAAGATTAAAGAAATGAATATAGTTTTTGATGATATGGGTGTCTTTTACGAAAGAGAAGGAAAAATCTATGCCAAAGGCACGGAGATAGGAGCTTTTATTCGTTTAGATGATTTAGAAACAGGCTATGCTTATAAAGAATTAGACCGTGCTATATTTTTAAATCCAGAAAGAAATAATGCTAGGGTGATTCTCCCAATATCTTCATATGAATTTATTGCAAGGGAACATAAAATTGACTATGTCTTTTATGCTAATAACTATGAAGATAGCGATGATTCTCATCATATCTTTGCAAGCGTAGAAGAAGCATTAAAAGTGTTTAAAGAAGGAAAGAGAAAAGCAAAGGGTACCACTTCAGAAAAAGGAATCGTAACAAGTTATTTTGCTAATCCATTTGGACCAGTACAAAACCATGATGAGGTAGAGGTAATCTTAGAAAGAGTCTTTACAAAACTGTATGAACAAAAAGTAGTAGTTGGGGAACTATATACTAAGTTAGCTGTAGATGGGAAAGAAAACAGTGGTGTTAATAGTGCCGCAAGAGCTTTGTTAGAGAAAATATCAAAAAAGGACTCATAATCTAAAAGGGCAGGTTTTTCCTGCCCTTGATCATATACTTTCGTGATTTTTAGATGTAAACGCTTAATTTGTAATAATATTAATTAAGATTAATGTCAGTAACAGAAAAAAAGTGATATAATATTTTAAAAGTTTAGGTGATAGATTATGTATACTTCAACACGTAAAAAAGTAAGAGTAAAAGCTTCTTGGGCCATAATAAAAGGTTTAGGACCTGATGGTGGACTATACTTAAAAGAAGATATTCATAGCAGTTTTTTTAGTAAGGACCTATTAGATTATTCTTACCAAGACTTAACCAAAGCGATTTTTAATGAGTTTCTTGATGATTATAGTTTAGACGATATTTCTGATATCGTTGAAAAAGCCTATAATCAAGAAGCTTTTTTGCCACAACCAGTTGTTTTAAAGAGTTTCTCGAAAACTGGGTTTTTAGAATTGTTTCATGGTAATACCTTTGCATTTAAAGATATGGCTTTATCAGTTTTACCTCTGTTATTTGAGGTAGCTAAAAAGCTTAATAATATCCAGAAAAGAACAATTATTTTGACAGCTACGAGTGGTGACACTGGTAGCGCCGCTCTTAGTGGTTTTAAAAGTTTAGAGAATACCTTTGTGATTGTCTTATATCCTAAAAAAGGTGTTAGTTTATTTCAAGAATTACAAATGTTAGCACATAAAGAAGAGAACTGTTTTTTAATTCCCGTAGAAGGAAACTTTGATGATTGTCAAAACTTAGTAAAACGGATTTTTACAACGGAGAAACCACAGAACTCCTTATTAAGTTCAGCTAACTCGATAAATATCGGCAGAATTATTCCTCAAGTAGTATATTATGTGTATTCCTATTTAGAGTTGTGTAGGAGAAGAGTTATCAGTTTTGGTGAAGAAATTGATGTAACGGTACCTACGGGGAATTTTGGAAATATCTATGCTGGTAGTATTGCTAAAAGACTAGGTGTACCAATTAGAAAGTTCGTTATAGCCTCAAATACGAATAAGGTTTTAACAGATCTTTTCAATGATTATACGTATAATATTGGCAGAGATTTTGTTAAGACAATCTCACCATCCATGGATATTTTAGTTTCTAGTAATTTTGAAAGATTTCTTTATGACCTAATAAAGAATCCTGATAAAGTGAAAAGCTATATGAAACAACTTAAATCTGATAAATCGATATGGATACCAGAGCTTAAGAATAATGATTGGTTTTATGCAACATACGCTAATGAAGTAGAGACGAGAGAAGCTATCAAAGAAGTGTATCAAAAATATGATTATCTAATTGACCCACATACAGCAGTTGCTTATAGTTGCAGTAAGAAATTTCAAAATCTAGATAATCAAGATAACTATATGTTAATTCTTTCTACTGCATCACCATTTAAGTTTTCAGAAGCAGTTATTGATGCAATTTCTAATCAGAAATTCGCTTCCCTTACAGAAGAGATTGCTTATTTAAAAAACTTAGATAATTCTGTTTATGATAAAAGAATTGATCAAGTCTTAAACTATAAAGTGAATGATTTAAGTTATAGTTTAAATGATGCATTAGAAAAGATTCAGAAAGTGATTGGTGAAATAGATGCTTGTAATTAAAACTCCAGCTACCTCTGGTAATGTAGCAGTTGGTTTCGATACCTTGGGACTAGCAGTGAATATGTATAATGAGTTTCGTTTTGAAGCTTCTGATCAATTTGTTTTGCTTGGGTTCCCTGAAAATTTAGACGAGAAAGAAAACTTAGTTTTAGCCTCGTATTTAGCCTTTTCCAGGGAATATCTTTTACATGAAAATATTAAGAAAACTACAATACATTTAGTTAAAAATGAGATACCAGTTTCTAGAGGGCTTGGTAGTAGTGCTACTTGCATTCTTGCAGGAGTAATTGCAGCTAATCATTTTAATGAAATAGGAAAAACATTTAAAGAATGTGTGGAGTTTTCTGCGAAACTTGAAGGACATGGCGATAATGTTTTTGCTTGTGCCTATGGGTTTTTAACTGCTTCGGTATCTTTTGGAGAGACCTCTTTCTATCAGACTTATAAAGTGGATAGTACATACCGTTTCTTTATGTTAATACCAGAGACTTTAGGTTCTACAAAAGTTTTAAGGTCCGTTTTGCCGAAGAAGGTTGATCTAGATGATGCAGTCTATAATCTCTCAAGAATTGTCTTTGTACCACAATTATTTGAAACATTTAATTTTTCTGTATTAAAAGCAGTTTTAACGGATAAACTCCATCAACAATATCGGTACCCTTATCTCCCACTCTATGCAGATATTCAAAAACTTAGTGAAAGAGATGATTTGATTGTCTGTATCAGTGGATCTGGACCTACTATTTTAGTAATAGCTGAGAAAGATATTACTAAAGACTTACAACAGCTTTCAAACATGTTTATAATTAAGGAAGTATTTATCAGTGAGGGTTTAACTCAAGAACTTAGGTAAATTTAAGGGAATAAGAGGAATATCTAATGAAAAAGTATAATATAGCAATTGTTGGAGCAACTGGCTTAGTTGGTCGTAAGTTTCTAGAAGTCTTAGAAGAATACCAAATTAATATCAATGAACTGAGATTATTTGCTTCAAAAAAATCAATTGGCACAAAAATTAAATTTAAAGGTAAAGACTATCTAGTAGAAGAAATCAAAGTAGGTTCTTTCAAAGATATTGATTTTACTTTGTTTAGTGCTGGTGCAAGTGTAAGCATTGCTTATGCAAGACAAGCAGTTAATGAGGGTTCCATCGTAATTGATAATTCCAGCGCGTATCGGATGGATGAACTTATTCCATTAGTAGTACCAGAAGTTAATCTTTCTGATGCTTTTAATAGTCCCTTGATTGCCAATCCCAATTGCTCAACGATTCAAGCTGTAGTCCCATTAAAAGTGCTAGATGATTATTATAAAATTGATTCTATCGAATATAATACCTTTCAAGCAGTTAGTGGAGCAGGTCAAAAAGGAATAGATGCATTAAATCAAGATAGTGATTTCTTTCCCTATCCGATTAAAGAAACTTGTATTCCTCAAATTGATGTTTTCTTAGAAGATGGTTATACGAAAGAAGAACATAAGATGATGGATGAAACCAGGAAAATTCTTCATAATGATGAAATTAAGATTTCAGCCACTTGTGTTCGAGTGCCTGTTGTTAATTCTCACGCTGTTAGCATAAGAGTTACCTTGAAACAAGAATTTGATGTGGAAACAGTCAAGTCTTTGTTTGCTAAACAAGCTGGTTTAGTGGTTTTGGACGATCCTAGTAAGCTAATATACCCAGTTTCAACCAAGGCAAACGGGAATGATTTCATCTATGTTGGAAGAATAAGAAAAGACAAGATTAACAGCAAAAGTCTTTTATTATATGTTGTGGCTGATAATATTAGAAAAGGCGCTGCGGCCAATGCAATTCAGATTATGAAAGGAATTATCGAACATGAGAATACTATCTAAGTTTGGTGGAAGTAGTTTAGCTTCAGCTGAGCAATTTATCAAGGTTAAGGATATTATCCATAGTGATCAAACAAGAAAGATTATTGTTGTAAGTGCACCGGGAAAAGATCAGGTTAATAAATCAAAAGTAACTGATTTGTTATTACTACTACATGCTCATTTAGAATATGATTTTAACTATGACCACTTGCTAGATAATATCAATCAACGCTTTAGCCAAATCATTACTGATTTAGGGATAAAAAGCATTTTTTCAGAGGAATTTACTAAGTTCACTAAAACTTTAAATAAAGGCATCAGCAAGGATTATTTAGTTAGCAGAGGTGAATATTTTAATGCTATTATTTTAAGTGAGTATTTAGGTTTTACTTTTATTGATGCGAAGAAGGTAATCTATCTTAATTATGATGGTTCCATCAATTATGATAAAACCGAAAAGGAACTAAATAAGATAATACAAGATGATGGTTATTATGTGATTCCTGGGTTTTATGCTAGTACACCAGAGAAAGAGATAAGAGTGTTTAACAGAGGCGGTTCTGATTTATCAGGTAGTATTATCTCAAGATTGTTACATGTGGATTTGTATGAAAACTGGACTGATGTGAGTGGCTTATATGTAGCTGATCCAAAAATCATTGATAATCCCAAAAGAATTGAAAGAATTACGTATAATGAGTTAAGAGAATTGTCTTATCGAGGAGCTAATGTTATTCAACAAGAATCTGTAATTCCCTTAGATAAGACAGATATCCCAATTCAGATAAAAAATACGAATTCACCACAGGATTATGGAACATTTATTTCGAGGACAATCGCTGGAAACGGCGAAATCATTACTGGTATGTCTGGACAAACTGATTTTACTTCATTAACGATTATTAAAGATAGTTCGATCTCTTTTGCTGTAATTCTTAAAGAAGTCTTATCCGTCTTTATCAAGTATAAATTAAGCATTGAGCATATTCCCACTGGTATCGATACCATCAGTATTATCACAAAAACTAGTAACTTCAAGAAAGTCTATTTCGATTTAGTAAATGAAGTAAGAAATATTGAAGGGATAATTGATCTCTTTATTGAAGATGAAATTGCCTTAGTAGCTATTGTCGGAAGAAACATGTCGTTTATTCCAGGTGTTGCAGGTAAGATTTTTTCTACCCTTGGCAAGAATGAGATTAACATCAAAGTTATTGCGCAAGCATCAAAAGAAATTAGCATAATAATCGGAGTTAAGAACACCGATTATGAAGGAGCTATCAAAGTCTTGTATCAAGAATTTTATAATTAATAATGAAAAGGTCATATCGGATGAGATATGACCTTTAAAATTAGAAAAGCATTAAAATGTAATAACTTACAGAGAACAAAACATTTGAACTATTATGAATGATGATAGAACCCCAGAGATTTCTGGTTTTAAGGAATACGAAAGCTTGAACAAAGCCTAAGACAAAAGAGGTGAGTAGCTGATAGGAATCATAATAGATTTTAAAGGTTTCAAAGGTATATGAAAGATGAGCAACCATAAAAATGAAAGCAGATATTAAAGCTAGAATAATGGTTTTTGAACTGCTTATCTTTTGATTATTGTCCCACGACCCCTTAACAAAGAGCATTAATAAGAAACCACGGTATAAAGTCTCTTCACAAAGTCCAGGTAATGTACCAGTAAATAATAAGTCTTTGATAATGATAGAAGTACTAGGCAATGAATCATTGATAAGGTTTGACCAAGTGATTGGGTCAACAAAATATAACATTAGATAAAAACTGATCAAAATTAACAGAAAAACAATTAGAAAGATTAGAATTATTCTTTTAACTGGCAATCTATCAGCTCTTTTAAAACCAATGTCCTTGATTTTCCCACCAATAAACAGCTTGTAACCAAGAATTGCAAACCCTAGCATAAAGAGTTGCGAGAATATTTTAATGACTAAGATTTTCTCATTAAAATCATTTAACCAAAGATAGATGTTATCAACAAGTATTTGTAAAAAGATATCAAGAAAAATAATATAGAGTAAGGGAAGAATATAAGGTAAGATTTTCTTTAACATAAGAATCCTTTCTAATACATAGAATAGTTATTCTATTTCTTCAGTAAGAGTATGTTCTAAGACGAAGTATTCTTGTTTTTTCATGAAAATGAAGAAACAAACATAAGCTGCAAATCCTAATATTCCAGCTAGAATTATCAAGAAGTAACTTTGATAAATAATGGATAAACGATTTAAGATTAGTGATAGGATTGGTAGAGATATAAAAGCATAAAGATAGCCCATATCTAATAACACTAGTTTTGATAAATGATACGCAATTATGATCATAAGTATCAAAAAATATATTACAAAACCAAGACTGATGTAGCCACTGATAGTAGATATTGTTTGGATTAAATCAATGTCATTGATTATCCTGAAAAGGATTTGTGTTCCGAAAATCGAAATAGGACTGATCACTGAAGTTACAATTAAAGATATAATATAGATGTTAATCGTTTTAATTAATCCATTTGGTACATTCAACTTTTTTAAATGATTACGGATCATAAAGTAAATTAAAATTACTATTATAGAAATATCGATTCCCCATAAACGTAGAAAGACACTAATTAAGTTTAATGAGTTTAGATTTTGCATAGGTGGTAGAGCGTGAAAGAAAACTGTGCCATAGAAAGTACTGAAAACTGTACTTACAAAATAGTAAATCAAAGGTATGACGTATAAGAGTGAAGCATTTTTGGTTAGCTTTCGAATCCTTCCTTCCGCAAACATTTCGGATTCTTCGTAATGATTTCTTTCATATAAGGCAAAGAAGAAATAAGTAAAACTAAGTGAGAAAAAACTTAAGGCAATGGCTAAACCGCCAATTAATAAATGAACTTGAAAGATGAGATAGGGTAAAATATTCAAGCTGAATATTAAACCAAAAATACCGATTCTAGTAAGTATTTTTAAAATATATTGTTTTTTCTCATAGATAAATAAGGAAAAATGTAAGTAAATACCTCTATGCTTTAATTGAACTAATAAAACAATAAAGCCAATTAAGATAAAAGTAGAGGTGAAATTAAGCTGAAGATAAGTTTGTTGATTTGCATACGCATTAGCAAAAAAGTGAATAAAAAAACCACCAAATAACATAATGGATAAGAAGATATTTCCAATCTTATCAAAAGATGATTCAATTCTTTCATCGACTTCATCTTGATACAGTATCATTTTAATACCTAAAAGCATTACACCTAAAATTAAGATAAACCCTTCGACAAAGAAATTGGATTTAATATAAGAACTTAATAAAAGCTTTATGATCGTTACAATAGTTGTTGTTATTAAGACGTAATAGATTATTGCTAATTTGGTTTTGTTAAGTTCTCTAGTGATTCTTTCATCTTTCATCTGTTTCTTCCCTCCAGAATAATTCATCAAGTGTGGTATTTAGTTCATGACAGATAGCAAGGCATAGTTTTAGACTAGGATTATACTTTTCTTGTTCAATCAAGACAATTGTTTGTCTTGATACTCCTATTCGTTTTGCTAAGTCAGCTTGTGAGAGATTTAGAAGAACTCTCTTTGACTTCATTTGGTTGTTCATGGACATCACCACCTAAAAATAATATACATTATATCTTACAAAATGTCAATTATATATTACACTTTAAAATAAAAAGATTGAACTGTAAACTAGAAGAACAACATATCGTAAACCATATTGTAAACTAAATTATTGACAAATCGTTAACCATATTGTAAACTAAATACGAGGTGAGAAAAATGAAAACTTATGAACGTTATAAAAGTTTAATTCATCAACTAAATTATTATCCTGCCAAATCTGAATTAATGTATAAATATGGCTTCACACGTCAAGAGATTCAAGAAATTCAGCAATATAAAACTGAAGACAAAGAATTTGTTAAACCGATGTTAAATTCTCAACATGGTAACTCCATTATCTATTGGAGAGAATTACCTGCATTGATGATTTTTTCTGATGCCCAGAGTTTAATTAGAAACTCATCATTAAATGAGTTCTCCGATTTTAGGGATTCAGAAATGATAAATGGTTTTATTTTTTCGGAGATTGAATCAAGTTTATCTATTGAAGGTGTAAGGAGTACAAGGGCCAGAATTGAACAAATTAATCAAATGGCTTATGAAGAATTACATGATTTAAATGATATTATCGTAAAGAATATGCTGTTAGGTTATGAGTTTGTCAAAGATAAAGATATTAATGAGGATAATATTTATCGACTATACCAAATTTTATCTAAGAATTGTTTGAAAGAGGATGAATACCTATTACCAGGTAATTATTATCGCCATGATGATGTGCAGATTGTGGATGGTTCAAGTGCTGTAGTCGACTATGGTGTTAATTTCAAATTGCTTCCAGAATTGATGAAAGATATGCTGGAATTCATCCAAATGAAGAAAAACTATAAAGAACACTTGTTAGCATCTCACATAATCCATTTTTATTTTATCTATCTTCACCCTTATTTTGATTATAATGGAAGAATGGCAAGAGTATTATCTTTTTGGTATAATATCCGTTATGCTCCAGCCCTATCTCTATTGCTTGTCAGTGAAGCAATCAATAACAAGTCTCACAAAAATGATTACTATACAGCCATATCTAATAGTCGAAATGAAGGAAATGATATTACTTTTTTTCTTGAGTATATGGCAAATATTATCCTTGAGTATACTAAGATTTACATCAACTTTTACAATCTTACTCGAAGTTTAAAAGGAAACGGAATTGCAATTAATCGCTCAACTGAATTAGCGCTAAAATATGTTTTAGCTATGCCTGTTGTTGGTGATGGATATTTTGATTGGAAGAATTACCGAGACTTTACTCATGACGATTTTAGTAAGACACAGTATTTAAAATTGCTAAACAGCCTTGTAGATATAGAAATATTAGATACGAAAGAGGTTAGAAAAGCGAAATTGTTTAAATTGAAAACAGATTTACTGGAATATCACTAAATCTTTTATTTTCAAAGAAATTTTTAAGAATCAATGTTTACGAAGTTTAAATATATTGCTCAGTATGATTTTACTTGTTAATCAAATATAAGTTTGTTATAATATAGCAAATAGCGTATAAAGCTTGAATATGGCAAGCAGTTTCTACCTTAAACCGTAAAATTAAGACTACGCAAATCAACCAATTTATGGTTTTTTTGCATAGTGCAAAGAAATCATATTTTTTTTGGAGGATAGTGAAAGTGAAAAAAGGATTAACGTTTGATGATGTTTTGATTCTTCCTGGAGAATCCAATGTTGTACCAAGTGAAGTGGATATTAGATCAACTTTAGTGAAAGGAATCAATCTTAATATTCCCATTCTTTCAGCGGCGATGGATACCGTTACCGAAGCAAAACTAGCAATTGCCATTGCTAGGGAAGGTGGTATCGGTTTTATTCATAAGAACATGAGTATCGAAGAACAGGCTAAGCAAATTGATTATGTGAAAAGAAGTGAATCAGGGATGATTAGAAATCCAATCACTTTAAAAGCAAATAATACCTTAGCTGAAGCTGAAAAAATCATGGGAACTTATAAAATATCTGGTATTCCGATTATCGATGATGCTGGTAAGTTAAAAGGTATTGTTACGAATAGAGATTTAAGATATCGTAAACTAGATGATACTCTAATTGATACGGTTATGACGAAAGAAAATTTAGTTACTGCCAGTATGAATACTTCATTAGACCAAGCAAAAGATATCTTAATGGAACATCGTTTAGAAAAATTATTAATCGTTGATGAAGACAGGACTTTAAAAGGGTTAATTACATCAAAAGACATTGATAATATCTTAGCTTATCCTCAAGCAGCTAAAGATAAACAAGGTAGACTTGTCTGTGGTGGAGCAGTTGGTGTTTCAGAAGATGTATTAGACCGAGTAAAAGCTTTAGTTCATGCTGGAGTTGATATTATTACCGTTGATAGTGCTCATGGTCATTCTTTAGGGGTGATTGAGACAGTAAAACTAATTAAGAAAAACTATCCAAATTTATTACTTATTGCCGGTAATATCGTTACAAAAGAAGCTGCTTTAGCTTTGAAAGAAGCTGGAGCAGATGGGGTTAAAGTAGGGGTTGGACCTGGTTCCATCTGTACTACAAGAGTAGTTGCTGGAGTAGGTTGTCCACAAATCAGTGCAATTATCGATGTTGTAGAAGCCTTAAAAGGGACTGATATAACAGTTATAGCTGATGGAGGGATAAAATACAGTGGTGATATCACAAAAGCCCTTGCTGCCGGAGCGGATACGGTTATGTTAGGTTCTTTACTAGCAGGAACAAAAGAAAGTCCTGGTGAAGAAATAATCTACCAAGGTAGAGCATATAAAACTTATGTAGGAATGGGTTCTTTAGCAGCTATGAACCGGGGGTCAAGTGACAGGTACTTCCAAAAAGGTACTGGTGAGGTAAAAAAACTAGTTCCTGAAGGTATTGAAGGAAGAGTACCTTATCGCGGTGAAGTTGGTGATGTTTTATACCAATTATGTGGTGGACTTCGTTCTGGTATGGGTTATATAGGCGCTAAAAATATTGCAGAGTTAAAGAAGAAAGCTGTTTTTGTAGAGATATCTTCTCAAGGATTAAAAGAAAGTCATCCTCATGATATTACAATTACAAGAGCTGCACCTAATTATTCAGGAGATAATCGATGGACACAATCTTAATTATTGACTATGGTTCACAGTATAATATGTTAATCTCTAGAAGAATTCGAGAGATGAAAGTATATTCTAAAGTTGTTCCTTATAACAGTGAGTTTACATTTACGGAAGATATTAAAGGGATTATTCTTTCTGGAGGACCAGGTTCCGTTTATGATAAGTTCTCTCCAGAGCTTAATCTAGAAATTGTGACAAAAGGGATACCAGTATTAGGAATTTGTTATGGTATGCAATTACTAGTGAAAGCCTTTGGCGGGGAAGTTGCTAGGGGCGATAAAAGAGAGTATGGTAAAAATCAAATAGATAATGTAATCTATGGTGAGTTAAATCAAAACATGGCTAAGACATCCACAGTATGGATGTCTCATTCGGATCAAACCAAAATCATGCCGGAAGGTTTTACCAGATTAGCAAGTTCGGAAAATGCGATTGCGATGATTGAAAATCAAGAGAAAAAACTCTATGGAGTTCAGTTTCATCCTGAAGTAACTCATACAAGTGAAGGCAGCGTTTTACTGGAAAACTTTGTTTTTGAAATCTGTCATGCGAAAGCTAATTGGAATGTAGAAGATTTTGTTTTGTCAAAAATCGAAAAGATTAAAGAAGAAGTAAAAGATGAATTAGTAATCCTAGGTTTATCGGGTGGAGTTGATTCAACCGTATGTGCTGCTTTATTATCTTTAGCAATTAAAGATAGATGTACTTGTATTTTTGTAGATACGGGCTTGTTAAGAAAAAATGAAGCTTTAGAAGTAATGTCTGGTTATGGTGTCTTAAGCAATTTAAATATTATTAAAGTAGATGCAAAAGAACGATTTTATCAAGCTCTAAAAGGGATCATTGATCCTGAAGAGAAAAGAAAAGTCATCGGTAGAGTTTTCTTTGAGGTATTTGAAGCGGAAAAAGCGAAACATCAAGATGCAACCTATCTTGCTCAAGGAACAATTTATCCTGATGTTATTGAATCACTTTCGGTTTCGGGGCCATCAGAAACTATCAAGAGTCATCATAATGTAGGAGGCTTACCAAAGCAATCAACATTTAAAGTTTTAGAACCATTAAGAGAATTGTTTAAAGATGAGGTAAGACGTGTTGGTCTTAGCTTAGGCTTAGACAAACAGCTTGTGTTCCGTCATCCTTTCCCAGGTCCTGGTTTAGGAGTTAGAATTATCGGAGAGATAACAGAAGAAAAAGTTAAAATTCTTCAAGAAGCAGATTTTATTTTTATTGAAGAGTTAAGAAAACATCAACTATATGATAAAGTCTCTCAAGCCTTTGTGGTATTGTTGCCAGTAAAAACAGTTGGGGTAATGGGGGATAGAAGAACCTATGAACAAGTTGCTTGTATAAGATCAGTGAATAGTTATGATTTTATGACAGCTGATGTTTCAAGGCTTCCTTATGACTTTTTAGATATCGTTTCTACAAAAATTGTCAATGAAGTGAAAGGAATTAACCGGGTGGTCTATGATATTACCTCTAAACCGCCAGGAACAATTGAATGGGAGTAAAGATGAATGGTCTAAAAACATATGTTTTAGACTATTTTCTTTTTTAACTTCATGTTTTTTGTTGTTATCAATTAAAAAGAAATGATGCAAAATTGTTGATTTGTGATATAATATTCTCTAGCACATTTATATTATATGTATTTAAAAGACGAGATGGAGAACAGAATGATTTACATATGTATTATATTTGCTACATTCATTGGATTACTGTTGAATGTATTTCTACAAAAGAAGAAAATAATCTCACTTGAAAAAAGTCTGAAAATATTATCTGTAACCCTGTTTGTGGTATATTCCTTACGATTTTTCTTTGATGATGCAATAGATAGCACTTTTAATTTATTTTATATCGATATTGAAACCCCTGTAGACGCTTGGTCGACATGGATTTTTTCACGTACAGGTTCTGTTTTAATGCTATTGTTAAGGTGGGTAACCTTAATTGTAATTACCTGGGGGATTATCGGTTCTTTCTTCAAACACCGATTTGTGAAATGGATGTTAGCATCTTTAGGAGTTCTTGTTGGAGTATTGAATATTGTCTTCTTTAAAGCAAATATGATTGCTTTCTTTGGAAATGAAACCTGGCAATATTTTTCTTTTAGAGGAGTTCAGTTTGCCCTTGTAATAGTGATTCTATTCGTTTTATCATTATCAAACTTAATATTCATTTTAGAAAAGAAAATGAAGTTAAATAAGAACGATATTACCAATACCCTAGCGATATTCTTTATCTCTAGTCTTGCTGTTATGCCTTTATCATTATTGTATAGTCTATTTGGTAACTTTGGTGAAAGCCCCTTAGATTTTAATCTTCAACATTTGTTTTTAATTGGTCTACCTTTTGTTATCATGATTGTTAGTTATTTTGTGATGTTTCCAAAGCGACAAATTGACCGGAATATTATGCTTATTTTCTTAGTTTTAGCTGGATTCTTCCAGTACTTTTACTTAAGAAGAACAGGAATTGGATCTATGCCACTTCACCTTTGTAATACAGCGATTATCTTAATGTTAGTTTCGTTTGTCTTTAAATTAAAAGGAGTCTTTTACTTTAACTATTTTGCAAATGTTTTAGGGGCTTTCTTAGCGATTTTATTGCCTAACTATACAGCAGATTTATTTTCAATTAATGTTTCTCATTATTGGTTCAATCATCTCTATGCTTTCTTTATTCCTATTTTAGCAGTAGCTTTTCATATGTTTGAAAGGCCAACTTTAAAAATGATGCTTAAAGCTATTGGGGTTTTCTCAATTTATTACTTGATAGTATTGATCTTAAACTCATGGCTCAATAATTATGCTTCTGTTGATTATTTCTTTACGTATTCAGACTTTTTAACATCTAAGCTGAATGCAGAAAATCTGCAATATGATTACATACTATCTTTTGATTATAAAGGCTTAACATTTACTTTTTATTGGTTGTATCAAATCATCTTATATTTTAGTTTTATTTTCTTAATGTTTATGAGTTGGTACGTGTACGACGGAATATTTCAATTTGCTGATCGATATTATAATTTGTATTTAAAACGCAAGAAAATGAATTTAGATGTTTTAGAATTAAAAAAATTATTGAATGGACGTAGTTCTTCTGAACCGATTAACCCAGGAGGTGTGGATATGATAAAAATAAGTCATTTTAGTAAACAATATGGCAAATCCAATAAAAAAGCAGTAGATGACTTTTCTTTAGAAGTTCATGCAGGTGAAGTGTTTGGATTTTTAGGGCATAATGGTGCTGGCAAATCGACTACGATTAAAAGTTTGGTAGGAATTCAATCCATCACCGAGGGTGAAATGGAAATTTGTGGGTATTCCATTAAAACTCAACCTTTGGAAGCAAAACTTCATATCGGTTATGTCTCTGATAATCATGCTGTTTATGAGAAGTTAACAGGAAGAGAGTTTATAAACTATGTATCTGATCTTTATAAAGTACCTCTAGAACTAAGAGAGGAAAGATTAAATCGATATCTTGAGAGATTTTCATTAGGCTTTGCGTTTGATAATGAAATAAAGAGTTTTTCTCATGGGATGAAACAAAAATTAATTGTTATCGCATCATTAATCCATGAACCTAAAGTCTGGATTTTAGATGAGCCATTAACAGGTTTAGATCCAACTAGTGCCTATCAAATAAAAGAGTGTATGCGAGAACATGCCAATAAGGGTAACATTGTGTTTTTCTCATCGCATGTAATCGAAGTAGTTGAGAAAATCTGTGATCGAATCGCTATTATTGGTCAAGGACAACTAGAAGGTATCTATGTTGTGAAAGACCTTCTAAATCAAGGGATATCTTTGGAACAACTTTATATGAATAGTGTCCAGAAATACTCACATATAGGAGTTAAATAAGATGTGGTCTCGGTTGTTGATCTTAACGATAATGCAATTATCTAATAAGATCAACATGAAGTTTATCTATCACAAGCGTTTTATCGCTAAGGTTGCGCTTAGTTTGTTAATGGTTATTATAATAAGCATTTTCATGGTCTTAGCTTTATTCGTAGTTAAAAGTGTCTTGTATATTCCCGTTAATGTCTACTTTTTGATATTTATTTTATTGTTTACCCAAGTCTTAAGTATCATTTCCACAACCAATGGCTTGATTGTGGATTTATACATCAGTAAAGACAATCAAATTCTATTGTCTTTACCTGTTAAAAACGATGAAGTTTTTGTCAGTAAGTTAATGGTTTATTTTGCTCATGATTTCTTTAAAAACCTTTTCTTTTTAATTCCTTTATTAATTAGTTTTGGTTTTATTAATCAAATGCCTTGGTATTACTATTTAAATATCCTACCAATGGCAATTGCTTTACCATTGATTGCGGTTTTAGTTAGTTCTTTATTATCGATTCCGATTATTCTTTTAAAACATTTCTTCGCAGGAAAGAATACCTTATTATTAATATCTTCATTGACAGTTGTTTTTTTAAGTTTTTACTATTTGACTAATGTAGTTTCAGATATTCCTACTCCGATTAGAATAGTACCTCTTTATAACCGCTTTATCAGTAATATCTCTATTTTTATGCAATCCAGTGCGAAGTATTCTTCCATTTATGGCTTAATTGGCAAACTGCTATTTAATATTAATGTAGCAGAAAATTATGGGATTGTACTTGCTGTTTGTCTAACACTGGTATTCTTAGTGTTTGCTGTCTCAAGACCACTATATTTTCGTCTTACATCAAAGTCATTAGAATCTGCTTCAAATAAAGCACATTATCTTAAATACATACCAAACCAAAGTATTTTTAGAACCTTCTTAAGAAAAGAATGGTTGATAGCTAAAAGAAGTATTAATGAGTTATTGTCTAATTATGGGATGTTACTAATTTATCCATTTGTGCTTTATACCTTAAATTATATTTATATGGGGATTCCAAGGATTTCTTTAGGTAACTCCTTGGTAATTGTTTTTGATTTGATGATTAGTTTATTTATTATAACCTCTTCCAACTCCGCTTCGGCTTCAGCGATAACTTTGGAAGGTTATGAGTTTGTTTTATTAAAAACTGCACCGTCAAAAACTCATCAAGTTGCTTGGGCTAAAATCACCATTAATTTCTTGTTTTCTTCATTGATCATTATCTTAAGTTTTATTATGTTTAGACTAGCACTTAAGGTTTTTCCAGGTGATGATTTATGGCCAATGATGATCGTAATCTTAATTCTAAATACTAGTCATATTTTATGGTCATTACAGATTGATATATTGAATCCAAAGTTAAGCGATTATGCAGCGACAGGATCTTTAAGTAATAACTCAAATATTACAAAATCAGTAACAATAGGTTTTATCTTAAGCTTAGTATTTTCTGTGATGTTTGGATTATTCAGTTTCTTTTTGGGTTCTATAGCTTGGCTGTTAATCATTATTATTGCTGTGTTGTTTTTAGTTTTTAGAATTGTGACTTTTTATTATTTTCTCAATGCATATTTTATTGACATTGAGTTTTAGGGTGATCTTATGAATAGAAAAGCGTTATTATTTATTGTATTTATATTAGGTGTGTTATCAATTATGGCGGTTGGAGTTTGGGGAGCTTCACCTGACCCTTCTGATAATATCACGATGAATTCCATCAGTTTTTCCGATGATAGAATTGTGACGAATGATGGTGGAGATAAAATAATTTATGTGAAAGATATCATTACTGATTTAGAGACTAACTATGAAATTCAAATTGAGTTTTCGTATTTACCAGCTAATTCTAGTGTTTATTTATTGGTTTATACCAATGAAGATAGTGTGTCTGCAATTGTTAGAGGCAATTTGGTCTATGTTGCTTTTACTAAAAAAACAACTGTATCCATCCGGATTACCGATAGAAAAACAGAGAAATATGATACAGTTACACTAGTGTTTAGTGCACCTGGTGAAGTGAATATCCCTGATGATATATTTGATTAAAGGAGAAGAAGATGAAAAACACATTATTAAAGTTTACAACAATTATATTAACCGGATTATTACTTCTCGTTTTAACCGGTTGTAATACTAAAGAGATTACGATCTCATTTGAAACCAATAGTGGTAATCAAATGAGTTCTATTAAAGTAGAACAAGAATCATTTTTAACAGATTTAGACGCCGCTACTAGAACAGGTTATGATTTTGTTGGTTGGTATTATGATAGTGAATTAAGTCAACCACTTGATGAAACTTCACCTGTTTTAAGAAACATTACCTTATATGCAAAATGGCAAGTTCAAACTTATGAAGTCACTTATGATGTAGATGGTGTAGTTCTTAGTTTGCCTGATGTAAGTTATGGATCCTTCATTTCCTTGCCTGATGATCCAGTAAAAACAGGATATACATTCCTTGGTTGGTATATAGGAGAAGAATTGTTTGATGAAGAGACTTTAATTAGTTCAGATACCTTACTTACTGCTCGTTTTGCGATTGATAAGTATACTATAGTTTTTGATTTAGGTGATGGGACAATCGAAACCGTTATTCTTTCTTATGGTGAAGAACTAACAGAAATTCCGTCATCGGTACTAACTCCTGAAGATGGCAAGATTATTGTTTGGAAATACTATAATGATTCGGTTTTGGGAAGTATCGCTTCTTTTGATAATATTCAAGGAGATCTGTCAGTAAAATCAGTGTACATCGATGTTTATCTTGATGTAACTTTTGATGATTTATTAGGTAATCAAACTACTGTAAGTGTTAAATATGGGGATGCTGTCTCAAAACCTGAGGTTGACCCAAGTAAAGAACATCATGTTTTTGATGGTTGGGTTGATTCGAATGATTTACAATATGATTTCTCAACTCCAGTAATAGAAGATGTAATCATTAAAGCTAGTTACTCTTTAGAAAAATTTATGGTTACTTTCTTTAGTGAGGATGGTCAAGTAATTGGTGAACCTCAATATATCGAATATGGAATGGCTGCAATCGCTCCAAACTATTCTGCACCACTTGGCTATCAATTTAATGGTTGGAGTGAAGATTTTACCAATGTTACAGAAGATTTATTAGTTTATGTTGAATTACTTGGAGAAACGTATTCGATTGTCTTTGAAACCTTAGGTGGTTCAGCGGTAAATACGATTCATCAAGTTATTGGTGAAAGTATTGATCAACCTGAGAATCCAACAAGAGAGGGATATGTTTTTGGTGGATGGTTTACTAGTGTTGAAATGACTGATGAATACACAAGTTTTACAACGATGCCTTATAATGGACTGACCTTGTATGCAAAATGGACACCGCTTTCTCCTTTAACATATATGGTGACGGTTGAAAGAATCTTTTTAAGAGGGGATACAGAACAGTCAAGGTCTACTGTAGTAAATCAAGTTGAGATAGGTACTAGTTTTAGTCCTGTTTCTAATATTACTGGTTATGACTTTGTTCAGTTTGTTGATGAAGATTTAGTAGTTTATACGGATAGTTTAGATTCTGTTACAATTAATAATAATCAGACAATCAAGGTCTATTATTCTTTAAAGACTTTTACCATTCGTTTTACGCAATTTCTTACAATTGCAGAGGATACCTCAGTTGAATCTTTTACAGTTTATTACGATGAAACATTTACCGAAGTTCCATCTTTAATCTTAGTAGATAATCCTGCTTATTCTTTGGTTATTTGGAATCAATCAGTTTTTGAGAATGTTAAAACAGATATCGATGTGTATGGTATCTATTATCCGGCAGGAGAGGAAACAATAACCTTTATTGATAATGGAATCATCAGATATCTTGTTAAATCTTCTGATATGCCTAGTGGACCAATTATTACTGAAAATGCCGCAATTTGGAATTTGCAAAAACCAGGTTATGTATTTTTAGGTTGGTTCTATGATCTTGATGGAAATAATCCTGTAGCTATTGCTGATTTAGATTTTAGTCTATTAACTTCTTCAGTTACAGTTTATGCTTTATGGCAGAAGTTATATCCTTTACCAAGTCCTACTGATGTTACCGTCACAATTGTAGATTCCACAGTTAGTGTAATTTGGAATGATACTCAAGTTGTAGGAGCGTATCCTATTCGCTATATGTTGCTTATTAATGGTGTAGAATATGAAATCGATTCTGATGATTTTGTTAGAAATGGTAGCACCGTTACCTGTAGTATTTCTTTATTAGATTTATTAAAGGTTCCAGGAACGCATCATATCGCCATCAAAGCTTTAGGTGATGAATTAGTAAGCCTAGATAGTGATTACTCTTTGGTTTATACACATGTAGTTGAAGTTGCAGAAGAAGAAATTTTAGATGTAGATATCTATGATTATTTCATTATCGAAACGACAGTTTCAGGGAAATTAAATTATATTTTCTATACAGATATGACTTATAATTTTTCTTCAAAATATGTATTTAATATACTAGAAGGAGAAGATGTTATTTCAGCAAATCAAAATGTTCTACATACTTCAGGTAAGCCAGGGCAGTTTGAAATTCAATTATTTAAAACTGTTGATGGAGGAACTACTCAATCATTTATTTCTGGTAAAGTAGTTTCCTATATCAATCAATTCCAATTAGGGGATTCATTAACTGATTTTAATAACGAAGTTTTAGCCTCTAATTATTTAAACTCCAGTTTTGAAGCTTATAAAGTTGGGTTTAGAAATGATTTCTATTTTGATTTATCAATTCTTGATAATACCGGAGATCAAATTCCTCTGGAAGAAACAAATCTTGTTTTTAATTTCTATTTAAAAACAGGTGATAGTTACGAGTTATTAACAGATGATGCTTTATCAACTTATTTATATCAAAAACCAGGTTATATCTTCCGCTTCACAAGTGCTGCCGAAGGAAAAACATTTAAAATGGAAGTTTCTCCAGAATATCAAGCTCTCCAGATGACAGTACCTACACGTGAGTTTGAGTTTGTTGTGGAAGATGCTTATAATGCTTTTACCAATGAACAATTACAGGAATTATTTGGTGATTTAAATGTAAATCATATTATTTTGCAAGCAGATATTACTGCAGAAGTCAATCCTTTGTACTTAAATGAAGATGGATCACCAATGAATGGTTATTCAAGAGTTTTACCTAGTGGGACTTTAGATTATCGCGGTGGTGTTTATCAAAGAATAGGTGTAGCTAATAACGATGAGTTAGTCTTAGATGGAAACTATTTTACCATTGATGGTTCAGGTCTTCCTTTTGTAAAGACAACATCTGATCCAGATACTGATGATTTTGGTAATGGTGGTTATACTTCAGTTGGAGTAGGTACTAGTAGTGCTTATGAGATTGTTTCGGTTCAAATAGGTATTTTTACTTATAATGTTACACCAGATCCAACAGGAGTAATCACTAGTAATGATAATACTGTAAGATATAATAATTTAACCATTATTGGTAATACAACAACCCCATCAGTCAATTATTCATTAAGCGCGGATGAGATATTGTTCCAAGAACAATTAATGTCAAGAAACTCAGGTGGAATGGCAGGGATTATGACAAGGAATGGGTCTACCTACTTAGAAAATGTCAATATTGGTTATACAGGTATAGCTGTTTTTGTCACATCATATGGATATTTACTTGATGGTGCTACACCAGTATCAACTAATTTGGACTATGTTAGACTATATGATTCATGGGCAAATAGCATCTATTATTATGGTTCACCGCTTCTTAATGTTGCAAAATCTAATATTGGTAGTAGTGGTGGAGCAGCAATTCATTTAGAGGATGTTCGAACTGGCAACTCAGGGATTGAAAATATTACTGTAAATCTCGATGTTGAAACAGATATCAACAACTGGATTACCGGTGATGAAGCATGGTTTAAGGCTTATGGTTTTTCTGGGGTTGCTTTATTACTTAAGAGTTCCGCGGAATCTTTCCTTTCAACTATCGATAAAACGATTATTCAGTTACAAGAAAATCAGATTACAGGAGCTTATTCAGAGAAATTTAATTTTGTGATATTGTCACGTGATATGAGTGGTGCAGAATCTTATGATGAATTGCATAATCAACTTAGTGGTTCAGAGATTATCTTAAATCTTGAAGATTCAACTGGTGAAAACCTAATTAACAGACCTTTTGATTTTTTATCAACAGATATGAGAAGTACAACGGTTTCACCGGGTTCTTTATTATTTGCAGTAGGGAAGTATTCCGATTCTTTAGCTTTTTATAATGCCTTTCTACAAGCTTATACAGAATTAATGACTCTTACAGGTGGAACTTTATCAGAAGCTCAGGTACAAACTCTAGCAGTTAATGCAGTCTATATTGCAGGTTTCTATAACATTACTCTTACACAAGCGGAGAATGCTGTTTTAGCAGTAGCTATGAATAGTTTAAGTGTTTACGACGCCGTGATGTATGCAACAGGTGGAGTCTTACCAAATCAACCAGCTTATATAGAAATTGCTCAAGAAGCACCAGGACTTGGTAAAGTTCAATTAATTTTAGAGTATTATGATAAAGAGACAGAAGAAGTAGAATAACAATTAAATAAATATAATTAAAATGCCACATTCCTTATTTTATTAGGTCTGTGGCATTTTTACTATTGTACTTAATTTGCTTATTAGAAATTTAAATGTAATCTGTAAAAATATTAAAAAAATGGAATAATAAATGCGAAGTCTATTGAAATTGAAATAGTAAATAATATATAATAACAATAGTGTATAGATTTTTTACTTAAAGAATAATTATTCCTAATACAGGAGGAGCAACAAGTGAACGACAATAATTTGATTGAGTATATTGATAGACTTAGAATAGAAAAAAATATTTCAATAGGAGATTTTACAAAAAACATTGTTTCAACAAGAAGTTATACTCGGTTTTTATCAAGAGAAGCAGATATTTCTTTTGAAGTAATGAATGCTTTTTTGGAAAAATTAGATATGCCTTTATTTGAATTGGGTAATTATATTATGAATCTTACTATTCACGAAAATGTTAGTGAATATTATTTTTATGATGCGATTCTAAATGGTAATTATGAGTATGCCTATAATGAAGTATATCCTAATATCAAAGATAAAGAATGGAAGACGCTTTTAGCTTCAAAAACGATTCCAATGGGAATTCAATTAGTACTATATAAAATGAATAAGATAACCAAATACCAAGCTCTTGATAAGATGGAAGAGTATCTTGAATTAAAGAAGTTGATTCATAGTAAGATTGTTTTTTATAATGATATTACAGCAATACAAGTTTATTTAGAAGTTTGTAATGACAAATCTAAAGAATTGATTGCTGATTTTTTATATAAAGTCTTGTTTAATGGGAACATCAAAATTCTTACCAATACTGTTGAAGTAACAAACCTTTTATTATACTCTAATTTGTTAAAAGCTTTGACAAGTTTGAAGAATCAAACAAAGAAGATTCAAAAGCAGATTAAGAACGTATTGGATTTTTTCCTGGAGTATCATAAAAAAGCCAAAATGGATGTCTATGATGTTTTAATATTTGAAATTATTTATAAATATATCAAAGCTAATAACATCGATAATGACCTAGTGATATTTCATTATCTAACAGCTTTGATTTCTTCTGATAATTTTAATGAGAACACATTTTTTGAAACAATCGATAAAAAGGATATTGAGGTGTTGCTAAAACTTCTAGATGATAAAAACTTTGTTTTTGAAACTATGTATGAAAGGATCATGAGCCATGAAATCTTATAGTGAGTATTTTCGAATCTTAGATGAGATTCGCTTAGCAAGAGGGTTAACTATTTCTGAATTATGTGAAGGTATTATTTCTGAAAGAAGCTATTATCGTCATTTAAATTCTGATAAAAATATTAAATTTGATTTATTTAATAAACTAGCAAAGAAAATGAAGATTCAACCACATGAAATTATTCAGTATTCCGTCTTTGTTAGAAAAGGTGATCCAGGAATCACAAGATTTATGTACCGCGTTCATGTTCTTTTTTTTGATGATATCAAGGAAATCTATCATAATGTAATCAAGATTCCTAATGACAATAGTAGTTTGATGTTATTATTGCAAGCATATATAGCAAATTATGAATATATAATGAATATACTCTCTAAGGATCAATATCGTGAGGCTTTGAATCAAATACATGAACAAATAAAACATTTTGAATATCCTAATATCAATCTTACAACTTTTTATACCTTATACCTTTTAGAATTTAAAGATAATGAAGTCATATCTTTAAATGAAGTAGCTAATCAATTATTGAGTACGGAATTAACCTCAGGTATTTTGTTTCAAGCATTTGCTTATGATAATCTGTTAAGATTGTTTATGCAGACAAATAGTATAGATATAGATTTATTTTCTAAGTTAGTTGATAATATGAAGACATTGGTCGGTTTCTTTCCTCAAAAATACTTTAGGAATCGCTATCGATTATATGAAAGTTTTAAAGCGAAACTTGAAGGAAAAGAGAGTGATGTGGATAAAGTTTTATATCGATATTTACTTGGAAATATCTTATTACTAGATAAAAAAGAGTATCAGAAGGAAGCGAAGTTAGTTGAAAGTTTGTTTGTGATTGATACTATACCTTACTTAAAAGAGAACTTAGAAAAACATATTTTAAAGAGAACTTAAGTTATTTAAAATATTATTTAAATTCTGTATTTATCTCTCATAAATAAGACAGTTATGTCATACTCTTGAATCAGAATTTGTGTTACAATTTTGAATAGAAATACAGTGATTCAAACAAATATTCCTTTAATATTTAAGGAAATTAAGTGAATCTAGAAAAAATTAATCTATCTAAGCCATCAGTGCTTTTTTAATAATACGGAGGATAGTTATGAAGAAAAAATTCTTTTTGTTTGTTGTATTTGCACTTCTTTTCACTTTTTTGATTTTTTTAAATTTGGAACAACCAATATCTGAAAATGAGCAAGTTATTTCTGTTGAGTATCTCGAAGACACTCAAGGTACTTATAACAGCCATTCTTTGATATTAAGTCCTTTGGGAATTTCCAAGGCGGAAATGCTTAAGGAGACTTTTCAGGGGTCTATCCGAATCACAGATGACAGGTCTTATGGAGTTTTAAAACTCCCACAAGATATCACTGCTATCGATGTTTATCGGGATTATCCTGAATATGCATCTTATTTTGAAATAGATTATTTGGTGAATACAAGTGAATTTGAAACTTCTGTACCGGATTTTGATGTTACAGATCCTGGATATATGTTTCAAAATGAGTATTCTTATATTAATATTGGGGATGCTTGGAATCAAACAAAAGGAGAAGGGATTACTATCGCTGTAATTGATACTGGTATTGATACAGATCATCCCGAGTTTGTGGGTAAGATAAGCCCGGAATCCTATAATGCTTCTGATGATTTAGTAGGGATTGAATATGTTGAAGATGAATATGGTCATGGAACTGCTGTAGCAGGAACAATAGCAGCTTCATTTAACGATGTAGGTGTTATCGGTATTGCACCTAAGGTAACCCTTTTAGTAATCAAATGTGATGTTGATGCAGGTGGTAATTTCATTGCTTCTTCAGATCTTGTTTTTGGAATATATTATGCTATCGAAAAAGATGTTGATATTATTAACATGTCTTTTGGTGTTCAAGTTATGAATCCTTTTGAAGAAGCATTGCAGCTAGCAGTTGATTCCGATATTATTCCAGTTGCTGCTGCAGGTAATTTTTCTAGTTCTGCACCTACTTATCCAGCGGCGGATAAAAACGCTATTGGAGTAGGTGCTTTAGAAATGAACGGGGTTAACCTAGCTTCTTATTCTAATTATGGTGATAATGTGAAATTAGTTGCACCTGGTACGGTTTATACAACTACATTAGGTGGTGAATATGATTATATCAGTGGTACCTCTTTTTCAGCTCCAATTGTATCTGGTGCTGTTGCATTATATCTATCTTTGTTTAACACAACAGAGTATGAAGATATGGTTGATCTACTTGAAGCTTCCAGTTTAGATTTGGGGCAATTAGGTGCTGACTGGTACTATGGCTTCGGGTTGTTAGATGTCGATGCGCTCGTATGTCAAGAAAAAGGTTTTGTTACCTTTGATTACCTAACTAGTGAGATTGAGGATACCAATCATATCTTTGTTGTGGGACGTCCATTGCAGGAGTTTTCTGAACCAGAACGTTCCATGGTTGTTTATGATGGATGGTATTTTGACATTCAAACTACTGATGAAATTGATTATTATATTGACGCTTTTACCACTGACCTAACTATTTTTGCAGCTTGGGTAAATGAAGATGAAGGAATCCCTTATATGTATTCCTATCTTGAAGATGGAACGATTCAAATTGATAGCTATTATGGAAAAATGAGGTATTTGATTATTCCCGATCAAATTGAAGGAGTAGCAGTAACTTCAATTGGCGTAAATGCTTTTAAAGGAAATCAAAGATTACGTCAAGTAACCCTGCCTAAAGATTTGGTACATATTAAATTATCAGCTTTTCAGGATGTGAATCATTTATTGAAAATTGAGATACCGGCATCTGTAAAAACAATTGGTGATTATGCATTCTACGGAAACTATCGGATGGGGGCTGTTATAATACCTCAGGATTCAAAACTAATCTCAATTGGAAATTTTGCATTTGGTCAGAACGTCAATCTAACAAGATTCGATATTCCTATTGATACTTCTTATGTTAATGGCTCGGCTTTTTATGGTTGTGTTTCATTAAGAGAATTTTTTGTGGATATTAATAATCCATGGTTTGATGTTGTAGATAATGTTTTATATAATGAAGATATAACCTTATTAGTAGCGAATCCTGCAGCGCTAACCGCAAATTATCAGGTTCTTCCTACTGTGAAAGAAATTGGGCAATTTGCATTTAATTATACCAAAAGAGGTCAAATAGTACTTCCTCAAGGTTTGGAAATGGTTTCTTTTTATGCTTTCTTATTTGCCAATCGTTTGACAAGTATTAGTATCCCGTCATCTGTAACGTATATTGGAGATTCGGCTTTTCAAAACACCCAATCATTGAGTCAAGTAATATTTGAACCTAACAGTACTTTAAGTACTATTGGTTCTTTCGCCTTTTCAAGAGCTTCGGCGCTTACAAGTATCGTTATCCCATCAAGTGTTGAAAATCTAGGAATTTTTGCTTTTGAATCAGCATTTTCAATGAATTCTGTTACTTTTGAACCTGGCAGTAGTTTAACTAGAATACCTGAAGGAAGTTTTATGAATAATCTAAGACTTACAACACTACAGTTACCCGATGGAATTCAGTCCATAGATAGATTAGCATTTTATAATGCGATTCGTTTATCAAATTTAAGTGTACCAGACACTGTAACCAGCATTGGTCGTCTAGCTTTTGCCAATACTTGGGCTTTACAGTCATTTCTGACTTCTGATAATTTAGTAAATCTTGATGATTATGCTTTCATGAGTTCTGGGATAAGTTTATTCTATATTGGTGATGCAGTAAATAATATAGGTGAAGGAGTTTTTGGTGGAGCTTCTAGTTTAACTTCTCTACTTGTTAGTGCTGAGAATTCCTCTTATAAAACTGTAGATGGAGTTTTGTATTTGAAGGATCAGTCAGTATTAGTGGCTTATCCTATGGGCTTATCAGCGAATCCAGTAATACCTGAAGGAGTTCAAAGCATTGGCCCTGGAGCTTTTTATGGAAACTATAATTTAGAAACGATCTCATTACCTAGCACCATTACTAAAATAGACAATTATGCATTCTACCAAGCTTTTGCTTTGCAGAACTTAGTCTTGCCAAATTCTCTTGAATTTATTGGTGAGTATGCTTTTGCTGGAAATAGTTCGTTAACTGAAATTATAATTCCTAGTCAGGTAACATCAATAGGTAGATTTGCTTTTAATAGTAATTGGAATATGACTTCAATAACGTTTGCAGAGGGTTCTTCGTTAACCCGAATTGGCTTTGCAGCTTTAGCGGGAACAGGCGTAAGGTCCATATCAATCCCTGCTAATGTCTCTGAAATCTCACAAGGGGCTTTTGCAAATAGTATTAACCTACAGTCTGTAGCTTTTGAAGAAAACAGTCTATTAACATATTTAGCAGCAGATATTTTTACCAACTCACCTAAACTTACTTCCATTACTTTTAATGCTGGAACACAACTTACAACAATTCAAGCTCACGCATTTGATGGCCTTAACGGAATTACTGCTATTGATTTATCCAACGCGACAATGTTGACAGATATTGGTAATTATGCGTTCTTTGGTTGTTCTAGTTTAGCATCGGTAGTCTTACCGGATTCTTTGGAAAGAATTGGTAGATTCGCCTTTGCTCTAAACTCTAGTTTGAGTGAGATATCGATACCTGAGAATGTAAGCTTTATAGGTGCATATGCTTTTTATGGCACCAATAATGCTTTTATCTCGTTTGCTTCATCATACTTACCTAGCAACCTTGATGAAGATTGGCAGCATGGGATCAGTGGGTACTTAGTCAATATTCAAAGTCGAATTGTTACTGATACCTATGATTATGCAATTTTAGGTGATGGAAATGCAACATTAATTCGCTATTTAGGCAATGAAACAAATGTTGTTATTGACCAGATAGATGGCCTACCAGTAACCTCAATCCAACCTAGAGCTTTTGCAGGAAATCATACTATTCAAACCGTAACCTTACCAAATACCTTGACTGAAATACCAATCGGTTTATTTGAAGGTTGTAATCAATTGACAGAAGTGGTATTAGGGTCAAATATTACGCAAATACAAGCTTATGCTTTCAAAGATACACCATTGCTAACTACAATAACAATACCTTCAAGTGTAAATTATATTGGTAAATATGCATTTGCATCAAGTGGTATTGAAACAGTTGTTTTTCAAGCAGATTCTCTTTTAGAAATCATTGATGCCTATGCTTTCTCACAAAGTAAACTGACTACTTTAGAACTTCCTTCAGGATTATCAAGGATTGGTAGTTATGCTTTTTATCGTGTTGTTTCGCTTAAAACAGTTGATTTTAATACTGAGACATTACTCAGAATTGATGATTATGCTTTCTTTGAAAGTGGTATTACTAGTTTATTTATTCCACAAAACATTGAATATATTGGTGAGTTTGCTTTTACAGCCAATCGCTCATTACTAGCTTTTAGTGTTGATGAGAATAATCCATACTACAGTTCTTATGAAGGTGTACTATATAATAAAGATATGTCAAGATTAATAACTTTCCCTGCTGGTAAAGCTGGATCTTTTAATATACCAGATTCCGTTGTTATTTTAGGGTTTTCTGCTTTTGAAGGTTCAACAAAATTAACAGAAGTAGTTTTTTCAGAACAAAATAGAATTATGTCCATTGGCCTTAAGGCTTTTTATGGCTGTACAGGCCTTACAACAATCAGTTTACCAGATGATGTAATTAACATTGGTTATTATGCATTTGCACTTAATACTTCTCTGGAAACTGTAAATATAGGCGTTAATGGTCAACTTACATCAGTCTTAGATGGGGCTTTTTACAAAAATAGTCAACTTGCTTCAATCTCTTTACCAAATCAAGTTCTTGAGATTGGCTCACATGCATTTGAAGATACTTATTCCTTGAGTTTGTTGCCATATCAAGAAACATCACAAATTGTTGGTATCTATGATTATGCTTTTGCCAACAGTGGAATTACAGAAATCATTTTCCCTGAAACCTTAGTTGAAATTGGTGCTCATGCATTTGATAATGCAGAGGTAGGACATTTAATTCATACGTTGACTGTCCCTTCTACAGTTGAATATTTAGGTTATGCAGCGTTTGCAAATTTCAGTGGCTTAGAACAGATTACCTTACCATTTATTGGTTCTGATAAATTCTGCTTGGAAAGTGATCGATTTGTTTATATATTTGGCTCTACTGATGACCTCCCAGAAAACTTACATAGCGTAAGTTTCTTAGATGGTTTGACCCGTGTTCCGGATCATGCGTTTGATTGGGCAATGCAAATTCAATATGTTACATTACCGGATACTGTTACAGAAATTGGTGATTGGGCATTCTTTGTTGCTGGATTAAAGGAAATTCGTTTGTCACAAAACTTACAAAACATTGGTATGTATGCTTTTTATAATATGCATGGACAAACAATAACAATACCTGAAAGTGTAACATATATAGGTGAAAAAGCGTTCTATAATTCGAGCCTTGTCAACATTTACGTTGAAAATGCTCAGATTCCTTCTTCTTGGAATAGTAATTGGAATTATAAAGATGAAAATCATAAGGGTGAACCAATTTTCTATAGACCGATTGTCGGTTATTATGGAGAAACTTTATTACCGAATGGACTATCCGTTGCATTGCTAAAAGATTGTACAGCAACTATTATGAGCTATTCAGGTAATGATACTCATTTAGTGATACCAGAAGTCATATCTGACCATGCTGTAACCCAAATTGCAGGATATGCATTCCATAATGTAAATGATGAAGGAAACTTTATTGGAAATACTATATTAAAAACTATAGATATACCTGATTCAGTAAGTTACATAGGACCGTTTGCATTTAGTGGGTTATTTGCTTTAGAATCTATTGAGCTACCTCTTGCATTAACAACAATAGAAGATAATCTTTTTTCAGGTAATTATATGTTATCAGAAGTTATAATACCTGAAGGGGTTATAAGCATCAATAGTAATCCTTTTTCAAATTGTGTAAACTTAAATGAACTTCAATTACCAGATACTTTGGTTGAAATAAGAATGCAGGCTTTTCTAAATAGTTCCATTAAAGAAATATTAGTTCCAGCAACAGTTGAACACATAGGATATGCTTCAATGGTTAGTATAAATCGAATTTATTTTGAAAGTACTAGTTTACCAGCATTTACAGATGATTATTGGCGTTCTCCGAATGCAAGTATTGTTTTTGGTGTCTCATATATCGCCGAAGAATCAGATTTTAAATATATGCTATTAGCAGATGATTCTGTAATAATTACAGAATATTTAGGAGAAGCAAACTATCTAGTTATTCCTGATACTCTCTCTGGTTATCCTGTAAAACGAGTAATAAACTCTTTGTTTAAAAATAACAATACTATTGAACATGTGAGTTTTCCTAATGGAATTAAAGAGTTACCTTATCAGTTATTCTTTGAGGCTTCATCATTATCTTCCGTGCATCTACCAGATCAATTAGAAATAATTGGAGACTATGCATTTTATGGGACTGCTTTATCTGAAATCAGTTTTCCTAATGGTTTAATCTCAATTGGAATGGGAGCTTTTCAAGATATTGAAAACTTATCAGAGATTATTTTGCGGGATTCAGTAGTTTCGATAGGTGGTTGGGCTTTTGCCAATTTATCTAACCTTACAAGATTGGTTCTGCCATCAACATTAGTTAACATTCCACAATATATGTTGTTTGATAATAAATCTCTTACTCAAATCAATATTCCTGTAACCGTTCAAACAATCGAAGAGGGAGCGTTTCAAAATTCAGGCTTAACTTCGATTAGTTTCTCAGAAAATATAAAAAGTATAGGTAAAAATATTGTTAAAGGCACTCCACTATATCAACAACAACCTCAAGGAGAATTTGTAATTGATGGTGTATTTTTAGATATTATTGGTACTTTGCCTTATAATAGTGTTTTAACAATTTCAGATGAGGTCAGGGTTATTGCCACTGGAGCTTTTGGAATTCAACCTAACTTGGTTGAGGTATATATTCCTGATACAGTAGAATATATGGGTGAAAGATTATGTGAAAATTGCCAAGCACTAACAAAAATCACAATTCCATTTGTTACTTACCCTTCACAGTTTTATGGTTTCGATTCGGAAAATATCCGTGAGATTATTATTTTATCTGGCTCAATTGAGATTCCAAACTATGCTTTTAGTGGTTTTAAAAATCTCGAATATATTGAAATTCCTGAGACTGTTCTTTATGTTGGAAGTTTTGCGTTTCATGAGTGTGCAAAAATCACAAAAATTGATTTCATAAATCCTAATATAAAGATTGATTCATACGCACTTTTAGGATGTATTGGCATTCGTGAAATTACTTTTCCGAGTTCGAACATGTATTCTTTACGTACAGTTTTTGGGTATTCTTATGGAATCCCAGCATCACTTGAAATTGTTATTTTAACGGATGGTTCAAATTATTTACCTTATGGATATTTAGCAGGTGCTGCCAGTTTAGAACGAGTCGTTATTCCTGCTTCTATTACATCTATAGATGGGAACGCTTTTGATAACTCTCCAAATGTTACTTTATTTTTTGAAATTCTTGAAGGAGCTTGGACTGGTGGCGATCTGGAATATCCTACTAAATGGTCAGGTCATTGGAGTTATGTTACACTTATCTCTGATGGAGTTGTCTATTCTAAGATTCCGGTTGCTCATGGAGACATTTTATCTTTGCCTGATAATCCAAATATAGCTCGTGATGATCAATACACTTATACATTTAGTGGGTGGGATATTGATGGAGATGGTGATATTGACTCTATACCTTCAACCATTGGTGGTCCACTTACTATGCATGCTATTTATGAGTTAACTCTCAATGATGTTACTGTCAACTTCTATGCTGAAGACGGTGTTACTTTGTTAGAAACTGTAACGGTACCTTATGGAACTGTAGTTACTGGTCCAGTTGCACCAATCAAAAACTCAACACCAGAGTTTAGCTATATTTTCTCACATTGGAGTGAATCAATTAATCCTGTAGTTGGTAATTATAATGTTCTACCAATTTATGAAGAAGTTAGAAATAGCTATACTTATCGATTCATTGGCGCTGAAGGAGAAGTTATCCTTAGCGAGACTATTCTTTTTGGAGATGTAATTAGCCAACCTAATGAACCTACAAAAGCAGCAACGGCAGAGTATACTTATACATTTTTAGAATGGTCGACAGAAGTTCCTCAGATAATCACTCAAGATATTGATTTTATTGCAATTTTTACTTCTACACCAAATACTTATACTTTGACCTTAGAACCAGGTAATGGGTCAGAAGCAACTGTTAATGAGGTAGATTATTTAGATATTTTAACATTACCAAATATGATGATGAAAGAAGGCCATTCATTTGGTGGTTGGTATCTTGATCAAGAATTCACACAAATCCTTGATTTTGATACAATGCCAGCTAACAACTTAACTCTTTATGCGAGTTGGATTGTAGGTACTTATAATTTATTGTTTATTCACCCTGATACTCAAGAAGTATATTTTGAAGCTTCCTATGAGTTTGGAGATGATCTAAGTCAACTTAACCTCATTAATCCAGTAAAAGAAGGATACACTTTTGTCGGTTGGTCGCAACAGATTCCTTTAACTATGCCAGCTGAAAATATTACTTTTGAGTCAGCTTTTACTATCAATCAATATACTCTTTTTTACCTTGATTATGATGGTTCAATTATATATTCAACTCAATATAATTATGGAGAGTCTTTATTAGGTTTAGAAATTGGTAATCCAGATAGGACTGGCTATAGTTTTGTTGGATGGTCTGAGACTTTGCCTGATTCAATGCCAGCACATGATTTAGATATCCGTGCTACTTACAGTGTCAATAATTACACATTATCTTACGTTATTGAGGAAGGCGTTATAGCTGGAACAAACATTTTGGAATACAACAACGATATAGTACTTCCAGTGCAACCTACTAAGTTAGGATATACCTTTGGTGGTTGGTATAATGAAGAAAACTTCAGTTCCGTATTCAACTTAACCACTATGCCTGCAGAAGATATCATAATTTATGCAAAATGGGATATAAATCTTTACCAAATTCAATTTTTAGACCAAAACAATGACCTCATTAGGAGTTATCCTTATTACTATAATGAACTGCTGAGAGAAATGGATATGTCAGCTCCAGAACTTGTTGGGTATTCTTTTGAAAAATGGAATATAACCCTTCCTGAAAGAATGCCAGCATCAAATCTGATTATTAAAGCACAATATACTGCAAATACATATACCGTAGACTTTGTGACTAATGGTGGAGATTCTTTAACAGGGCAATCTTATTTATATAATGATGAGTTAGATTTGCCTTTAGCTACAGGCCGTTTAGGGTATGCTTTTGTTGGTTGGTATTTAGAAGAAAGTTTGGAAACTAAATTTAATGAAATCTTGATGCCAGCAGAAAATATTACATTGTATGCGGGATGGACCGTAAATACATATTTATTAACTTTCTATGATGCAAATGATACAGTTATAGCATCACAAAGTATTGAATATCAAGGTGATTTATCAGGTTTACAAATTAGTGCTCCGGAAATCGAAGGATATGAGTTTGTTGGATGGGATTTGGAGGTTCCTGAGAATATGCCTGCAGGAAATCTAGATTTAAGACCTGTTTATAAAGCTTTGTCATTTAATGTTATTTATTTAAATGATGATGAATCAGTAATTCTTATGAGGGAAATGTATTATAATGATTCATTAAGTGTCATTGCAATCGGGGATCCTAGTAAAGTAGGATATACATTCACTGGTTGGGATAAGGTTTTACCTGATACGATGCCTTCAGAAGATGTGGTAATCAAAGCAACTTACACAATAAATCAATATACTTTAACCTATGAAGATGTTGATGGAGCTGTA
>NPIE01007431.1_pt2 | contig 61171 bp, 58 predicted proteins | sample 8637661 | NCBI WGS metagenome assembly NPIE01 (sample SAMN07420842, study PRJNA396082) | bioreactor metagenome | isolation source: sample BA12 brine-fed electro-methanogenic bioreactor BA | place: Japan: Kochi | collected 2016-12-09 | reverse complement strand
GAAGAGCCGGCGGAATCGGAAGAGACGGGCGGTGTTGATGATTTCCTGAAGGGTGTCGAGGGATTAACCGAGCTGGTCGGTGATGAACCTTCGGAAGAAAGGGATACAACTGATTTCTTTGAAGAGTCTGAAATAGCTGTTGCTGTACCGACTGGCAAAGAAAAGGATGCAAAAAACGCCTGGGTAGAGCATCAGATGCAGCTGCTTCAGAAAGAGTTGAAATCACTTTCCGGTTTCGGTGATCTTGAAAAGCTGGTAGCAAGGAAAGAACTGGAAGAACGGCTTGACCGTTTGATCTTTTCCGAAAAAAGTGATGATGTATCGGAGTTGGAAGCTTCTTCCAAAGAGGATGTCCTTGAATTTCTTGAAATTGCGGGGCGGGAAGATAACGAGGCATTGGAGCTTGAGTATGTATCGGGTGAACCATTACCTTTTAACAGAACCTTCATGTATTCCGGAATGTTTTCCTATCGACCCGTTCAGGGTTTTCTGGAGATGGTGAAGGAAGTGAAAGGTGATGAGAGGGAGATAATAATGGCCGGTCGATCGGATAAGAAATCTTCTGAGCATGAAGAGATTGAGGATGTGGAAGAAATCGAAGAATTAGACTACCTGGAAGAGTCTGGAGATGCAGATCAGCCGGAGCATTTCGAAGAACTTGAAGCGCTGGAAGAACTTGAAGAACCGGAAGATCTCGAAGAACTGGAAGAGCTTGAAGAACTGGAAGAGGATGACGAGCCGACGGATGCTTCAGGAATAGAGGACTTTGAGAAGCTGAAGGCGGCCAACAGGCTGAGAATGTATCCGCTTTCCGCTCTTCTGCATACCGAGGCTTCTTCCGTGGACGCGATTGCTCTGGAGGATGGCGTATTTCAGATCAACGATTCGGTCGTCAAGGGCGGAAAAACCAGCCGCAAAAAAGAGTTCAAAGAACTGGTAGAAGAAATACTGTCCGAGGATGCGCATACGGATGCACTCTCGTCACCTGCTCCCGGCGGGATAGATTCACTCCTTGGAATGGACTCTGAGATTCCGGATTTTGCAGATATAATCGGTGATGATCACATTGCTGAAGCACCTGCAGCATCTTCTTCCAGGGACAAGACCGTTCTTTTCGATGAAACGAGTTTTCTCTTCGATACATTTCTTTCCCAGTTCAAGAGCGGGACCATCGGCTTGATGAAGTCGCTTATGAAGATATCTCAGAAACTGGGAGCCATGTATGCGGCAATTCTGACGGAACAGGATGATGCCTGGTCCATTGATTATTCGATCGGTTTTAACCGTAAAAGCATGGAAACTTTCAGGTTCAGTAATGATGAGCCCATTGTCAGTGAAGTTTTCCGGGAGCGCCTCTTTGCCAACGTTTTTCTGGGGGAAAAACCGGTTTCCTATTTTCATATGAAGATGTGTGAAGATGACCGGAAATATTCGAAGGGAATGGTCTTTATCCCTATTATCTATGAAGGAAAAGAATCCTACCTTTTTGTAAGCCTTCGCAGGCCGGAACCCCGTATTGAGACGCTGGTAGAGAAGCTTAGTCATCTCTAGGGGTGCCTGTATCGGTCCTGTTTACCGGCATATCGGTATAGCTTGACATCCGGGTAGGATATACTTAGTATTAGCATTAGTCTGGAGCAGGAGGAGTCAAATGACTGTCGTATTGGCGATTGTTCTCCCCGTCTCCGGTTTGATTCTAGGTTGGACAATTCGATGGCTGTATGCCAGATTCCAGCTTTCTTCTTCCGAGCAGAAAGCTGAACGGGTAAAACAAGAAGCTGTTAAAGAAGCGGAAGCCAAACGTCGGGAGTTGATACTCGAAACGAAGGACGAACTTCTTCAGGAGCGTAATCAGCAGGAACGCGAGTTCCGTGAAAGAAGAAATGAACTGCAGCGGCTTGAACGGAGATTGCTGCAGAAGGAAGAAAATCTAGAAAAAAAGCAGTCTGATCTGGACTTCCAGAAGCAGAAGCTTGCAGACCGGGACGGAAAGTTACGGGAACGTGAAGAATTCCTCAATGAGGAAGAGCAGAAATGGAAAGCGGAACTGGAAAGGGTTGCCGGAATATCCTCTGAAGAGGCCAAGCAGCTTATTATCCAGTCAATGGAAAACGAGGCCCGCCACGATGCGCAGGTTCTCATAAACAAGATTGAGCAGGAAGCTCACACAACGGCCGAACGCAAAGCCCGCGATGTGATCGTAACCTCAATTCAGCGAATTGCAACGGATGTCAGTTCGGATGTAACCATCAGTACTGTCAGTCTTCCGAATGATGAGATGAAAGGACGGATAATTGGCCGTGAGGGAAGAAACATAAGAACCCTCGAAACGCTTACCGGTGTGGATGTCATTATAGATGACACCCCGGAAGCGGTTGTCATTTCCTGTTTTGATCCTATTCGGAAGGAAATTGCCAAGGTTTCGCTTGAACGGCTTATTCAGGATGGAAGAATTCATCCTGCGCGTATTGAAGAGATTGTGCTTAAGGTTACCAAGGAGATAAACCAGATCATCTATGAAGAGGGTGAAAAGGTATTCTTTGATCTTGGCGTGCACAATCTGAGTCAGGAAGCAATCAGGGCGCTGGGACGGCTTCATTTCCGCACCAGCTACGGTCAGAACGTGCTCAAGCATTCGAAAGAAGTAGCCGTTCTTTCCGGTATGATTGCCGCCGAAATAGGTGCGGACAGGGAAATCGCCAAGCGCGGCGGCCTGCTGCATGATATCGGTAAAGGTATCGAGACCGACAGTGACGGAAACCATGCTGAACTTGGCGCTGAACTGGCCAGGAAGCTTGGGGAAGATCCCCGGGTGATCAACTCCATTATCAGTCACCACAACGATATCGAACCCAATTGCGTCGAATCGGTCATTGTACAGATTGCGGATGCAATTTCGGCCTCGCGCCCCGGAGCCCGGAGAGAGACCCTGAATAACTATATCAAGCGTCTTGAGAATCTCGAGAAGCTGTCGGAGAGTTTTGAAGGGGTTGATAAGGCCTATGCCATTCAGGCGGGACGTGAACTGAGAATCCTTGTGAATCATGAATCCGTGGATGACAGCCGTGCAAAAGAGCTGGCCAAGGATATTGCGAAGAAAATTGAAGCGGAACTGCGCTATCCCGGAAGGATAAAAGTTACCATTATCCGGGAGACCCGCGTGGTGGAATATGCCCGGTAAGATTAAGGCTCTGCTCCTCGGCGACGTTTTTGGTCAGCCGGGGTGCAGGGCCCTTTTTGTCGGCCTGAAATCCCTTATCAAAGAGTACCGGGCCGATCTTGTTGTTATCAACGGCGAGAACGCCGCCGACGGTTTCGGTATTACACCGGAAATTGCAGGACAGTTCTTTTCTCTCGGGGCGGATGTTATTACAACCGGAAACCATATCTGGCAGAAAAGAGAAGTACTTCCCTACCTTGACAGTGAAGAGCGCATCCTCCGTCCGGCTAACTACCCGGCAGGTGTTCCCGGTCACGGAAGCTGCATTATTGACGTAAAGGGAGTTCCAGTCGGGGTTCTCAACCTGCAGGGCAGGGTCAGGATGGGTGATCTGGACTGTCCCTTTCGCGTGGGTGCCGAGATGGTCCGAAAATTGCGTGAAAAGGCCAAGGTTATTCTGGTTGATTTTCATGCGGAGTCGGTGGAGGAAAAAGAGGCTCTTGCCGTATATCTGGACGGACAGGTTTCCTCGGTAACCGGCACGCATACCCATGTGCAGACCGGGGACGAGCGGATATATCCCGGGGGTACCGCATACATAAGCGATATTGGAATGACGGGGCCCGGAGAGAGTGTTATCGGAGGCGATCCGGAGCTTTCCCTGCGCAGGTCTGAAACACAGATGCCCCTGAAAATGATAGTAGCCGATTCCCCCGCCGTCATTCAGGGCGTAAGGGTGGAGATAGATACGGATTCCGGAAGGGCCGTCTCTATAGAAAGGATCGCCAGACGCTCTACCGTATGAAGCGGATTCCTCTTCTTTCCCTTCTTAAAGCACAATTCCCCGATATCTCCCCGGATGAGCTGTATGCCCGGATTCTCTGCGGTGAGGTCTCCGCCGACGGCGAACGCGTTCTCGATCCAAAAAAACCGGTAAGATCTGATACACCTCTTGCATTCCGCAAGCGCTCCTTCGTTTCCCGGGGGGGTGAAAAACTGGATGCGGCCGTTGAGCATCTGGGGATGCATATTGAGGGTCTGGTCTTTCTTGACGCCGGCGCCTCGACCGGTGGTTTCACCGATGCGCTGCTTTCAAGGGGGGCGGCGGCGGTTCATGCGGTGGATGTCGGGTACAATCAGCTTGCATTTTCTTTGCGTGAGGATCCGAGGGTTTTTGTTCATGAGAGGACCAATATCATGGCTGTCAGGGAACTGGATCCGGTCCCGGATGCCGCGGTTGCGGATCTTTCCTTCCGTTCCCTGAGGGGCGCTGCTTCTCATATTCTGTCGCTGGTCAGTCAGGGCTGGGCACTGGTACTGTTCAAACCGCAGTTTGAGAAGGCCGTGTCCTGTCTGCAGGGGGATGATGAGTTCAAGGGGCTGGTCGAAAGTGATGAGGAACGGATAGAGCTGCTCAGTTCCCTGGAGCAAGACCTGCTGAGCGAGGGTGTCGTTATTGCCGCATCGGTGGAATCATCAATCCCTGGGAAAAAAAAGGGGAACCGGGAGATAATTCTGCTCATTCATTCAAGGGACGTTCCCGCTCCCCCCTTTGAGAGCGGATCAGAATGAATCCCTGGACAGGGGCTTCGCGATCGATGTCCCCTCGCTGACCAGATAGTTCCTTCGTTTTCCGTTTATGGTAATCTGGACCGCCTTTACGGTTGGAAATTCCGTTGCCGTGTACACCACCTGCTTAAGAGCGGCCTGGGAACCCTCCGCTCCGAACTCGTTAAAGGCAAAAGCTTCCGACAAGTCCAGGTATGCCACCTCATTTTTTACCGAAACAGAAAGAATCCTGGTCTCTTCGGGAATAAGCGAGAGCATCCCGCTGTTTAGTTCCGCCGGGCTCAGCCCTTTCAGAAGGGCATCCATGGTCCGGGTCAATGGTGAGGACTCATAGTAGACCGGCCGTGACACATGCTGAAGCGAAATGGCGCCGCTCTCACCAACCTTTACAAAGTAGAGGATAGAGGTACGCAGCTTCTGATCAAGCACGGGCTTTTCCTCCGCCGGTTCTTTCTCTTCTTGCTCTTCGGTCAGTTCCTCGACCGGCAGGGTCTGTCTGGTCTCTTCCGGTGTTTCGCGGACACCGGGTTCCTGAACCGGGGCCGGAGCAGGTTCAGGCCCGGACTGAGGCTGCTCTTCCTCTGGAGGAATACGTGTAACTTCGGGGGTTTTCTCATCATCCTGAACCGTCTTCAGCAGTGTCTCAAAACCCGTTGTTTCCAGAACGGTACTTATCCGATCTCTGCTGAAGAGGAAGACTACAAGAGCCAGGAGAATAAGTGCTATCCAGAACAGACAGCCCAGGGAGCTGTTTTTCTTCTTGCGTGCCATATGTTTACCTATCGGCAGAAAATGGCACAGGTTTGACACCGAAGAGAAAACTGCGTATAGTTTTATCTGCAATGAAAACGTTCAAAGGTATTTCCGCCAGTCCCGGTATTGTTACAGGAGAGGTCTTTCTCTATCTTGATGACACGGTCCAGGTCCCAAAGTATGATATTGAACCGGACAAGGTCGAGAATGAGCTGGAGCGTTTTCATGAGGCTGCACGCAAGGCAGGTAACGAGCTTCGCGATCTGCAGATACGGACCTCCGCAAGCATGGGGAAAGAGGAGAGCAAGCTTCTCGATTCGCATATACTCATGCTCAAGGACCCCGAGTTTACCAGGAACATAGAGGAAAATGTCCGGTCGCAGCTGCTGAACGCCGAATGGGTGCTCTATTCTACAATCCGGCAGCTGGTAAATACCCTGGAAGCTTCGACCGATTCCTATCTGCGCGAGCGGACTATCGATATTCACGATGTTGCCCAGCGGGTCTACAATCATCTGCTGTACCGGGATAAAATTTCGCTTTCCGATCTCAGTCATGAGATAATCCTGGTGACCCACAACCTGCTTCCCTCCGATGCACTGGCCATGAACAAGAAATTTGTCAAGGGAATTGCCATGGATGCGGGGGGGAAAACCAGTCACACCGCCATTCTGGCCCGCTCTTTTGAGATCCCCGCCGTTCTCGGCCTTTCAAACATTACCGGGCATGCGAAAAGCGGAGACCGGCTTATAGTCGACGGCAATTCCGGACAGGTAATTCTTAATCCCGACAAGAAGACGTTGCAGCTGTATGAGAAAAAGATCCGTGACTGGCAGCGCCGGGAAGTTGAGCTTCTTACCCTCAATGAGCTTCCTGCGGAGACCCGCGACGGCAAGAAAATATACCTGAGGGCCAATATCGAAGTACCGGAAGAGACGGACTCGGCTCTGGCTCACGGTTCCGAGGGCATAGGGCTCTACCGTTCCGAGTTTCTCTTTCTCCAGCCGGGCGGCTTCTCCTCCGAAGATACCCAGTATGCGGCCTATTCCCGGGTGCTCGAGGCCATGTCCGGCAAGGGCACTGTTACCATCCGTACCCTGGATGTGGGGGGGGACAAGGTTATTCCGGGTGTGGCCGGTCTGGATGAAAAAAACCCGATCCTCGGCTGGCGGGCGGTCCGTTTCTGTCTTTCCAGAAAGGATCTTTTCAGGACTCAGCTCAGGGCTATGCTCAGGGCATCGGTCCACGGCAAGCTTCAGATTATGTTCCCGATGATAAGCGGAATAGAGGAGCTCGAGCAGGTGCTTAAGGTTCTTCAGGAGTGCCGGGAACAGCTGCGGAACGAGGGAATTCCCTTCGATGAGGAGATCCCTGTAGGAATTATGATCGAAGTGCCCTCCGCGGCGCTTACGGCGGACATTCTTGCCCGAAAAGTGGACTTCTTCTCTATTGGTACAAATGATTTAATCCAGTATACTATAGCTGTCGATCGGGGAAATGAGAAAATCGCCTATCTTTACGAACCATTCCATCCTGGAGTATTACGGCTTCTCAAACGGGTAATCGAAGATGCCCATGAGGCGGGAATACCGGTGGCAATGTGCGGCGAGATGGCGGGAGACCCGTACATGGCGGTAATACTGCTGGGGCTCGGACTCGATATCTACAGTATGAGCTCTTTTGGAATTCCCGAGGTGAAAAAAATCATCCGTTCGGTTTCCATGAGTGAGGCGGAAGAACTGGTCGGCACCATCATGGAAATGAAATCCTACAGGGAAATAGACAGTTACGTCAGGAGTTGGATGAATGAACGGTTCGATCTCGCAGGTACATAAAACGGGCACACGGCAGCCATTAATAGCCGTAGTCGGGCGTCCGAATGTGGGTAAATCCACCCTTTTCAACAGGCTGATAAAAAAACGACGCGCCATTACCGATCCCACCCCCGGAGTTACCCGGGACCCCATAGAGCATCAGTGGATTCTCGATGATCATCCGGTAAAACTGGTTGATACCGGCGGATTCAAGGTCGAGGGCTCGGATATGGACCGGCTGGTAAGCGCCAAGAGCGTCGCCATTCTTGAGAGGGCGGATCTCATCATCCTTCTCATGGATGTTACCGATGTTACCGGAGAGGATGAGGTATTCCTGGAATACCTGCGTCCCCATGCATCCAAGCTTATTCTGGTGGTCAACAAGGTGGACAATCCCGAGCGGGAAAATGCGGTCTGGAACTACTATTCCTACGGCCTCGGAACACCCATCGCCATATCCGCCGCCCATGGAATAGGCATAGATCTCCTGGAAGACGCGGTGCTGGAGTATCTTGACCGAACCGGAACCCTTACGGGAGCCGATGCCTATATAAACGAAGGATCTTCGGAAGGCGACTTTTCCGAGGTACGGATCGCCCTGCTCGGTAAACCGAATACCGGTAAATCTACCCTTGCCAATTATCTGATCGGCCGGGAGGTGTCGCTGGTATCCGACGTTCCGGGCACGACAAGAGATGTGGTGGAGAGTAGCTTTGACCACAAGGGCACCCGCTATACCATCCTCGATACGGCGGGTATCCGCCGTAAAAAGAAGGTGGGAGAGAATGTCGAGTATTACTCGGTCAACCGCGCTTTCGCTGCAATAGAAGAGGCGGATGTTGTCATGCTTATGATAGACGCCCGGGAAGGTCTTTCGGATCAGGATAAAAAGATAACCACCCAGATAATAAACCGCGGAAAGGGTGTGGTTATGGTTCTCAATAAATGGGACCTTGTTAAAGAGATTCCCAACATGATGCAGGCGATTGAAGACCGGGTAAGGTTTCTTTTTCCGGTTCTTTCCTTTGCTCCGATCGTGCCGATATCCGCCGCAACGGGGGAGGGCATCGAAGGTCTGCTTAAAACTGTCTACAATGTGCGCAGGCAGATGGCAAAGAGGGTGGATACGTCAAGCTTCAATGAAAAGCTCAAACAATGGCGTGAACACTATGAACCGCCGCGGGGCAAGAAAGGCCATTTCAAGGTTCTTTACGGCACCCAGGTGGGGATAGAGCCGGTGCGGTTTCTGCTCTTTGTAAACCGGAAAACCGCTTTCCCGGTGAGCTATGTCAGTTATTTGACCAATAATATAAGGAAAGATTTGGGTTTTACCTCCGTACCGGTTATTATTGACTTGAAAGAACGGCGGTAAACGGGGGCGGCAGAGACAATTTGGACGGCTATTCCATCGGCGAGGTGTGCAGACTTCTGGGAATCAAGCCTCATATTCTCAGGTACTGGGAAAGGGAACTTGAGTTTCTTAACCCGGGCAAGGATGACGGCGGCCGGCGCAGGTATTCTCCCGACGATCTTCAGCTTCTGTTCAGGATCCGGCATCTGGTCAACGAGCGCCGGCTCACGCTCGAGGGAGTCAAGCTTACGGTCTGGGAGGATCTTCGGACGGGGGCTGATTCTCCGCTGGCGGAACTCCGTTCCCTGCGTCGGGAACTGCTGAAAATAGAGCGGATGCTCAGTCGTCAGCGTAATATCCTGGAAAAATTCAGCACGGAGCCTAAATCTTCCGATATTCAGAAATGATGAAGAATACTATGTTCCCGGTTTTCCTTGTTCTCATGCAGGTTCTCGTCTTTCTGCCTCCGGTCTTCGGACAGGAGAGCCGCGGAGGGCTCGTGTACGAGTGGGGAGGCTCCTACCGGCGCTACGATCCGCCTCCCGAACATGATGATTACCGGCGCGAGATTCTTGATACGGAGGATGGAAATATCCGGACCGACGATCTTCGGCGGCTCCCCGCCTACGGAACCGATGTCCGCTTTTTCATCCTGGAACCCGAAGAGTACGAGGATGAACGCTGGTACTGCTTTACCTTCGGTTCTTCCTGGAATCTGGTAAACCCGGGCCGCGGCGGATGGGTGATAAAAAAGAAGATTCATGAAGAAAACGCCATCGCTTCTATCCGGATGTTCATTACACCAAACGGTTCGAGCTATCTTGATATCTATCCGGGTAGTTCCGAAGGTGATTCGCTCTTTACCATCTATCTTGAGGGCCGTCAGGTACAGCAGGATGTTCCCGTCGGGCTGGGGCTTGACGAGATAGCCCGTTCGTCTTTTACCCGCTTTGCCGAACTGAGTGCCGCGTATGTGGACTGGAGTTTCTACTTCCCGGCGCCGGAGTCTCTGGCGTCGGCTCCTGTCCGTGATCTTTCGTCGGTAATAAGGACCCTGCTTCCGAAGCTGAACTATGCGGATGACGGGGCCCTGGACCGGGACGGAAACTTTATCAGGATAAGTGACGGTACCATTCAGGAAGCGGAACCCGGCTTCAACTGCTCGGGTTTTCTAAAATGGATTGTCGACGGCCTTGCTTATCCCATTACCGGGGAGCTGTTTTCGGTGGAGCTGCTGAAGGAAAAAAGGACGGAACTTCGCGGCAACCGCTGGAGTTCGGTCCTGGAAGATGTAAGGGACCCCTATTTCGGACTTGACTGGACCAGGAATCTCGCACTGGCATACCGGCGGATAGTCCTTCCCGAAGCGGATGTTTCCCAGGTGGATGTAAGCAGCATGCGCTATCACCAGTACCGCGGAAATGTTGGCTATCCGGTTTCGTGGCTGCGTTCAATAGCCTGGGAGCTGGCGGTGCGCGAACCCGGCTATATCTATCTCCTGTCGGTAAATGAACAGCGCGGGGATCCTCCTCTCCGTGAGCATTTTCACACTGCGGTTTTATTCCCGTATATTGACGGAGAAGGTAATCTCAGGCCGGTTGTTTTTGAAAGTAACCGTGAAACCCCTGTCGGCGAGTTCATTTCGCGCTATCCTTTGTCGTATGTACACCTTGTGCGGCTTGCTGCAGAGAGCCGATTTGATCCGCCTGCAGTTCGTCTCGAACCTGTTCTTCGGAGACCATGACCATGATTAACAACAGAATAATGACTCATCTTCAAAGGCTCACCCTTCTGGTATTTCTCTTTTTTGGGGCAGCGGCGGCTCTCTCCGCCCAGGATCAGGCCCTGACGCTCTACCGGGAAGCTGAAGTCCGTTTCCGGAAAGGAGACTATCTTTTTGCACTTCAGCGTTATGACGAAATTATAGAGCGCTACCCTGTTTCCGCCTATGTGGCCGATTCCCAGTTCCGGAAAGCCGTAATTCTTTACCGGACGGGCAAAGCCGAAGAAGCTCTCAACCTTCTGAACAGGGTGGAACGCAGGTATGCATCGACCCGCTTCTTCCGCTATGTGCCCTTCTGGAAGGGCGTCATCAGTTTCTCTCTTGAGAGGTTTGAGGATGCGGCAAGTGAGCTCTCCGCATATCTGGAAGGCAATCCGGATCAGCTGGTTCCGGATGCCTGGCGCTATCTTGCCCTGGCCCGGAAGAGGCTCGGAGAAGGGGCGGCAGCCGCCGACGCGGCAGTGTCCGCCCTGGAAAGCCTCAGGCATACGTCGGAGGATCCGTATACCCTCTCTCTTGCTCTTTCGATGCTGCTCGATGCGGAGAGGGAAGAGGAAGCGCTCAGTTATATCGGTCCGGTACAGCTGGAACAGTTGCCGGCGGAATGGCGGAAGCGTCTTGCCTTCTACAAGGGCGAAGCACTCTTCAGGGCCGGTGAGGTGGAGGAATCGGTTGAATATTTCCGCCAGGCTCTGGATGCTCCGCCGGAGACAGCTGCATCGGCCTACGGCAGGCTCTATGGAATATACCGGGAGCTTGGAAGAGATGAGGCACGTCTGGAACTGTACGACCGGGCAATGGTTGCATTGGCCGGAGTACCGGATATGCTCAACCGATTCCTTCTTCAGGCGGGAATTGAGCAGTTCCACGAAGAAGCTCTTGAACTTTCCGAGTCCAATCTCAGAAGGGTTATGCGCACCACAGCTGACAGGGGGCAGGCCGATCTTGCGGTCCTCTATCTTGCCAGGATCTACAGTCTCCAGGGCAGAACCGGGGAAGCGATCGGACTGCTCGAAAACCGCGAGCAGAGTACCGGGGATCTGAGCGGGGAGCTGCTCTATACCCTCGCCGCGTTTCTGGCCGACAATCGTGAATGGGTTGATGCCGCGCGCCGGCTGGACCGCTATCTTGCACGTTTTCCCGAATCCGGCCGCAGGGAAGAGGCGGAGTATCTTCGAGCGTACTGCGAGTACCGATCGGGCAATTTCCGCAAGGCTCTTGATCTGGTGGATAATATTTTTTCGGCCGGCTATTCCGGAAGGAACACAAACCGTCTGCTCAGACTCAAAAGCAGGGTTCATGTGGGACTGAAGGATTACGGCTCCGGAATAGATACCCTGATGGAGTACATTCCTCTTTCGCCGGATGATTTGGAGGCGTTGATCGACCTGCTCCGTCTCAGATATCAGCAGAAAGAGTACCGGAGGGTGGTCGAGACGACTCCCGCCATTATCGAACGCAATCCGCAGCAGAAAGAGACAGTAGAGTACCTGCTCGGCCTCTCCCTCGTCGCTCTCAAGGAGTATGAGGAGGCCATGAAGGTTTTTGACCGCCTGCTTTCCGGGGCGCCCGAAGGCATAACCGAATCCTACGCTCTGTTTTATGCCGGCTGGTCAGCTTACCGGGTCGGAGCGTATGAGATCGCGGAAGCCCGCTTTTCACGGCTTGTCAGGAAGTTTCCCGATCATGAACTGGCCCTCAGAAGCGAATATATGAAAGGGTGGGTCTTCTATTCCATGGGAAACTACACGGAAGCTGCCGCCTCCTTCGGCGACTACGGTCAGAAGATGGAGGGGCGTCAGGCGGAAGAGGGTATTTTCATGTATGCGAAAAGTCATGCCGCCGCCGGGAATTCGACCCTGGCCGCCGCAGCCTTTCAGAGTCTCCTGGGGCAGAAAGGCTCAGCCTATGCGGATGATGCCCTTTATGAGTATGCCCAGCTTATGCAGAAGCTCGGGAGAAGCGAAGAAGCGGGACGAAGCTATTACCAGCTATGGCAGCAGTACAAGAACAGCCCCTTTGCCGAAGATTCTCTCTACAACCGGGGCGAGCTGCTCTTCCTGAACGGACAATTCGAAGAGGCAAGCGAGGCCTTTTACTTTTATCGGACCCGTTTTCCCCGGGGAAAGCTGGCAGATGCCTCCCTTCATTACGGCGCCCTTGCCGCGACCAGGACAGGAGCACCCTTCAGAGCTATCCTCCTGTGGGAAAAACTGCTGGATGAGCATCCCAAAAGCTCTTTCTATTCCGATGCACTGGAAGGGGCCGCGGGATTGTACCGGGATGTCGGTGAGTACCGCAAAGCCATTGGTCTTTATACCCGGCTTATCACCTTTTTCCCCGGCCAGGCGGAAAAAGCCGGAGCCAAGCGGGAAGTGGATACCCTTCGCAGGATTCTGGAAGGATCGGGTCAGAGGGAGGCGGCTCTTCAGGTTACCGTAGAGTCCGAGGGCACCGGCAGCCGGAAGGGAGCGGAAGCAATGGTTGAACTGGCAAGAATGTATCTTAACCGCTACGACAGGAAAGAGGAGGAAGCCCTGAAACTTCTTGAAAGGGTTACCGCTTATGCCGATACCTATCCGTCCGCGGCATCCGAGGCCTATTATCTCCTTGGAGAGACCGCGATTGAACAGGGAGATCCCCGGGCCGCGGTAGAGCGGTTTCTCGAATCTGCCGCAAGGGGTGATGATGATACCTCCGCGAGGGCTCTCTACCGTGCGGCGGAGGTAGCGGAAGATGCCGGAGACAGAGCTCTGTCGGAAAGAATGGTCCGACAGCTCGAAATGACCTTTCCGGGATCTGAATGGGCAGTCAGGGGACGTGAGCTTATCGGAGGCCGCAGATGAAAAAGTCAGCCATTCTCATCCCGATTCTGATATTCGGCTTTTTTTCCGTCATTCTGCCGGCTCAGTCGATCAGCGACGGACCGGAAGAACCGGAAATGCTTGTTCCGGAGGTTCTTCTGGAAATAGAGGACGTCAGTGAAGAAGAGGTGGCGGCTCCCGTGCCCTCGGAGCGCGAACTGCCTTTGCCCGAGCTCTCCCTTCCCTCTCCGCAGGCGGACCAGGAGGGCCTCTCGCAGCTGCCGCTTATTCCCTTTATTCCGGATACCGATTCGGAATTGCCGCCGGAAGGGGCGGATTTTTTCAGTGAAGCCCTGGTGGGAGGGGGGGTAAACAACCATCTTATTGGTGATATCGCTCTCTTCAAGCTCGGGGAGGGGCCGCGCTTCTCGCTCCGCTTTGCCCACGACGGCACCGACGGTTACAGCGGAAAGGCATCGGGTACCGGCTTTTTCGACCGGAGCGACCTTCTCGAAGGAAGCTTTCAGGGTACGGTCAGCGGGGGACGGCGGAGCTGGATTTACGGTTTCGATGCTTCCTACCATGAAGAGGAACTTGGCTTTCAGGGGCAGATGACAGAGGCCCGTTCCGTGGTGCGCCGTTCCAGTTCGCTTTCCGGGCGGTGGCGGTATCCGGAGGAGGGCAGGTTCGATCTTGCGGTCGAGGCGGATTATAACAGAAACCGCCGGCTCTATTCCGGCACTTCAGATGAGCTCGAAGAACAGCTGTTTCAGCCCAGGATTACCGGCAGTTTCAGGGGAGAATCCGTTCTCATGCAGCTGCTTTTTTCCCTCCGTCATCATAGCATAGACGGTACCGGAGAGGCTGAGTCCGGAAACCGGGCGGGAGCGGGTGTTTTCCTGGAAGCCAGGCTTCCTTTCATGGAAATAAGCGGAGAAGCGGGTATACGCTGGGATTTTTCCGGCGACCTGCGCTATCCTTTTGCCTTACAGGCCGATGGAGCCTGGAGAGAACTTGCAAGCTTCAGCACCCGGGGCGGTTTCAGGGTGGAAGAGGAGCAGTGGAGCGATTACTGGTCGATACTGCCCTTCTGGAACGGTACATCCCTTCCTCCCCTGCGGGACATCTGGTTCTGGGAGGGCTCTCTTGAGCTTACCCCCGTTCCGGTCTTCGGGATACGGGGCGGCTGGGAGCTGCTCTACGGAGATCTTGTTCCCCTTCTGACCCCTTTTGACCCACTGGTCGGGAACGATGGGCCCTTTGGTCTTCTGGAGCGTGACGGACTTTCCCTCGCGGGAGATGTAGAGGTGTATTGGAAGCTTTTCCCGGTTCTTACCCTGGGTACCGGCTGGAAGGGGTGGTTTTATGAGCAGCCCGAGCCTTTGCTTTCCGGGAGCGCGTTTTTTTCGTATCTTGAATACAGCTACAGGGAAGGAATAGTGGTCGGACGGGCGGAGGCGGCAATGGATCTGCCCTCGGAGCAGCCGCTTCCCCGGCTGGACCTTTCCCTGTCGTGGAGCGCCGCAGAGGGAATTGTCATGAGTCTGACGGGAAATGATCTGCTGGAGCCTTTTCTTGACGGGGGACGGATCTGGGTGGAAGATTTTATCCGTGAAGGAGCGCAGTTGACGCTCCAGCTGAAAATATCGCTATAGAAGGGGAATTATAGATGTTTATTCTGATAGAAAAAGGCGGAATTATCATGCTTGTCATCGTATTGATGAGTATTCTTGCCGCCGTGATAATCATTGAGCGTTTGCTTTTTTTCCGCAAGATCAGGGTTGATGAGGAAAAACTTATCAACAGACTGAAATCGGCTCTGGGTAAGCAGCATTATGATGAGGCTATGGATATCTGCGAGAATAACCCATCACCCCTTGCAAACCTTATCAAGGTGGGTATCGAGCACCGAAACTACCAGCCCTCGGAGATGAAGGAGGCCATAAACTCTTCGGCCAATCTGGAAATTCCTCATCTCGAGCGTTTTCTTACGTCCCTTGGCACCATTGCCCACATAAGTCCCCTCCTGGGACTGCTTGGAACGGTAACCGGCAATATCAAGGCCTTCGGCGTCCTCGGCTCTTTCGGTGCGGTCGGTGATCCGTCTCTTCTGGCAACCGGCATTTCCGAAGCCCTTCTGACGACCGCCGCGGGCATTATCGTCTCCATACCCGCGATAACCTTCTACAACTATCTTGTAAGCAAGGTGAACCATATTATTCTGCGGATGGAAAACCGGGTAAATGAGCTTATCCTGGTGATAGGCACCGGTAATAAAGATGGCGGTGCCCTCTCCGCGGAAGAGGAGATTTCACGTATATGACTTTCAGAAGACGACTGAAGCCGACAGCTACGGTGGATCTTATTCCGATGATCGACGTGGTTTTCCAGCTTGTGGTCTTTTTCATGGTGTCGAGCACCTTTCTCCTTACCCCCGGTATCAGCATCGAACTGCCGGATTCCTCCACCGCGGAGCCGGTAGTAATGACCAGGCTGGTTGTTACGGTGGTTTCGGAAGAGGAGATATTCCTTAACCGGGAACGCCACACCCTGGAGAATCTTTCGGAAGGACTGGCCGTTTTCGGGCAGCAGGAGATAGAATCCGTCATCATAGAGGGCGACGAGAATGTCAGCTACAGCCTGATGGTCCGACTCCTGGATACGCTGCGCTCCGCGGGATTTTCCGGAATAACCCTGCGTACAAGGGATAATGCGCCGTGATCGAACGTTCACAGGAGCGTCTGGCGGTAAGCTTTCTCATCGCGCTTGCCGTTCATATTGTTTTTGCACTTTTTCTATCCTTTATAGACTGGGACAGGGGAGGGGATCCTTCCCGCCTGAAGCCGGTGGTCATTTTTGCTCAGGCGCCCGAAGCTGCTGCGGAACCCCTGCCGCCCGAGCCGGAACCAGAGCCCAGGCCTGCACCGGCAGCCTCCCGGGCCGAACCGGCACCCGCCCCGGCTCCGCGGACCGCTTCTCCCGCGCCTCAGGCGGCATCTCCTCCGGCTGCCCGTCCCAGGCCCCCCCGGGAAGCGGCCCCCCTGCCTTCCGAGGTTCCCCGGATAAGCCGGCCGGTAATTCCTCAGGCTCCCCCGGAGGAGGAAACCGTTCAAAATGAGTATTCGGAAGGTTCGGAGATAATCTACGGCGACGATGCCTCCGGGGAGACCGGTGAACTCTCCCGTGCGCCCGAAGAAGCGGAATCCAGGCCCGAAGCAGAGCCGAGCCTCCTTGATGATTCGGACCTTGAGCAGCGGCTCGGTGCAATCTCGAGCCGGGAAGATTCCGGCAGCACCGCTTCCGCAGAGCCCGGAGAGGGTCCCGCTTCATCCTCCGGATCGGCCGCCTCCGGCCGGACGGTATCATCACAGCCAGTGGTTGAACTGGAAGGCGGTGCGGACCGGGATCTGTTACGGTGGGTTGCTCCGGATATTACTCCCGACATGCTCGAAGGCTTGCCCCGAAATTTTACCGTTGAAGTGGCTTTTATTCTGCCTCCCGACGGACGCCCTTCCAATCCCAGGGTTTCACCTTCCTCCGGTAGAACAGATCTGGACAATGTGATACAAAAGGCGGTACGAAACTGGCAGTTCAGTGAACTCGAAAGCCCTTCCGGAGATACTGTTTCCGGAAAAGTGCGCCTGGTAATTCAGGTTCAGTAGTTCTGCCCCGGGGAGAGACAGCTTGAAGATACTGGCCGCAGCATTCGACATAGACGGAACCCTTTATTCAAACCGCATGATGTATGTCCATTCCCTGCCTTCGTTCCTTGCTCATCCCCTGCTGGTCTACCATTTCGGGAAGGTCCGCAAGGAGATAAGGAAGGGTGACTACGGCGGGGATTTCCGCGAAGCCCAGGCCCGCCTTTTATCGAGATCCATGGGCATAAAGCAGGAAAAAGCGGCTTATCTCGTTGATCACCACCTCTACGGAGTATGGGAGCGCTCTTTTCGTCGCCTGAAGCCGCTGCCCGGGGTGCGTTATACCCTCCTGGCGCTTAAAGAGAGGGGGCTGCCGCTTGCCGCCCTGAGCGATTTTCCCGTGCAGCGCAAACTTGAATATCTGGGACTGGACGATCTGATGGATATTGCCTTCTGTTCGGAGGAAACCGGTCATCTGAAACCTCATCCTGCCCCCTTCAATCGTCTGGTTCATGAGCTGGGAGTGCCTGCCGGGCAGATACTGTATGTCGGAAACAGCTATCGCTATGATATTATCGGAGCCGCCGCGGCGGGGCTGAAGACCGCTTATTTTACCGGCAGACCTGAGAAGAAAGGGATCGCCGATTTTGCTTTTTCCCGTTATCACCAGCTCAGAGAGTGGGTGGAAGAGCGGCTGGGCTGATTCCGGGAAGGGCTTCGCCGGCGGCCTTGAGCCGTGAGTTTGCCTGCAGCGGGAGAGATTGAATTGACAACGAACTCTTCCTGAGTAACAATAATCGGGGAAAAGACGATCAGCAGGGCTGGTGGTGTTCTCTGGCGATAAACCGGGAGTGGAATATGGTATTCTCATTGGGAAATGTAATTACCCTTTTAATTGTTGTTCTGGTGCTTGCATTGTACCGGCAGATGGACAGGAATAATCGGTCTCTGGACAAGATTAAAAGGTACTCGGACAAGATTAAGGGAGAACTCGACGGATTTGTCGACGGTAAAACCCAGCAGGTAAAAAATCTTGCCATAGATCTTGATGTTCACCAGAAAACAGGAAAAGAAATTCTCAAGCGGATAGTCGCAATAGAGGAAGAGCTGGGGAAAAAAGCCGGGAATATCGAGCTGGTTCATCAGAAAATAGGCGAATATGACAAGACTCTGGGAGAACTGTCCCGGATGACGGGACAGGTGGAAGAGAATCTGAAGCGTCTTCACCAGGAATCGGATTTTGTCGACAAGGTCGGGAAGCGGGTAAAGGAAGCCGGGGTCAGAATCCTCCAGCTGGAGAAGGAAATTCCCGATATCTCCCGCCGTTTTGCCAAAGAAAACAGCGCGGGTCTGCAGAAGGTGAGCACCGAAGTGCTTAACCGGACCCGTAAAATAGTCACCGGCATTCACCAGGAGGTGGAAGAGGCGGAGGAACGGATCCGTACCTTTTCCGGCCATCTTGATGGTCTTGAACAGCGCCGTGAAGAGATGGAAGGGGAAACTCTTGCATCAATACAGAGCACCATCGAAGAGCAGACGTACCGGGCGGAGCAGCAGGCGGATGAGCTTCTTGGCAGGTATCGGGAAGAGCTTGAAAACGGGCAGAAGAAGCTCGAGACCGGTCTTGAGGATCTTCTGCAGCGGCTGGACGGCAGCATGGAGCAGTTCAGGGAGAAAGTGGCCGGAGTGGAGCGGGTCTACAGCGATTCTCTCGAGAAGGCGGCCAGGCGCGGGCTTGCACTGGAAGGTGAAACCTTCGATGTGCTTAAAAAAGAGATAGAGCAAAAGAGGCTGGAGACCGAAAAGCAGCTTCTTGCATCAATAGAAGAAACGGGACAGCAGGTCCAGGGCTTTGAGACTGAAATCAGGGAACGTTACGGAGCTCTCCGCAAGGAGTACACCTCGGCCGAAGAGGCCCTGCGCGAACGGATGGACCAGACTTCGGCATCACTTGATCAGTTGAACGAGAAGGCCGGCCTGCTTGAGACGGATCTCAAGCAGCGCCAGGAAGAGAAGCTTGAAGGTTTTGAAAGGAACATCGAAAAAACCTTCTCCGACCTGGAAGACAAAATATCGAGCTGGGAAGAGGAAATCTCCTATCGCTTTACCCGCATAGAAGAGGTCAGTTCGGATATCGATTCTCTTGAATCGAACCTGCGGGATTCCATGGAGCGGGTCTCTTCGAGAGTCCGGGATGATTTTGCCCGTTTCAAGGAAGAGATGGCATCCTGGCGCGGAGAAGAGAAGAAGCGCTCCGATGCCGATATCGGAGAAATCCGGGGATCCATAGAAGGGGTCGAAGGGCGTCTGAACGAACTGAAGACCCAGGCATATCAGAACGTATCGGAGAAACTGGAAGTCTTCGAAAGCGAGTTTTTCGGCGATCTCCAGCGCCGTGCAGGTCAGATGGATGAGCGGATGGAATCCTGGAAAAAGGATGTGGAAATGAAACTGGAGGAGCTTGCCTCTACCGGTTCCAATCTGCGTCAGAAAATAGAAACCGAGTATGGCGACGAGCTCAAACAGCGTCTGAACACATTTCAGGGCAGAATATATGCTCAGCAGGAAAAATTCGAACAGCAGGTGGCTGCCTATCAGGAACGTGTGGCCGACAGGATGGACACGACCGGAAACGCTCTTACGGGGCTGGAAGAGAGTCTCAAGAACCAGATTGTAGAGGTACGGGAGAGTTCCGCGATCGCCTTTCAGAAAGAGTTTACCGAATATGATACCTCCGTATCCTCCCAGATAAAGCGGCAGGAACGTGAAGTCAATGCCCGTCTGACCGAAATAACCGAGGGAGTGGACGCCAGGAAACAGGAGCTGTCCCAGATGATGGACAGCGCCCGGACCGATCTGCTTACCTGGCAGGAGAAGGTGCTGCAGGAACTCGAGGGGACCCGCAGCGATCTTAAGGCAAACTATGCCGAACTGAAGAAATCCGCCGATGAAAACATAGGAACCATAAGCAGGGAGTTTGAAACGCAGCGGGACGATCTTATCTTCCAGACCCAGGAAGAGAGGACCCGTCTCAAGTCCGAACTCAAGGAGATTTCGGACACGGTGCTCGAGTTCGAAGGAGAGCTCCGCAAGAGAACCGAGGCGGCCTTCGACAATTTCAACCGGGAATACGATACCTTCATGCTGGAAATACAGAAACGGAACCGGGATTTCCAGGCGGACCTCGATCTGCGGATAAAAGATTTCAAGTCCTTCGGTCATGACACCCGTGAGAAGGTGGAGCAGCTTCAGAAGAAGCTCCTCGGCCGGGTGGAGGAGAACAGTTCCGCTCTGGAAAACCAACTGCAGGATATCGATAAACGCCTTAAGGGCTTCCTTGTCCAGACCAAGATGTTTGAGCGGGCCGACAGCATGAAGCTTGGTCTCCAGGAGGCAATAGAAGATCTCAAGTCGGAGATTTCCCGCATCGAGGTGCAGAGTCAGGAGATACGTGAGACCGAACGGAAGTTCCAGTCCATCAAGAAACTCGGGGAAGAGGTAAACGGACGTCTGAACCGCTTTCTGGCGGAGAAACGCCGCCTGGAAGAGATGGAAGGCGACTTCAAGAAGCTTATCAATATAAGCCAGGCCGTTGATGTAAAGCTGGACCAGGTAACCGGAAGCCATGATGAGCTCCAGGCCATCCAGGCACGCCTGAGGAACCTGGAAGATCTTGAAAAAGAGATTGAACAGCGGTATGAACGGCTTGAGAAACGGCGTGAGGTTATGGACAGCACCATCGAAGGCGTGGATTCCAACTTCCAGCGCATGACGGATTTTGAGAAGGAACTCAAGGAACTCGAATCCAGGCTGGGTAAGGTTCCCGGCATAATCGACGAGCTCAGCCGGCGCATTGAGACCCTGGCGATCAACAAGCGCAAGGCCGAAGCAGCCATGGAACAGCTTGGCAAGATAGACTCAATTCTATCCGATTCGGAAAAACGTGTTGACGAGCTGCAGAAGGCCCGGGAGTGGCTGGCCAGAACCGAAACAAGGCTGGAAGAGGTCAGCAAACAGGCCCAGGAACAGGTCAAGCTGCTTGGCACCATCATGAAGGATGATGGTGCGCCTGCTTCCGACAAGCGGGGAGCCCCCGGCATGAACGCCCGTGAACTTGTCTCACGGCTCGCCCGTCAGGGCTGGACCGTGGACCAGATTTCCCGTGCAACCAAGCTGAGCAAGGGCGAGGTTGAGCTTATCCTCGAGATGATTCCGAATAATCGATAGATAAGTCCCTTTACTGCAAGATTTCCCATCATGCTCCATGAAAATGCTTGACGCCCGTACAAGTGGGTTAGTATTTTAATGATGGCAGAGGAAGTCTGTAAATAAAATATATAGAATATACATTTTCATTGAGGTTATGCATGAGTGAGAAAAGTGTAAAGAGTGATATCGATGCAGAGACAGAAGCAGAGGTGCATTCCGAACATGACGCAGAAGAAACGGCGGCGGAAGAGGGTTCCGAATTTGAACTGGCCAGCCGTATAAAGGAACTTGAAGAAGAAAACAGCGAGCTGAAGGACCGGTACCTGAGAAAGCAGGCCGATTTTGACAACTTCCGGAAACGGATTCTCCGTGAAAAGGAAGATTCTATCAAATATGCGAATTCGAGCCTTCTGACGGATCTTGTTACCATTATTGATGATTTTGAACGTGCAATCAGGTCTTCGGTTGAATCAAAGGATTTTGAGAGCTTTCATTCCGGAATCGAAATGATAGAAAAACAGCTTGTAAGCGTTCTTGAGAGAAAATACGGCCTTTCCCGGATAGAAAGCGAGGGGAAGGAGTTCGATCCGCAGCTGCACGAGGCGCTCAGTATGGTTGAAAGTCCCGATTACGAAGTACAGACCGTTGTGGAAGATTACCAGCGCGGTTATATGCTGCACGATCGTGTTCTCAGGCATGCCAAGGTAAGAGTGGCCATCCCCGCCGCTTCGGAGAACAGTGAAGAGCCTGAAGATGATTCGGAATCTGCGGATCAGCAATAGAACGGCGAGAGCCGGTATAAGATATTGAAAACAATTAGAGAGAGGAGATATTCAGTATGGGAAGAATAATAGGAATTGATCTTGGTACCACAAACTCATGCGTTGCGGTAATGGAAGGTGGGGAGCCAATTGTAATACAGAATGCGGAAGGGCAGAGAACCACTCCGTCGATTGTAGGTTTTACCGCCAAGGGCGAGCGTCTGATCGGGCAGCCTGCGAAAAACCAGATTGTAACCAACCCGGAGAACACCATCTACTCGATCAAGCGCTTTGTCGGACGCCGGTTTTCGGAAGTGCCGACGGAAATCCAGATGGTCCCCTACCAGATAAAAGAAGCTTCGAACGGTGATGTCCGCATCATGGCCCACGATAAAGAGTATTCTCCCCAGGAAATTTCGGCCGCTGTTCTTCAGAAAATGAAGAAGACTGCGGAGGATTATCTCGGCGAACCAGTTACCGAAGCGGTTATTACCGTTCCCGCCTATTTTAACGATTCCCAGAGACAGTCAACAAAGGATGCCGGACGGATTGCAGGTCTCGAAGTAAAGAGAATTGTAAACGAACCGACTGCCGCGGCTCTGGCTTACGGTTTCGGCAAGGAGGGAAAGGATGAAAAGATAGCCGTCTACGACTTCGGCGGCGGTACCTTTGATATTTCAATCCTTGAACTTGGAGATGGGGTATTCGAGGTTAAATCAACCAATGGAGATACCCACCTTGGGGGAGACAATATTGATCAGAAGATTATTGAGTGGCTGATCGAAACCTTTAAGAATGAGCAGGGCATTGATCTTTCCCAGGACCGGATGGCTCTTCAGAGACTGAAAGAGGCAGCGGAGAAGGCGAAAATTGAGCTTTCAAGTACCCAGTCTTCGGATATCAATCTTCCTTTTATTACGGCCGATGCATCGGGACCCAAACACCTCCAGTACAACCTGAGCAGGTCCAAGTTTGAGCAGATGGTCGGTGCTCTTGTGGAGAAGACCAAGAAGCCTTGTCTTGATGCGCTGAAAGATGCCGGTCTTTCCCCTTCGGATATAAATGAGGTTATTCTTGTCGGCGGATCCACCCGTATTCCCGCCGTTCAGCGTCTTGTGAAAGAGGTCTTTCAGCGGGAGCCTCATAAGGGTGTAAACCCCGACGAAGTTGTGGCCATAGGAGCTGCTATTCAGGGTGGAATCCTCGGGGGTGATGTAAAGGATGTGCTTCTTCTTGATGTAACTCCTCTGTCGCTCGGTATCGAGACCCTCGGCGGTGTTTTCACGAAGCTTATCGAAAGAAACACTACCATTCCCACACGGAAGAGCCAGATTTTCTCCACCGCTGCGGACAATCAGACTGCGGTGTCGGTCCATGTACTGCAGGGTGAACGGGAAATGGCAAGCCAGAACAGGAGTCTTGGACGGTTTGACCTTGTCGGAATACCGCCGGCGCCGCGGGGCGTTCCCCAGATCGAAGTAACCTTCGACATCGATGCCAATGGCATTGTTCATGTATCTGCAAAGGATCTCGGAACCGGGAAGGAGCAGAAGATCAGAATTGAATCCTCCTCCGGACTTACGGAAGATGAAATCAACAAGATGGTCAAGGATGCCGAAATCCATGCCGAGGAAGACCGTAAGGAACGGGAGAAAATTGAAGTGCATAACGAGGCTGATTCCCTCATTTATGCAACTGAAAAGAGTCTGGCCGATTTCGGGGACAAGGTTGAGGCTGCCGAAAAAGAGAAGATTACCTCGGCTGTCGAGGCACTTCGTGAAAGCATGAAGGGTGATAATCTTGAAGATATCAAAGCAAAGACCGAGGAGCTGAAACAGGCTTCCTACAAGCTGGCGGAAGAGGTCTATAAGCAGTCCGGAGCGCAGCAGGATGCTTCCGGGGCAGGAGACGCCGCTGGAGGCCCTTCAGGCGACGATAACGGCCGGACCGGTGGAGATAATGCTTCTGACGGCGGAAACGTCGAGGATGTGGATTACGAGGTTGTTGACGACGATAACGACAAATAAGAAGTGGAGCCGATAAACTGTGGCCAAACGTGATTATTACGAAGTCCTTGGAGTCCCGAAAGGGGCTTCCAAGGATGATATAAAGAAAGCTTACCGAAAGCTTGCCATTAAATACCACCCCGACAAGAATCCCGGTGATAAAAACGCCGAAGATCACTTCAAGGAAGCGACAGAAGCGTATGAAGTACTGGGTGACGAGAAGAAACGCCAGACCTACGACCAGTTTGGCTTTGCCGGAGTAGAAGGCATGAACGGTGGCGCGGGCCACGACTATTCGACCGTATTTCATGACTTTGAAGATATCTTCGGAGATTTCGGGGATATCTTTTCCAGCTTCTTCGGCGGCGGTGGCGGCGGCAGGTCCCAGGGAAGCCGTCAGCGCAGGTCAAACCGCGGTCCGGACCTCCGCTACAACCTGGAAGTCTCTTTCAAGGATGCTGTCTTCGGCACCAAGGTGGAGATTAATTATACCAGGAATGTTTCCTGTACATCCTGTTCGGGAACCGGCGCGGAGGCGGGGAGCGGCAAGAAAGTGTGTCCCACCTGCGGCGGAAGCGGGCAGGTAAGAAGGAGCTCCGGCTTCTTTTCCATTGCTTCTCCCTGTCCGACCTGCGGAGGCGAGGGGTACATTATTGATAATCCCTGCGGCAGCTGTCACGGCTCCGGCCTGGTCAGAAAGCAGCAGAAGATAAAGGTAACCATTCCTCCGGGAATAGAGAGCGGCAAGCGGATAAATATACCCGGTCAGGGAGATAATGCTCCCGGCGGAGGGACTCCCGGCGATCTCTATGTATTCATAAGTGTTCAGCCTCACAGCTATTTCGAGCGTGATGGAAACGATGTCTATTGTGCCATACCTATCTCTTTTACTCAGGCGGCTCTGGGTTCGGAGATTCAGGTTTCGACCCTTGAGGACAGGAAGCTGAAGCTGAAAGTTCCTGCGGGAACCCAGAACGGAAAAATCCTGAGAATAAAGAACGAAGGGGTTCCTTTTCTTCATAACGCGACGAAAAGAGGGGATCTGTATATAAAGATTCTTGTCGAAGTACCGAAAAAAATATCGATAAAGGGGAAGCAGCTTCTTAAAGAGCTGGCCGAGCTTGAAGGCGAGAATTCAAGTCCTCAACCGGTACCCCTTTCCTCTCTGCGGTAAGGGCGGAACATCGTGGGGGACAGGCTATCAACCTTCGGTTTCCTGTCCCTCGGTTTTTCCCATATCTTCTCCGCCTCCGTTCAGACTTGTCTGATCGCCCCGGAGGAAGGTCGTATCAGGTCGGACATGGCGGACCTTGTTCCATTTATCAAATTCCATCAGGCTCTGATAGAACACCTTTTCACTGCGGATACGGAGGATGAGCTTCCGTTTGTCATTTCCGGCGGCTCCCCGGCCATGGTAATAGCGGTGCTCCGCAGTTCCGTTATGCTCTGCAGGGGAGATCTCCTGTTTAATCTTGCTCCTGCCGTTCTAAGCACCTGTTCCGCCGGTTTTACCCAGACCCTTGCCGAAGAGATAATGCTTTTCCTTGGAATTTCCGGACCTCAGCTGCCCGCTATCCGGCAGGATATGCCTTTTTATCCTCCCCGGGCGGACAGAGTTCTTAAGCTGGAGGGGAAGGCGGACAAGACCGTTTATCTGTGCAGCCTGAGTGCCTCCGGAGCCGCTTCCGGCCACCGCTCGGAGTTCTCGTTTCCGCTGGTATCGGAGTCCGGTGCTTAATACCGGCGGGAATACAACCGATATAAAGGAAACTGATCTATTTTTTTCAGGAGTACCATGTGAAGAAATATCTTTTGACCTTTATATATTGTCTCTTCGGCGCCGCCATGCTCATGCCGGCCCAGAGCACAGGAGATACGCAACGGAGCGTCTCCCTCTGGTCGGTTGAAGATCAGCTTGAAAGCGCTCTCGGCAGCGACAGTGCTCTTCCTGCGGACCGCATTGACACCAGCGGAGATGGCCGGACTGATTATATTCTGATTGAATCATCCGATGGAAAAAAACTGTATGAGATAATGGATTATGACCGGAACGGAGTAATGGACGATTTTTGCATATATGATAAGGGAGTTCTGATCAGACGTATTATCGATTCGAACAGCGACGGGATGCTGGATCTGTGGATATATATCAAGGATGGTTCTTACATTGAAGAGTATCAGAGAGATACAAATTTTGACGGATCCATCGATCTTATTAAACAATTTGGTGAGGATGAATAAGGAATGCAGGAAATAATATACGGCTATCACGCCATCGAGGAAGCTCTGAAAAAGGGTTTTTCCAATGAGTTGCTTCTTGTTTCGGGAAAGTCGAAACGGGTGATCGAACTCAGAGAGCTGGCGGGAAAGAAGGGCTGCGCGGTAAAGGTGAGTGATACGGCAAATCTTGATAAAGTGTCCGGCGGGGCCGATCATCGCGGAGCAGTTCTGCTTGTCAGCAGGAAAGAGGAAAAGCGCAGCACCGCCGGCAGGATCGATTTTGCCTCTCAGATGGAGTATCTGGCCGGAAAAGAGGGAGACTCTCTTGTTCTGCTCCTGGACGGAATAACCGACCCTCAGAACCTGGGAGCGCTCATGCGGAGCGCCGATCAGTTCGCGGTGGATCTGGTGGTTATGCCCGAGCGGCGGAGTGCCGGAGACAGCGCTACAGTCCGGAAGGTTTCGGCCGGAGCAAGCCTCCATGTTCCAAAGGTTTCGGTCCCTAATCTGGTCAGGGCGATGGAGTCGCTGAAGGAAGCCGGTTTCTGGATTTACGGAGCCGACATGGAAGGTGAAAAGAGCTGGAATATTAAGCTGAAGGGGAAAGTGGCGCTGGTTCTGGGGGCAGAGGGCCGCGGACTGGGGCGGCTGGTGAGTGAGCGTTGTGACGGAATTATATCAATTCCATCCCGCGGCCATATTGATTCGCTGAATGTCTCGGTTGCGGGCGGCATTCTGCTGTATGAATGCCGCCGGCAGATGTGGAAATAGAAAATCAGGATTCGAAAAAAGCGTTTCCTATATCCTTGCGGTACCAGGCACCTTCGAACTGTATTCGCTTGACTGCCTCATATGCCCTGGTATTCGCATTGACTATGTTTCGCCCAATGCCGATAACGGTAAAACAGCGTCCGCTTGTGGAATAGATAGTGCCGTTCTCCCCCGTCCTTGTGGAGCCGTGGAAGACGATGTTTTCTTTTTCCGGGAATGCCGGGATCGGTTTGAGCGGGACCTGCTGATCGCTTATCCGGGGGTATCCCTCACTTGCAACGACAACGCCTACTGCCGAATCATCTGCATACCGTATGGGAAATGATTCAATGGTACCGTGCTCAAGGGAATCCACAATGTTGCCGAAATCGGATTTGATAAGTGCGAAGAGAGTCTGGGCCTCGGGATCTCCAAAACGGACATGATATTCCAGAAGTTTCGGACCGTCGGGGGTAAGGATGATGCCGAAGAAAAGCACTCCTTTATACAGCAGATTTTCCTGTGCAAGCCCCTTGAAACTCGGGCTGATTATGTCCCGTTCTATGGTATCGAGAAGTTCCTGGTTTACCAGGGGTACGGGGCAGATCGCGCCCATACCGTTTGTTGCGGGACCCGTATCCTCTTCCTTCGCCTTCTTGTAATCGGCACAGGGAGGAAGGACCAGATAACCGGTACCATCGGTAAGAGCAAAGACAGATAACTCGATACCCACATGGTACTCTTCCAGGGAAATTGAATCCTCTTTAAGAAGCTCTGTGCCGTATTCAAGGAGACGTTCCGTTTTGTCGGAATCGAACATCCTGGGCCAGCGTGAAAGGCCGTTCCGTTTAATGATCATTCTTTTTCCGGCGTTCTCAGCCAAAGCCTCTTCAAGCTCCTTAAGGTCTTTTATGGCCCTGCTCGGGGTTGTCGGAATATTGCAGCGCCGCATAAATGCCTTTGCGTGACTTTTATCGCTTTCCAGACGAGCGGCCTCCTTCGGAGCACCGAAGGTGGGAATACCCTTCTCCCGGAGGACATCCACCACTCCTTTCTCAAGGGCATCTTCTATCCCGCAGAAAACATAGTCTATCTGCTTTTCAGCACATATATCCGCAACCTGCTGCGGGTCGGAAGGATTCACTCCCGGTAGATTCTCTCCAAGTTCATCAGTTCCGGCATTGCCGGGGGCTATGAAGAGTCCGGTAATCCTGTGGCTTTTTGAAAACATCCAGGTAACTGCATGTTCCTTGGCGCCCGAACCCAAAACTAAAACTCGCAATCTATTCCTCCTGCAGCATTAAAACAACAGCGACAGGCGTCTGATGCCGGTCTCCCGAGGCTGTCTGAACTGTTTTATGCTGGTACTTCATGATTTATAATGAACTGATATCGGCTGTTTGAACGCTAACACTCTTTCCCGAACAAGGTCAAGGCTTGCGCCCTGTTTCACTCTTGCTGGAGTCAAGGTAGCCGCTTATGGTCGTCCGGTATTCTTCTTCGGTGCTGCAGCTGACAATGGCCGATCGCAGGTGAGCGGAACCGGGCAGACCTTTGGTGTAGCTGGCCATCTGCTTACGCATTTCCCTGCAGGCTGTCTGTTCTCCCTTGTAGAGCACCGCATAGTGGAGATGCTTCAGGGCGGTTTCCAGGATCTCTTCCAGAGAGGGAAGGGCTTCTGCTCTGCCGGTCTCAAGAAGGCTGCGGCTTTGGCTGAATATGAAGGGATTACCCATGGCGCCCCGGGCAAACATCACCCCGGAACAGCCTGTTTCTTCCATCATGCGTCTGGCTGCTTCGGCGCTGAAGGCGTCGCCGTTGCCTATTACCGGGACGGAGACCGATTCGACCAGGCTGCGGATGCAGCTCCAGTCGGCGGTTCCGGAATATCCCTGACTGCGGGTACGCCCATGAAGCGTAAGAAGGGCTGCTCCGGCGGATACCGCCGCATCCGCAGCTTCAAGATAGGTGAGTGACTGATGGTCCCAGCCTGTACGGAGCTTTACGGTAATCGGTACCCCTGCTGCTCCGGTAAGCGCCTTGACAATGCGGTAAATGCGCTCCGGATCTTTCATAAGAGCGGCTCCGGCGCCGGTTTTGACAACCTTTGGAACCGGGCAGCCGCAGTTCAGATCGATCAGACTAGGTCCGGCAGCTTCAATAACCGGCAGGGCACGCAGCGCCTGCTCTTCCGTGGAGAGGAAAATCTGAACGCCGAGAAAGGCTTCCCCCTCCGTTCTTTCCAGAAGGGTTATGGTTTTTCTGTTTCCCCGGGCCAGCGCTTCTCCGCTTATCATTTCGGTATAGGTAAAGGGTGCACCCTTCTCAAGGCATATGCGGCGGAACGCCCGGTCGGTGATCCCTGCAAGAGGGGCCAGAAAAAGATTGCCCGGCAGTGTCAGGCCGGGCAGTTCTATAGGATGATACAGTGTTTTCATGGTCACATCAGGTTATGCAGCCCGGGTCTGTCCGTTTTTTACGCGGAGAGGCCGAAGACGGCAAGGCTGTTCCTGTAAAGCTGTTCGGTCAGCTCTTCAAGGGGAATATCCCTCAGCTCCGCAAGGAATTCGGCGGTTGCATGAAGATAGGAGGGTTTGTTTCTTTTCCCGCGGTAGTATGCCGGAATCATGAAGGGACTCTCGGATTCGATAAGCATCCTGTCCAGGGGCATGTTTTTCGCGGTTTCCTGGAGATTCCTTGCGTTACGGTAGGTTACGTTTCCCGCAAAAGAGATATAGAGGTTCAGTTCAAGCGCTTTTTTGGCGTATGACCACTCTTCGGAGTAGCAATGGAGGATGCCTCCCTTTGGGGGGAGTTTATCCGAAAGAATATCATACACATCATTTCCGGCTTCCCGGTTATGGATAATAACCGGGAGGTCAAGATTGTTGGCCATTTCCAGCTGTCTTACAAAAAGTTCAATCTGGGAGTCTTTATCCCCAAATTTACGATAATAGTCCAGTCCGATCTCGCCTATTGCCACTACCCGGTCCAGACGGCAGCCTTCTTCGATTTTCATCTCCCAATCTTTACCGGGATTCTGAACTTCCGAGGGAGAAACGCCGATACTGTGAACAACATGAGTAGCCGAAGCAAGGTTCTCGTAAACCTGGAAGAAATCGTGGAGGTTGTTGCAAATGCTGACAATGTGCTTAACATGTGCCTGTTTTGCTTCCTGTGCGATGATAAGCTGTTCGATCGGGTCTTCATTGATAAGCCCGATGTGGGCGTGAGTATCAAATAACTGCATATGATTTTTCCAGTGTGTTGAGATTTTCTGTATATCTTTAATATACTGTAGTTTACTTTAGCATGAAGTATGAGCAACGTCAATTATATTTGACAATTATTTTTGAGCATGGTAGTCTAAGTTGGATTATCATCTATTGTGTATCAGGCAAAAGGAGCAGAAATGTCACCGGCACATCATTATAAAAAGGCCGAACAAGGCGTAGTTTCGCGTTTTTTAATTTTTGTCGGGGGAATCTATCAGATAATCAGGCGTTTTTTCGCAGGAATATACCGGACGGGTAAGCAGCGTTTTACCATTATGCTTATTCCCCATTCGGAGAAGAGTATTTTTAATTTCAGGGTATCGGTTTTCTCGCTTGTTTTTTCCGGCTTTCTGCTTGGCGGAGTTGTCGTGGCCTTTTTCCTTTTCAGCACCCGTTTTACGGGACTCAGCAGGATGGTGAATGAGAAGGAGAGCGCTCTTGAGGTTTCCCTCTCCAGTCTTGAAGAGGTGCGGGAAGAAATACTGGAATTAAAGAAAGTTTCAAAAACCTTTGAAGCAAGCCTCAAGGCGACGCTCGACACCTTTGGCGTAAAGGGAGATTTCAAGACCGCTTCGGTACTCGATGGCGGAGATCTCGGCTCTTTTCTGGATATTCAGGAACAGAGCGATGGCGTCTCCAGGGAGCTTACGGAACTGCGCTCGCTGAAAGAGTTTCTTGACCGGGCAAGCAGTGACCTGCTTCGCGTGAGCGAGGTTATGTCCAGCCAGGGGGATCTGCTTGTTGAATTGCCGACAATGTGGCCTGTTCTTGGAAGTGTCGGAAGAATTACCAACTATTTCGGTCCGGAAGTTCATCCCTTTACCCAGCAATGGTATTTGCACAAAGGAATTGATATAGCTTTTCACAGGGGGAAGCCTATTGTGGCTGCCGCCAACGGGAAAGTGGTGGAAAGGAAGTACGACGCGATGGGGTTCGGCAACTATATAGTAATTCGCCACCCCTACGGTTTTGCCACCAAATATGCCCATATGGATACTGTCTACGTTGAAGAAGGTGATGTGGTCAACCAGGGACAGAAAATCGGAACAATGGGAAATACAGGACTATCCACGGGTCCCCATCTCCATTTCGAAGTACGTATCGGATCACAGGTTGTTGACCCCGAACGCTTTTTGAACGTACAATCTGATCTGCGATAACAAGCTTGGTGGTGGATACGGTGAATAATGAATGAGTGATTATCTGGACCTTGATGGCGTTTTCATAAATTCTCTGGTCGGTGACGGCACCCGATTCGACGGTGATATTTCCCTTAACGGTCTTTTGCGTATTGATGGTGATTTTCGGGGATCGGTCGGGGCTGCCGACAAGGTTCTTATCGGCCGGAACGGAAGGGCCGAGTGTTCCATCAAAGCAGGGACGGTTGTTGTCGGCGGTATTCTCAAGGGTGATATAGTTTCCACCGAGAAAGTGGTGGTTCTTTCTTCCGGAATGGTTATCGGAAACATTACAACTCCGCGGCTTGTGGTGGAAGAAGGTGTAATCCTTAATGGTACCTGTACAATTCTCGGCGGCAAAACACGCCGGCCTTTGAGTGAAGAGCAGAAAGCCGAGCCGCGGCCCGAAGATCTGGATCGGTATAATCCGGTCCGTCACGGCCGGCGGGCGGCCATAGGCAGTAATACCGGAACATGGCGAAAATAGACGGTCTGGGAAACACCTTCTTTCAGCGGAACAAAAAAAGCAAACGTAAAAGTGAGGGAACGGAGAAGGGAGCAGCGGTAAGCCGTTCCTTCCTTGATATAGCCTCTGTCCGGAGTGAGCCGGATATCGGGTCTGTCGGAGCGGAGGGCATTGTCCCGTCCGGTGAAGACCTTGAAGCACTTCTGGATGATGTTCACGATCTGGGCGAACGTCTCAAAGAACGGCCGACTATGGAAAGGATCAAGGAGTACCGCAAGGCGGTATCGGAATTCCTTCGTTATGTCGTTCATTACAGTTTTGAAGCGGAAACCATAGAAGGGGCCCGATTCAACCCGATGAAAAAGCAGAAACGGTATACCCTGGTCAAGCTTGTGAATGAAAAGCTTGAACGTCTTGCTGCGGGAGTTCTGGCAAACCAGTTTTCTCAGCTGGACCTGCTTCGCCGGGTGGAAGAAATAAACGGATTGCTGGTAGATCTGCTTCAATGATCAGGAGGAATCGCGATGAGCGATGAATATATAGCGGAAGAGACCCTTGCAGCTGAATCCGAAGCGGAAAACAGCGAAAAGGGATACAAAACGGTTATGGTCAAGTTTCCCTACTGCAGTGAGACCATGGTCTGCAGTACGGATCCGGCGGACCCCGTTCAGGCTGATGAGCTTGTCATTGTCTCCAGCAGGTACGGAAAGGATCTTGCCCGGGTGCTTGGCCCCCTTGCCTGTAATGGCTGCGGTGACGAACCGCCTCCTGCCATAGTCAGACGGGCGAATGAGCAGGATGTGGCGATCTTCGAGAGGAACCAGGAGCGGGAACGGGAAGCGTTCGCTGTCTGCAAAGAGAAGATCATATCCCACAAGCTGGATATGAAACTGGTTGCCGCTCACTATCTTCTCGATGAACCGAAGGTTCTCTTCTTTTTCACTGCCGAGTCCCGGGTGGATTTCCGGGCGCTTGTGAAGGATCTTGTTTCGGTTTTCAAGATGAGAATTGAACTCCGCCAGATCGGGGTAAGGGACGAATCGAGGGTTCTCGGCGGAATAGCTGTCTGCGGCAGACAGTTCTGCTGTCATGGTGTAACGGATAATCTGAAACCCGTTTCGATCAAGATGGCGAAGGAACAGAATCTCTCCCTCAATTCCATGAAAATTTCCGGACCCTGCGGCCGGCTGCTCTGCTGCCTGTCGTACGAGTATGATTTTTATCGGGAAGAAAAGGGAAGGGTTCCGCAGGAAGGTGCACGGATAAAGATCAGCGGGATCCTGTATAAGGTTATCGATGTAAACATCCTTGCCAGGAAAGTACACTTTCTCGGGCCGGAGGCCAGGGTGTTTGAGGTCCCCTTTTCCCGCATAAGCAGAGGGCGGGATAATGAATGGCTTGTAGATTTTGAGCCGGAGGACAATGTCTGAACCGGTAATCTGTTGACAGTGGTCATAATTTTTGATACGGTGCTACACCGTGACATCAGTATACGGAGGAGAATGTATTGCCAGCAAATAAATCCGCCGCAAAACGGCATAGACAGAGTCTGAAAAGAAGAATGAGGAACCGCGTCATGAAAAGCAGTGTGCACAGTGCACGCCGCAAAGTGAACGCCGCGATCAAGAGTGGCGACAAGGAAGGCGCGGAAGTTGCGTATAAAGCCTATGTCCAGCTTGTTGATAAGGCTGCCGGGAAAAGTGTGCTTCACAAAAACAGTGCGGCAAGAAAAAAATCCAGGCTTAGTAAGGCTCTGAACGCAATTCAGGTTCAGTAGCCCTAAGTTGTCCAGATTGTTATGGAACATAATAACAAACTGACAAAGGCCGAAATCATTGAACGCATCTATGAAAGGCTTAAAGTTAACAGAACCGATATTCACGATGTTATCGATTCTCTCTTTGAGGAACTCAAGGATGCTCTTCAGGATGATCGTGTTGTAGAGCTGCGTGGATTCGGCACCTTTGAGATCCGTACCCGAAAGGGCAGGGAGAGGGCCCGAAACCCCAAAACCGGTGAAATAGTACCGGTCAGCACCCATGGAGTCGCTGTATTCAGACCCGGAAAAGAGCTTAAGCAGATTGCCTGGCCTTTACGGGATGAAAACAGTAAAGAAAGCAGTCCCGACTCCGGGATGGATGAGTGACCGGAAGCCTGAAAGATAGAAGCCGCCTTAAGCTCCTCAGGAAAAACATGGAGGAGCTGGCGCTTCTGACTCTTTCCGCTATTCTGTTTGCCTTTTCTTTTCCGGGTTTCCATTCCGATTCGGGCTGGGGAATCCTGGTTTTTATTTCTCTTGCCCCGGCGGTGCCCGTTATCAGGAGTTCCTCCTGGATCAGAGCACCATTCTACGGTGCTTTTTACGGTTTTATTTCCTACGCCATTTTCAATTACTGGCTCTCTACCTTCCATCCCCTTGCCATTCTCATTGTTCCGATTATATATGCCGTATATTTTACCCTGCTTTTTCCCCTGCTGAAGGCGGCGGACGTACTTTTTCCCCGTTATTCCTATCTTGTGCAGGCAATTGTCTGGGTAGCATATGAATACCTCCGGACTCAGGGCTTTCTCGGCTATCCCTACGGGAACCTTGGCTATGCCCTATACAATGTACTTCCGCTTATACAGTTTGCGGAACTTACCGGCGTCTGGGGCGTAAGCTTTTTCATAGCCCTTGTCAGTTTCTTTATCGGACATCAATTGATTGCCATTGGAGACGGAGAGAAGCCGCTTCGGGGAAAGAGGACCGACATTGTTGTGATCGCGGCCCTCTTCGCCGGAATTATTGTTTTCGGTCTTGTATCGCCCCGCGGCAGTTATGATGATCAGCAGCAGTGGAAGGTCGCCCTGGTTCAGCACAATGCGGATACCTGGAAGGGGGGGCTACCCACCTACCGGCGCAACCTGGAGACAATGATTGCCCTGTCCGAGAAAGCACTCGACGCACACGATCCTGATGTGGTCGTATGGTCCGAGACAGCCTTTGTTCCCGGAGTGGACTGGCACAGCCGTTACCGGACCGACCCTGAGCGTTATGCGCTTGTCCAGGACCTGCGGAGCTTTCTTGAAGATAAAGAGGTACCCTTTGTCATAGGGAACGATGATGGTCAGCTTGCGGACCCTCTCAAGCCTCCTGTCCTGCCGGATGGAAGCATGAACCGGGTTGATTATAACGCGGTCCTTCTGTATGAAGACGGAGCACTGCAGCAGACTTACCGGAAAACACATCTGGTTCCCTTTACCGAGAATTTTCCCTACGAAAACATATTCCCCCGGTTTTATCAGCTTCTTGTGGACCACGACTACCACTTCTGGGAGCGGGGAACTGAGTATACCGTATTTGAAACAAAGGCGGGGGTCCGATTTTCCACCCCCATCTGTTTTGAGGATATTTTCGGCTACCTGAACCGGCGTTTCGTACAGGAAGGAGCGGAGGTTATTGTAAATCTGACCAACGATTCCTGGTCGGGATCGGTGGCCGCACAGATGCAGCACATGGCCATGGCGGTTTTTCGTGCCGTGGAGCTCCGGAGAAGCGTGGTCCGAAGTGCGAACAGCGGCATGACCTGCACCATCGACCCCGACGGAAGAGTTACGGGGATGCTGGAACCTTTCGTGGAGGACTATTTCTACGGATCCGTTCCTGTTTATACCGAAAAAAGCACTCTCTACTACCGCTGGGGAAACTGGTTTGCCGGGACAATGCTCATTCTTGCCTTGCTTCTCCTTTCGGGGGGAACGGTTTTCAGATTTCGCTCGTTTTTCCGACGCAGAAATGACGGACCGCAGGGCTGAGAAAGCCGTCATTGACAAGAAAGAGTTCATGTAGGAAGATAAAGTATAAGGATGCTTCGAAATGGAAGAAAAGACAAAAATACTGATTGTTGACGATGAACCAATAAATCTCGATTTTTTTGAAGTTATGCTGAGTAAACTCGGCTTTATTATCGGCAGGGCGGAAGATGGGGAAGAGGCACTCGAGAAGGTCAAATCTTTCAATCCGGATCTGATTATTCTTGATAACGTCATGCCGAAAATGTCCGGCTGGCAGGTAACCAGGATCATAAAGCAGGATCCTCTCTTCGAGAAATACCATGAAGTTCCGATAATCATGTTCTCCGCAATGGACGATGTGAAAGATAAAATTGAAGGTTTTGAACTCGGCATTGAAGATTACATAACCAAACCGTTTAATTTCTCCGAAGTGCTTGCACGTATACGGGCCGTTCTCCGGGGAAAAGAGCTCTTTCGGCAGGTTGTACATACCGATCGGCAGCTGGAAACAGCATCCGGTATGCGTGCCCGCGTAATCGATTTTATTGATGAAGTCGGTACCCCCCTTGGAGAGATCCTGGATTCGGGGGAGGAACTCGATTATACGGATTCCGAGAGTCTCAAGGAATATGCTTCGGCTGCCCAGGAGGCCATCCGAAAGACGATAGCAGCTCTGGACGGGCTTCGACTTGAAGTTGGTGACAGCTCCATGGCCGAAAGCGGCGGTGAAGCGGCGATACGGGATCTCGATCGCCGATTTGACAAACATTTCCGCCGACTCAAGGAAGATGTCAACAGCATGGGTGACGTGAGGGATTAAACATGATCAGTGAAGAGAAACGCAAAGTGCTTGATCTATTCGCAGAAGGCCGCAGAAAGTACAAGCTTATGGATTTCTCTTCCGCCCGCGATCTTTTTGCAGCGGCTCTGAAAATTGATCCGGATGACGGCCCCTCCAAGGTGTACTATGCACGATGCAGACATTATATCGATAATCCGCCTCCCGAAGACTGGGATGGTGTATTCGTCATGCAGTCAAAGTAACTGCACGATACCATAATAACGGACAAGATCATGGCAAGACAGCAGAATAAACGAAAAAACGGGATAACCTCGACCACTCTCGGGCCGCAGACCGTACTTAAAGGTACCCTGCGATTCACCGAATCGCTCACCATAAAGGGCGTGTTTGAAGGTGAAATTGATGCCGCCGGACATCTGGTCATCGAGAAAGGCGCCAATGTCCGTGCCGATATCAAGGTCAGTTCCGCAATAGTGGCTGGATCGGTTTCGGGTAACATTTTCGCCGAAGAGAAACTCGAGATGGACAGCCTCGGCCAGGTTTTCGGGAATGTACGGACCCGTCGTCTGCGGATAGCGGACGGGGTACTTTTCGAAGGAACCTGCGAGATGATCAAAGATCCGGCCGGTGTTGATGTATTTTCGACCCGCGGTGAAAAATTGAAGAAAACGGTGACAAGTGTCTGAGATCAGGGCCGGGATAATATCTGTCGGTACCGAGCTTACCGAAGGCATTATCCGGGATGCTCATGGCCAGTACCTTTCCTCTGAGCTTACCCGCCGGGGAATCAGCGTAAGAGGCATTATCCAGCTTCCCGATGACGATGAACTGCCGAAGCAGCTGAAAGCGTGCTCAGGCGATCTTGATCTTCTGGTGGTAACCGGAGGTCTGGGACCTACGGCGGATGATCTTACCAGGGACGCTTTTGCCGCTCTGCTCGGTACGGACCTTGTTTACAGGGAGGATGTCTGGGAAGCGATCGTAAAGCGGTTTCCGACCCTTTCGGGTAAGGCCAACCGCAGACAGGCGATGATTCCGGGGGGCTGCGAAGTTCTCGATAATCCATTCGGCACCGCCCCGGGATTCCGCGGTAAGGCCGGGGCCGTCTCTTTTTTTGTTCTTCCGGGGCCGCCCCGGGAACTGACAGGCATGGCGGAACTGCATCTCTTTCCCGCCATTGAACATCTTTACAGGCTGCCGGTCCGCAAACTGTCAGAAGCTTCGGTTTTTCTCATAGGAGAATCAAAGCTTGAGGGTGCGTGCCGGGAGGTGTTTGACGATTCCGGTCTTTTTCATGGAATGCAGTGGGGGACGAGGGTTCAGGAGCGCCGCATCAGTCTTTACCTCAGGGGGGGAGAAGAGGCCCTTCGTTATGATTTTCTGGAAGCCCTTAGGATAAAACTTGGGCGTGAACTGGTCAGAGATGGTGATGTTTCTGCCGAATCGCTCCTTATATCCGCTCTGCAGCAAAACAATTCCAGCTTTTCGGTGGCCGAGTCCTGCACCGGCGGAATGGTGGGTTCTATTATTACATCCGTTCCGGGAGTCAGCCCCTTCTTTTCGGGCGGATGTATCAGCTATTCCAATGGCTTCAAACAGACCTTCCTGAATGTCCGGAAAGAGACGATTGAGCATTACGGAGCAGTCTCCGAACAGTGCGCCATTGAAATGGCGGAGGGAATCCTGGAAGGCAGCGGTTCCGATATAGCCTGTTCCATTACCGGAATAGCAGGACCATCCGGCGGCACCAGGGAGAAGCCCGTAGGTACCGTCTGGCTGGCTTTGGCGGGAAAGAAGAGGAAGAGCGCGGCGCGCAGCTTCCTCTTCGGATACAATCGTGATTCAATACGGCGGCGTGCGGCAGTTACCGCGATGCTGTTGTCTGAAAAATATGCAGGTGGGGATGATGCACTTGACATGTGCAGGTTCTGGCAATATAGTTAAGTTGACTGGATTACATCCCGCATCAAAATAATAACCAAATTTATCGAACTTCCGAAAAAAAACGGAGTATATGATTATTTATCTGCATGCATTATCCCCAGGGACAGAAAAAGCGGAGAAACATGGACGAAATGATTGCTAACGAACCAACCGACGACAAAAACCAGGACGAGAACAGCCCGCGCGCTTCTTCCGTAGTTACTAAAAGAAAACCGGCCCGCAGAAAAAAAGTACGCGTAGAGCTTATCAAGGAATCCGCCGAGGTCGATTCAGATAACCAGATTGAAGAGCAGAACCCGAACAGCGGAAGTGAAAATGAAAATGAGAATGAAAGCTCAAAATCCGGCTCCGATGAAATGAGTACGGGCAGAGGTTCCTCCGGCCGGCGGGGGCGGGGCCGCAGGAATGATAATGGCGACAGAGGCGAACGGGACGATAAACCGCGCCTCTCCATTAATGATCTTTCCCTGAAAACCGTACCCGACCTTCGGGACTTTGCGGCGGGACTCAACATAAGCAGAGATACCCTTATCACCATGAAGAAGCAGGAGATCATCTTTGCGGTACTGAAGGCGCACACCCAGTCGGGCGGTGCCATCTTCGCGTACGGTTCCCTGGAAATACTGCCCGATGGTTACGGCTTTCTCCGTTCACCCCAGAACAGCTATCTTCCCGGACCCGATGACATTTATATATCACCCAGCCAGATACGGCTCTTCAACCTGAAAACCGGAGATACCGTTTCCGGCCAGATAAGACCTCCCAAGGAGGGTGAGCGCTTCTTTGCCATGCTTCGGGTGGAAGATGTCAACTACGATGATCCTACGGTTGCTCAGACCAGGGTCGCTTTTGACAGCCTTACTCCTCTTTATCCGGATACGCGGATAAACATGGAAACAAGTGTCGGAGATTTTTCAACAAGAATGATAAATCTCTTCTGCCCCATCGGAAAAGGTCAGCGGGGACTCATCGTTTCTCCGCCCAGAACCGGAAAAACAATCCTTCTTCAGAAGATTGCCAATGCGATAACCGAGAATCATCCAGAAATAAGCGTCATTGTTCTCCTGATTGATGAGCGGCCGGAAGAAGTAACGGACATGCGCCGTAATGTAAAGGGCGAGGTTATCGCTTCCACCTTTGACGAACAGGCTACACGTCATGTTCAGGTGGCGGAGATGGTAATCGAGAAGGCCAAGCGGCTCGTGGAACACAAGCGCGATGTTGTCATTCTCCTCGATTCCATTACAAGACTTGCAAGAGCATACAACCAGACGGTTCCCACAAGCGGCAAGATCCTTTCCGGAGGTGTGGACTCCAATGCCCTCCACAAACCGAAACGCTTCTTCGGAGCCGCCCGCAACATAGAACACGGGGGCAGCCTGACCATTGTCGCAACCGCTCTTATCGAGACCGGTTCGAGAATGGATGAAGTTATATTTGAAGAGTTCAAGGGAACCGGTAACATGGAAATAATTCTTGACCGGAAAATGGCTGACCGCCGTGTATTTCCCGCAATCAACATCAAAAAGTCCGGTACCAGGAAAGAAGAACTTCTTCTTACCGATGAAGAGCTCAACAAGATGTGGGTGCTCAGGAAGGTTATAAACCCGATGGATGACACCGAGACAACCGAGCTGATGATTGACAGAATGCGCAAAACCAAGAATAATGAAGCCTTCCTGAGGTCCATGAACACCACTTCGGGAGAGGTATAGGCTCCCGGGTCTTAAACATGATATGCGGTTCCCTGGCGGAAAGGAGACTTTCACCAGGGGATATCGATATACAGCTATTGGAGGAAACGTCATGAAAGAGGGAATTCATCCCAAATACGAGATGACCAAGATCACCTGCGCGTGCGGAAATGTCATCGAAACACGTTCCACGGTTAAAGATGTGGAAATTGAAATCTGTTCCGCCTGTCACCCCTTCTTTACCGGAAAGCAGAAACTGGTGGATACCGCCGGTCGAGTCGAACGGTTCAAGAAGAAGTACGGCATCAAGGACTAAAAAGCGGCATTTCGCCGTTATTGCTCCGAAAAACGCTCCGCCGGCAGAAGGCAGGAGCGTTTTTTTTGCAGCGATGCTATTCTCCAGCCGACAAGAGCCAGAAAAAGGAGCTGGGCGAACCAGTCCCCTGCGAGCATGTAAAAAGTCCTGTATCCGGGGGCCGATACCGGAGCCGAAACGGCAAGAAATCCGGCCTCGTAGAGAGGCAGATGGGCTGTAACCTCTCCCGTGGGAAGAATGAGCGATGTTACTCCTGCATTTGTGGAGCGAACCAGGGCTCTTCCCGTCTCGGTAGCCCGGTATCGCGCGGCTGCAAAGTGCTGGGTTTCACCCGCTATGGTTTTGGACCAGGAATCGTTGGTCAGATTGATAAAGAGCTGTGCTCCGATCCCCGCCTGAAAATTTGAAATATAGGAAAAACAGTCCTCGAAACAGATCGGCGTGCCAATATCGATGCTTCTGCCTTCTCCGGTCTTAATGCTCATAAGGTCTGTCAAATCTCCAGGAGTCCAGCCGGCCGACTGAAGCCCCACATACTTCTGAAGAAAGTTCCTCAGGGGCGTAAAATTCCAGAACGGAACCCGCTCGGCGAAAGGAACGAGGTGGCTCTTGCCGTATCGCTGACCGGTTGTTCCATCGGGAAAAATAATGACGGCGCTGTTCATCGCTTCCCCTTTTTCGTAATCAATATAATGCGGGACTCCCGTAAGCAGGGGGGTCTCTATTTCCGCCAGAAAGCCGATAAAAGGATCTCCTGCGGGCAGGCTGCGGTAAAGTGGAGCCGAGGCATCATAGGGATACTGAAGACTGTTTTCGCTCCAGACCACAAGCTCCGTTTCCGGATGCGCCTCAAGTCCTGCACGGCTCAGCGCCTGTCCGCGGGCAATACCGTTTGCCGCCTCTCCTTCCCGCCAGAAGTCCACATTGGTCTGGATGAGAAGCATCGGTATTGTATCCATACCTCCGACCCGGGCCCTCTGGGCCGAAAGCAGGAAGGAACCTGAAAAAAGCAGTACAAGAAGCATGGCGCAGGCCGCGGAAACGGAACGGAAAAAATTCCGTCCGGAAAACGAGTCCCGAATATAGGGCAGCTCCGCGGTAAGGGCGCAGAAAAGCGCCGCAATAAAGGTAATCGGCCACATCCCCGACAGGGCAGCTGTCTGGGCCAGGGGAAGAATCCCGCCGAAGGGGTGCGCCGCCATATTCCAGGGGAATCCGAGAAAGCCAAGACTGCGGAAGTATTCGTAGACAGTCCAGGCTGCGGCAAGGAGAAAAGGTCTGATATGCCCCGGACCGCGTGAAAGGATGAAAAGGACGGGTGCGAAGAGGGCAAAATAGAGCATGTGCGCCAGGGTGACACCCGTAAGGGTCCATACCGAGAAATCTTCAAAATAGAGGAGCCAGAAGAACTGCGATACGCTTGTAAGGGCTGCAAAGAGTGTTCCTGCGGCAACGGCGCTTTTTATGGAGCCTGCTCTCCTGAATGCCGCAAAAAAGGGCGCCAGGGCGAAGAGAGCAAGCGCAGGCACTCCGTAAGCAAATATTTCATTCGGCATGGCAAGGGCGAAGAGAAAGGCGGATGAAACAGAGAGAAACAGGGCAGCTGCAGGCGAATATTTCATGAAAGCATACTATCCGAAGGTAAGATATCTTTCCAGATGGTTTTTTGTTGCAAACAAGTATGTTTTCTTTTAAGATAGGTTTGACCCGAGAATTGTTAGGGGCGCTGCATGAAAGATTTAATTGCTCGCCATGTGGCGGAATATGGAAGTGAGCCTGAAGTGATAGCTTCGGCACCCGGTGTGTTGAACCTTATGGGAGAACATACCGATTTTGCCGGAGGTCATGTTCTTCAGGCTGCTCTGAACCGTTCCGTAGAGGTGGCTGTATCCAGACGTAAAGACAATTCTCTTCGTTTTTACGCCGCAGATGTGCATGAACGGAAACGTACGACCGTAGCAAACCTCAAGTACAAGCGTGAAGACAGGTGGGCAAACTATCCAAAGGGAGTGCTCTTCGAACTGCTTCAGCTCGGATACGAATTCCGCGGACTGAACATCAGTTTCGGGGGGTCCGTACCTCAGGGGATAGGCCTCGGCTCTTCCTCCGCCATAGGCCTTGCAACAGCCATGGCCATGCGGGAACTTTTTCAGTACTCCATTGACGACATCAAACTGGTGCAGGTCGTTTATCTCTCGGAGAGTGCCTTTATCGGCCTGCCAGAACAGATTACCGATCAGTTCGTTTCCTGTTTTGCCAGCCCCGGCAGCGCTCTCTTTCTCGATCTTCATTCCCTTAAATACTCACATCTTCCCCTCGAAATCGGAAGAGCCCGTTTTGTGGTGACCAACAGCAATGTAAACCAGAACTATGCAAAGGAAGAGATTGAGGACAGATATCATCAGTGTCTTGAGGGGATTGAAAAACTGCAGGATCTGCATTCAGGCAGATCCATACTCGATTTTACCGAGCAGGAGCTGAAAGAGGGGGTCGGTATTCTCTCCGAAGCTGAACGCAGACTATGTCTTCATGTGGCAGGTGAAAACCGGAGAACGATCGATTCCCGCCAGGCGCTCCTCAATAAAGACCTCAACGGATACGGGAAAATGATGAACCGTTCCCAGGAAAGCCTTCGGGATAATTTTGAGGTTTCCTGTCCGGAGATAGACTGGCTGGTCAAGCGGGCCGGAGAACTCGAAGGCTGTTACGGTTCACGACTGGTGGGACCCGGCTTTGGCGGCTGCACCGTAAGCCTGATAGAAGAGGATGTAATCGATGAATACCGCCAGCGCCTTGAAGAATACGAACGTATTTTCGGCTTTCACCCCGATATCTTTCTTTGTGAACCCTCCGGAGCGGCAAAGATTATCTTTTCAAAACGGGTGTGAATCCTTTATAGTGGTACTATGCGGATTCTGCTGAGCAACGATGACGGAATAAACAGTGCCGGACTGGAAACTCTCCGCCTTGAACTGCAAAAAGAGCATGAGGTGTGGGTTGCGGCCCCGGAGATTGAGAGGAGCGGGACCAGCCATTCTGTCACGCTTCGGGATCCTGTCCGTTTCAGGGAAGTGGAAGAACGGATATATGCCTGCAGCGGTACACCTGCCGATTGCGTGCTCTTTTCGCTTCTCGGCGCCCTGCCCGGAAAATTTGATCTTGTCATAAGCGGTATAAACCGGGGACCGAATCTGGGAACCGATATAATTTTTTCGGGAACCGCAGCAGCCGCCCGGCAGGGTGCGCTTTCCGGTGTTCCTTCGGTGGCTGTTTCGGTGGCCCCGATGCGTCCTCCCTTTCCTTTCAGTGCGGCTGCACAATTCATAAGTCTGAACATCGATCTTTTCATTTCTCTCTGGGCAAGAGATCATTTTATCAATATCAATGTTCCCGATCCTTCCGCAAGCGTTCCCTTTACAGTTGCCTTTACCCATCCCTCCCGCCGGATTTATGATGATTCGATAGCCGGAATGGAAGGCCCGAGAGGGGAGAAGTTTTTTTTCCTTGCGGGTGATACGGTTCATGCAGAGGAGGAACCCGGATCAGACTGGAATGCGGTAAGTCAGGGGTGCATATCGGTATCGCCGGTATTTCTTCATCCCATGAATCATCAGGAGAATGCACTGTACCGTTCTGCCAGCTTCAGGGTGCCGGACAATGAAAAACATGCTTGAGACCGGACTCGCCTTTTATCGGGCCAAACGATACGAGAAAGCGCTGGATTATTTTATCTCTCTTGAGGCGGACCCTGCAGAGTATCCCGATCTGGCTTATTACCTTGGTCTCTGCTATACGAAGCTTCAGAAATTTGATGAGGCCCTTCTGTATCTCGAACAGGTAGTTACCAATCACGATGATTTTCTCCATATCTATCAGTGCCGTATGGTCCTTGGTTATATTTACAACATTACGGGACGGTTCAGGCTCGCGGAATTTGAGATGAAAGAGCTTCTCGAATCGGGATTTGAATCTCCCCAAGTCTATTCCGCTCTCGGATTCGCCCTTTTCAGCCAGGGAAAGGTGGACACAAGTCTCGACTGTTACCATAAGGCGCTGGAGATCGAACCGGGAAACAGCAACGCCCTGAACTCCGCCGGATATACCATGGTAGAGCTTGAGAAGGAGCTTCCCGAAGCGGTGGATTACATAAGAAAAGCACTGGATGCGGTACCGGAGCACCCGGCTTACCTCGACTCTCTGGGATGGGCTCAGTTCAAGATGGGGAAGATGCGGGAGGCCCGCAGAACTCTCAAGCGTGCATATGAACTATCCAACGGAAGCCGTGCCATCGCGACCCATCTGCGGAAGGTGATAGATGAAACAGGAGAAGATGAACATGAGTAGCCGGAGATTTTTTCTGCCTGCTTTACTGGCTCTCGTACTCCTTCTTCCGCTTTATGGGCAGACCGAAGAGCGGATCGATATGGATGCCGTAAGCGCCGAAGAGGCTTTTATGTCCGGAGTCAGGGCGTATCACGATGGCGAGTTCGGCAGTGCGATTCTCTCTTTCGAAAGGAGTCTCGCTTTCAAGCCCGGGAACAACAACACCCGTCTGTGGCTGGGAAACAGCTATTACCGTTCGGGGCTTCTGAATTCGGCGATGGAACAGTGGATCGGGGTCATGAACTCGGAGGCGGCAACTGCCAGCCTTAAAAACCGGATTGACAGTTTTGAATACCGTCGCTCTATGGGGCCGGAACTCTCGCCTGAATCCCGTTTTGTCGAGGTGGACCGTCTCGATGGCAGTTCCGAAGAATACACCATTTTTCTTGGTCCCACCTCTGTGGTTCCCCGTGAAGACGGGGGCAGTTTCATTGTTTCCTTCGCTTCGAACGAAGTTGTTTCGGTCAGCATAAATGGAATGATCAAGGGACGTATCCGCGGCGGGGTGCAGGGACTGAACCGTCCCTTTGATGCCCTTGCAGGTCCCGACGGTCGTTTGTATGTCTCCGAGTATCAGGGAGACCGGATTGTAAGCAGCAGGCCCGACGGCAGCGATATCAAGCGCTTCGGCGGAAAGGGGCGGGGCGAAGGAGAGCTGCTGGGACCCCAGTATATGACCCTGGATGAAGAAGGTTATCTCTATGTTACCGAGCAGGGGAACCGGCGGGTCTCCAAGTTTAACCGGAACGGAGACTTTATACTCTCCTTTGGAAAAAGGAGTGAAGACTTTACCGGGTTCCGAAAGCCTACGGGAATTTGCGTAATTGAAGAGGTCGTCTATGTTGCAGACGGCCGCAGCAATACCCTTTACCGTTTTGATCCGAGCGGAAACTATCTGGGAAGCAGCGGTGAGGGCCTGTTCGATGCTCCTGAAGGGCTTACCGCGGTATTGGATAACAAGATCATTGTGGCCGATGGAAAAGGACTCACCCTCTACGACCCTGCCCGTGAGACCACCCGGCTGCTGGTGGAAAGCCGTGGGGAGAGCAATTTTCTCAAGGGCGACTTTGACGCCAATGGGAACATAGTAATTGCCGATTTTGCCGAGAATGCCTTATACCGTTATGCGGATTTTCACCAGCTCTACGGGAGCCTGCTCGTGGAAGTGGAACGGGTTATGGAAGAGCGGTTTCCCGAAATAGCGGTTGAGGTCTCGGTCTCGACAAGACGGGGAACTCCGGTTATCGGAATGGAAGCGAACAATTTCCTTGTTACCGAGGGACGTGTGGAAGCAGGAGGGTTCCGGCTTGCCGGGTCCATCGATGAGCTCGAATCGGCAGCTGTGGCGGTGGTGGTCGAACGCTCCGCCTCCGCACGCGAATATACCGACGCCTTTGGAGAAGGAATAAGCGCCCTCGTTTCCTCCGCTGAAGGCCGGGCGGATTTCTCTTTTGTCGGAGCCGGAGAACTGCCGGTGCGCGAGGTCCGGTCCACCTATACGGCGGATTCGCTTATTGAGGCGCTCCTGCAGGGCAGCGCGGCGGCGGAGAACAGGGAATGGAAAACCGATTCCTCCATCAGACTGGCGGCTTCGGGGCTTACCGCCGCCAACAAAAAACGGGCCATTGTCTTCTTTTCCAGCGGGGACCTGCCTCTGTCCGCCTTTGCAAGACATGAACTGGTGGAGATCGCACGGTATCTGGAGGCAAATCACATATCCTTCTACTGTGTGCTTCCTTTCGCTGAGGGGGGACCCGAAGAATTCAGGTATCTTGCGGAGAAGAGCGGAGGGTCCGTTATCCACCTTTTCCGTCCGGAAGGAATCGGACCGCTTGCACAGGAGCTTCTTGAACGGAGAGACGGACGCTACATTCTTGAATATACCAGTTCTATTGATGATGATTTCGGCCGCAGCTATCTTCCCGTCGAGGTTCAGGCATATCTGCATGGCAGGAGCGGCAGGGGAGAAACCGGGTATTTCGCCCCCCTTCGCTGATGTTCCGGCGATTATTCCGCTGCTGGGAAGGCATCTGCCTTGAGTGCGGCGCATGCTGTCACGAAAAAGAGTATATAAACGGCACTCTTTACTATTATCAGGATCGTCCCTGTCCCTTTCTTGAGAAGAAAAGCGGGAAATGCACGGTCTATAAGGATCGTTTCAGGCTTATGAAGGAATGCAGACGGATGACGCTCTTCAGAGTCATGTTTGCCGGCTGGCTGCCGGAAAAGTGCGGCTACGTACGGTGGGCAAAACGTCATCATATTCGATTCAATAAGCCTTGAAGCTTGACGAAGCTTGTGTGGGGCAGTACCTTTTCCCTGTATGAAAAACAGATTTGTCTATCTTGATAATAACGCCACAAGCCCTCTGGATCCGGCAGTAAGGGAAGTATTTATAGCGGCTCTGGATCTGTACGGTAATCCTTCAAGTATGCATATGTTCGGACGTGAAGTACGTGAAGAGGTGGAAAAGGCACGCAGAGAAGTTGCCCGGCTTACGGGAAGTACCCCCGGGGAAATCATTTTTACCGGGGGCGGATCCGAATCCAACAATACGGTGCTGAAAAGCATCCTCCATCCGGACCATCCCCGTCATCGCGGCAAGATTATAACATGCAGCATTGAGCACCCCTGTGTGCTCGAAACCGTGAATTACCTGAAAACGCTCGGAGTTCCCGTGGAGATTATACCCGTGGACAGTCACGGACGCATCGATATGGAAGCCCTGGAGGCGGCTCTTGACGATACCACTGCCCTTGTTTCGGTTATGCTCGCCAATAATGAAATAGGAACCATACAGGATCTGGCTGAGATTGCCCGGCGGGCTCACAAGTACGGCGCCCTGGTTCATACCGATGCGGTGCAGGCGATCGGAAAGATTCCCGTGGACGTTGAGAAGCTGGAGGTGGACTACATGAGCATGTCCGCCCACAAGCTGTACGCACCCAAGGGAATCGGAGCCCTGTACCGGAGGAAAAAGGCCCCGCTCTTTCCCCTTATCCATGGAGGCCATCAGGAGGAAGGGATGAGGGCGGGTACGATAAACGGTCCGTCTATTATCGCCTTCGGGGAGGCCGCCCGAATAGCGGGAGAACTGCTTGAAGAGGAGCACAGGCGTCTTTCAGGATACCGGAAGCGTCTGCTGGACGGAATATCGGCACTCATTCCGGAGATACACATAAACGGTGATCCCGAGCATGTTCTTCCGAATACCCTTGATATCTCTTTTTTTGCTGCGGAAGGTGAATCGATTCTTCTGTATCTTGACCTTGAAGGGATTGCCGTTTCAACGGGCTCCGCCTGTGCCACCGGTTCTCTTGAGCCGAGTCATGTTCTTATGGCCACAGGCATTGATACCGAGCTGGCTCACGGATCCATCCGTTTCAGTCTCGGCAGATTCAACACGGAAGAAGAGGTGGATTATCTCCTTGAAAAGCTGCCTCCGATCATTGAAAGAATTCGAAAAATGTCCACAGTACGATCCAGGGAGGTTCAGAATTGAACGGTAATTCACAATGGGTCTATACCGAAAAGGTTAAAGACCATTTTATAAATCCAAGAAACATTCTCGAAGATGCGGAAGCCTACAATGCCGACGGTACGGGAATGGTGGGAAGCATGGCGTGCGGTGATCAGATGCTTGTCGCCGTGAAAATAGTGGACGGTAAAATCGCCGAATGCAAATGGCAGACCTACGGCTGCGCAAGCGCCATAGCCAGCACCTCGATGATGTCTGAAATGGTAACAGGTATGACCCTTGAAGAGGCGTACCATATTACTCCGAAGCAGATAACCGAAGCACTCGGAGGGCTTCCGGAGCATAAATTCCATTGCAGTGTTCTCGGGGACAAGGGCCTTCGTGCGGCAATAGACGACTATCTGGAAAAAAACGGTAAGGATAACCCCTTTAAAAAGAGCGTGGCCGAAGTTGTCTGCGAATGTGTCGGTGTTACCGATCAGGATATCGAAGCTGCCTTCAGGAACGGAGCGAAGACCTACGAAATGATCCAGGAGAAAACCGGAGCCGGAACGGTCTGCGGCAAATGCCGTAAAAAGACCGAGGAGATGCTCGAAGAGCTGCATCATATCTATGGCGGGGGATGAGATCGGCAATGAGCGATCAGGATCTTCACAGTGGCGTAAGGGAGCATACAGGTCATAAGATTGATGAGCCGCCCATGTACCGGGTCATTCTCCTCAATGATCACTACACCACCATGGATTTTGTGGTGATGGTGATCCGCAAGGTGTTTCACCGAAGCACCGAAGAGGCGGTCCGGATAATGATGGATGTTCACAGGAACGGAAAGGGTGTCGCCGGTGTCTACAGCAGGGATATTGCGGCTACAAAGCAGCTGCAGGTTTTATCAATGGCGAAGCAGGGTGAATTTCCGCTTCGCTGTGAAATAGAGCCTGATCAATGATGAGAGCGAAATGGAAATAAGCAGCGAAGTACAGGCGATTATACAGACGGCCTACACTATGGCGAAAGAAGAGCGTCACGAATATCTTACCCCCGAGCATTTGCTCAGTGCAGGTCTCGGTTTTCCGGAGGTTCAGACGATTCTCCTGGAATCAGGCGCCCACCTGGAAGAGACCCGGCAGCTTCTGGGCAGTTATATTGCCGAACGCATTCCCCGTCTTCCAGACGGAGAGGATCATGAGCCGGTACAAAGTATCGGATTTGAAAATATCGTCGAGCGGGTGCTTTTTCATGCGGAAAGCTCTTCGACCACCATTGTGGAAGCGGGTGATATTCTCGTTGCGATCTTCGATGAAGAAGAAAGTCACAGCAGCTATATTCTCCGGAAGAGCGGCGTTACGCGGTACGGCCTGCTGCAGGTGGTAAGCTCCGCTTCACGCGGCACCATGAATGATGAGATGTCCGATGAAGAAGCGGACGAAGATCTTGAAGATGATGCCGAAGAAGCTGAGCCGGGGCGGCGTACCGGCAGGGGAAGGGCGCTGGACAAGTTCGCAAGAGAGCTCACCGCGGCCGCCGGAAGGGGAGAACTCGAACCCCTGATCGGGCGCGAGGACCTTCTGGAGCGGATGAGCCTGGTGCTCTGCAGGAAGCTGAAGCACAATCCCATTCTTGTGGGGGAGCCCGGGGTGGGAAAGACCGCGGTGGCCGAAGGGCTGGCCTCCAGGATCGCCGAGGGGAAGGTTCCCCGTCTGCTCCAGGGCTACCGGCTTTACGCCCTGGATCTGGGCGGAATGCTTGCGGGTACCAAATACCGCGGAGATTTCGAGGAGCGGATGAAACAGGTCCTCAGAGAGCTTGAAGATGAAGAAAAGGTAATTCTCTTTATAGACGAAATTCACACCATCGTAGGTGCCGGAGCCGTCTCCGGAGGCTCCATGGATGCCTCCAACCTCCTCAAACCCGTTCTGGCGGGCGGAAAGGTGCGCTGTATCGGTTCGACTACCGATGATGAGTTCAAGAAATTTTTCGACAAGGACCGGGCGCTGAGCAGGCGGTTCCAGAAAATAGACGTACCCGAAACGAGCAGGGATGAGACCGAAGCGATAATCAGGGGGCTGAAAGAGCGCTACGAGCAGTTTCACTCCGTACGTTACGAAGACGAGGCCATTACCGCTGCGGTCGATCTTTCAACGCAGTATATAAATGACCGGCATCAGCCCGACAAGGCGATAGATGTAATTGACGAATCGGGTGCATGGCTTCAAATGCTCGATTTCCGCAGTAGTGAAGAGACATCTGAAGCTGAAGATGTTCCGCTGGTAACAAAGGAAATTGTGGAAAAGGTGGTTGCCAGGATTGCCAGGATTCCGGAACGGAGCGTATCCTCGGATGAAAATGAACGCCTGCGGAGCCTTGACCGGCAGCTGCGGTCGGTGGTTTTCGGTCAGGAGAACGCCATTGCCGCGGTAGTGGAGTCTATAAAAAGGTCCCGTGCCGGTTTTGGCGATCTGGAGAAGCCGGTAGCCTCTTTCCTTTTTGTCGGACCCACGGGTGTCGGAAAGACCGAACTTGCCCGTCAGCTGGCGGATCATCTCGGTATCGGACTTATACGCTTTGATATGAGCGAGTATCAGGAACGACATTCCGTGAGCCGTCTCGTCGGAAGCCCTCCCGGATATGTCGGTTACGAGGAAGGCGGACTGCTTACCGATGCCATCCGAAAACAGCCCCATGCGGTACTGCTTCTGGATGAAATTGAAAAAGCCCACCGGGATGTATTCAACACCCTCCTCCAGGTAATGGACTACGCTACCCTGACCGATAACTCCGGAAGAAAAGCGGACTTCCGCAACGTGATTATCATAATGACCAGCAACGCCGGCGCAAGGGAAATCGGGAAGCCGGTAATCGGGTTCGGGAATCAGACCATTTCCGATTCCGTGGTGGGGAAGGCTGTCGAAGAGGCCTTCAGTCCCGAATTTCGCAACCGGCTGGATGCGGTCATCAAGTTTTCCCACCTCCCCATGGAAGTGGTTCTTATGATTGTAGATAAAGAGATCTCGGCATTCCGTCAGAGACTTGAAGAGAAATCCGTTTCCCTCGAAGTTACCCGGGAAGCACGGGAGTGGCTTGCGGTGAACGGCTACGATCCCGCCTTCGGTGCCCGTAACGTCTCCCGGCTTATTCAGGAGAAGATTAAATCTTTCTTTGTAGATGCTGTCCTCTTCGGCGAGCTTGCCGAAGGCGGAAAGGCTGTTGTCGATCTTGAAGGTGAAGACAAGATCGCGGTCAGAATCGGATAGAGAACGATTATACCCCATGCCCTTTTTCAGCACAGGAGAACCAGCCGTACATTTCCCCCCTCCTTCAGATGAGGAGGGAGTTGTTGCCATGGGAGGCGACCTCTCTCCCGAGGTCCTGAAATCCGCCTACGGCCAGGGTGTATTCCCCTGGTTTGACGAGACAAGCCCCATCCTCTGGTGGAATCCCGATCCCCGTTTCGTTCTCTTTCCCGATAAACTGCATGTTCCCCGCCGCCTTGAGAGAAGACTCAGATCGGGGGAGTATACCTGCACCGTGGACAGGGCCTTCGACGCGGTCATACGAAACTGTTCAAGAGTTCCAAGACCCGGTCAGGACGGTACCTGGATTACCGAAGGGATGATAGAAGCCTATAAGAGGCTGCATCATCTCGGCATGGCACATTCATTCGAGAGCTGGCATGAAGGTACCCTGGCCGGAGGATTGTACGGAGTATCGGTCGGCTCGATTTTCTGCGGTGAATCGATGTTCGCCCTCAGGCGGGATGCAAGCAAGGTGGCCTTTGTCAGTGCCGTGCGACTTCTTGTAAAGGCCGGCTACACCCTTGTGGACAGTCAGGTCTACACCGACCATCTGGCAGCCTTTGGTGCCGAAGAAATTCCCCGCCGAGATTATCTTTCACTTCTTTCCCGTTACCGGGACTCTTCTGTAAGCCCCCTTTCATGAAAACTTCGGATAGTAACGGAAGTTTTTGATGTAAGTGCTTGACAGCAGTGTCGGTATGTATTATATTCCCAGTGTAATAGAAAACTAGTACACCAATATGGAGGTAAAGAATGATCCAGGTATCCAGCATGGATTTCGGATATGGAAAAGAGAAGCTCTTTTCGGAGCTTGAGCTTCTGGTCAAGCCCGGGAATATCTACGGGCTTCTGGGCAAAAACGGGGCGGGAAAAACTACGCTTCTGAGAATAATGTCGGGCCTTCTCTTTCCCGGCTCCGGAGCGGTATCCCTTCTGGGAGAGAATCCGGCAAAGCGTTCACCATCGGTTCTGGCGGAGATCTTTTTTCTGGCCGAGGAGTTTCACGTACCGGCCCTGAGCGGCAGGGAATATGTGCGGCTCTATGCTCCTTTTTATCCGCGTTTTGATCACGAGCGTTTCACACAGTATCTTGCAGAGTTCGAGATCGGGCAGGAAAAGAAACTTACGAGTCTCTCCTACGGGCAGAAAAAAAAGTTCCTGCTCTCATTCGGGCTTGCCTGCAACAGTTCAATTCTCTTTCTGGACGAACCGACCAACGGTCTCGATATTCCATCCAAAAGCCAGTTCCGCAGGGTGGTTGCTTCATCGTGCAGCGAAGAGCGCTCCATCATAATATCCACTCACCAGGTGAGGGATATGGGGCATCTGATAGATCCGATTGTCATAGTCGATTCGGGATCTATAATATTCAATCGCTCGGTCGGTGAAATCGGCAGACACCTCGTCATGAAACATGTAAGGGCACTGCCGGAGGGTGACTCGGTCCTTTACAGCGATCAGTCGATGGGCGGTTATATTATCGTCGAAGAAAACCTGACGGGAGAAGAGAGTCCGCTGGATATCGAGGTGCTGTTCAATGCGGTCATGCGCGCCGGAGACAAGATTGAAGCGATTATTGAAAGGAGGGTATCCTGATGAAAGGATTCGGAACAAGACTCTATTATCTCATGCGACGGGATATCTATACCCAGTGGAGATCCGCGCTTATCGCGGTCGGCGCAGGAGCCGCATTTGTGGTTATCCTTTCCATGCTGACTCTCTGGCAGGGAGAAAGCGCCCGTTTCCACCAGGTTCTCTTTCCTCTTCTTTTTATTCCAGGAGGCTATCTTCTTGCAAGCCGGGCTTTTTCGGATCTTCATAAAAAAGAGTCAATTCAGAATTTTCTTCTTCTTCCAGCAGGAAGCCTCGAGAAAACGGCGTCACGTCTGCTTTTTACGGGACCCGGATATATTCTGCTTGCCGCGGCAGCATACACTGCCGCAAGCCTGGCCGCGTATCCTCTTACATCGCTTCTGTTCAAGGCATCGATCCCTCCCTTTAATCCCTTGTCAGGAGAGGCGTTTGGAATCTACGGGCACTACCTTGTCACCCATTCCGTATTTTTCCTCGGGGCCGCATGGTTCAGGAAGAATAATTTTTTCAAGACGGTTCTGATACTTGCGGCATTGGGTTTTGCAGCTACCCTGTGGATGATGCTCTCTTTAAGGATCGTGTACTGGGATTTCTTTACAGGCCTTTTTGAGATCAATCTGAACATGTATGCGGATTTCAGCTCTCTGGAATCAATGCCGGGTCTGAGTTTCCGGGTTGTCAGGGCTCTGGAGATTGCCGCAGATATCTTCTACCGGGTACTGCTTGCGCCGTTCTGCTGGACTATTGCCTGGATGAGGGTAAGGGAAGCAGAGGTGCATCATGGAGTTTGAAGAAAACAGACCAATCTATCTGCAGATCGCGGATTATATGTTTGAGAAAATTATTTCCGGTGAATGGGAATCTGATGAGCGGGTTCCCTCCATAAGGGAGCTTGCAATGGATATGGAAGTAAATCCGAATACGGTAGTGCGGACCTTTGCTCATCTGCAGGAGCTTGGCATTATCTACAATAAGCGGGGTATCGGCTATTTTACAGCCTCCGACGGACCGGAAAAGGTTCTTAAGGAGCGGAGATCTTTCTTCTTTCAGGAGGAGCTTCCAAGACTTTTTCATTTGATGGATACCCTGGGAATCGATATTGGAGAACTTGCCGGAAGGTATGAAACGTTTAAAAAGGAGCACGGAAAAAAATGAGACAAAGCAATAAAACAGTTCTGATGGGACTGGCGGTCATGGCTCTGGTCCTGTCCGGTATGGCGGCCGCTTCACGCCTGGTGCTGAAGGGACATGCTGCAATGGCGGAAAGTTTTGGAGAGCTTACGGATGAGGATCGAACCCTGATAGAGAAAAACTATCCGGTGGATTCTTTTGAGAAAGTTCTGCTTGTGGGAAGCTGGGATGTGGAGATAACGAGGGGAGAGGCTTCCCTCAGCCTTTCCTTTCCCCGGTATCTGGAGCCCCACCTCGAAGCAGAGACAAGAGGCCGCACGCTTGCCCTGGAGGTTAAGCGCACCCTGCCTGGAGCGAACAAGCAGCTGAAGGCGCGTATAAGCATGCCGGAACTCACCGAACTGGAAGGTTTCGGTGGAATTACGGGAAGGGTCAGTGGGTTCTCGGGTGACAGGCTTTCGGTGGTACTGCAGGGGGGCAGTTCCCTGAAGCTTGAGGACGGTTCCTACTCGTTTCTGGATATTGAAGCGGACGGAGGGATCACGGTCGATGCGGAGACGCTCTCTGTCCGCGATGCACGGGTTGAGCTGAACGGCGCAGGTACCATCTCTCTCAATATGAACGGGGGAGATCTGAACGGTGCATTGAATGGAGCCGCTACGCTGTTCTACAGCGGAGAAGTCAGTTCCGAATCTGTTATTACCTCGGGCGTATCTTCGGTAAAACGGAAGAACTGAGAGAAACAGTTCAGATCCCGGCGGCGAGAGCAAATGCTGCCGGGATGCTGACAATGCCGAGTATGGTGGAGACTATCACGATACCCTGGGCCCGCTCGCTTTCAATGCCGTAGCGGGCGGGGAGTACGTAACTGAATACTGCCGCAGGAAGTGCTCCGGTAACGAGAATGACCGTTTTTGTGAGTCCTTCGAATCGGAAAAGAACAACAATAAGCAGGGCGACACAGAAGCCGGCAACGGTTCTAAGGAGTACACCGGCAATGAGATGAGGCTCGACGCGCGGCTTTCTCGCGTGGAGCGAGACTCCAAGGACAAAAGCCGCCAGCGGAGGAGCGGCCGCACCTGCAAAACCGCAGGTTTCCAGAATAGCGGCCGGCACGGGTACTCCAATAATATTGGCACCGAAACCGAGAAGTACGGCCCAGAGTATCGGACTTGCAAGAGATGCCCTGACTGCTTCCCGGCTTATGCCGCCGCGGATTATCAGAAATCCCAGAGTAAAAATATAGAGGGTCAGAATCTCATCAAAGATAATGATGATATTCATGGCCTCGTTTCCTCCCCAGAGCTGCATGAGAGGTATCCCGAGAAAACCCGAGTTCATGAACACAATGGGCATGGAAAAACCTCTCGGATCTATGCGTGCCAGACGGGCATAAAGAAGGGCAGCCGCAAGGAGAAGTGCGACCATAAGCGTTGCGGCGCCGAAAAGGCGGGCCATATCCGACAGGGTAATATCGGAATTGTAGAGGGATACGAAGATGAGCATGGGCATGAAAAAATCGGTAAGTACCCGGATAAGGCTCTCTTCGGAGAGGTGAAAAAAGCGTCCCAGAAGGTAACCTGCACCGGTCACGGCGAAGAGGGGCAGAAGAAGCAGAAATGTATGTATGAGCATGCTTTACCCGTCTTGTCCTAGTAGCTGAATCCGCTTTCTCCGACAAACTCCCGGAGGATTGAATGCTGGGGAACAAACTGGACCGGAATTGATGAAAAATTTCCCAGAAAGGCGAGCAGCCTTCTTGCTTCACTGTATTGGGGATGGAAAGGTTTTACGGTGTTCAGGAGGGGTTCGACATAGGGTTTCAGTACCGCAAGCTCATAGTCCAGGGCACTGTTGAATGCGGAAACCGCAAGGTGCTGGTAGGGAAAAATATTGTTGTCTTCTCCGCGGCGTACGGCCGGCCACATTCCGAGGGTTCCGATGGCATTGTTTCCGCGGAACTGATGGTCGCGCACCATCCTCCTGCAGAGACGGTTGTCGGTTGTGGCAATACGGTTATGATCATCCAGGTTAAGCTGGGTCAGAGCGGAAATATAGACCAGGTGCTTCTGCTCCCGGGGAATATCCGGAGTAAGACCGGGATTAAGGCCGTGGATACCCTCCATGAGCAGAATATTCCGTTTGCTGAAACGCATCGTTTTTCCCTCGGGTTTGGGCCGTCCAAGCTTGAAGTCGTAGATCGGTATAGTCACCTCCTTCCCGACAAAGAGGTCGAGAAGGTGAGAATTGAGCTGCTCGATATTAAGGGCGTAGAGACTTTCCAGATCGAGCTTTCCCTCACTGTCCCGCGGTGTGCGGTCATGGGGAAGGTAGTAATCATCCAGCCCGATTATCGCCGGATTGAAGCCGAGGACCTGGAGCTGAATGGCAAGTTTTTTTGTAAAGGTGGTCTTTCCGGAGGAGGAAGGCCCTGCAATAAGCACCACCTTTACCTGATCTCTTTTTTCGGCTATCTGATCGGCAATACTGCTTATTTTCTTGTCGTGAAGAGCTTCCGCTATCTGAATAAAGGGACGAATCTTACGCTCTTCGATCAGCTGATTCAGCCGGCCGGTGCAGTTTACATTAAGAATTTTTCCCCATGCCTTATATTCGGTAAAGATAGAGAAAAGAAGGGGATGATCCTTGAATTCCGCAACCTCCGTGGGTTTTTTTGAAAGTGGAAAGCGGAGAAGGAAGCCGGGAGCATAGTTATGAAGTTTGAAAAGCCCGAGAAGGGCGGTGTTGTCCAGCAGTGGCTCATAGCTGATATCAAAAAATTTATCACATTGATACATGGGGATTTTGGGATCGTTCCGGTAACGGAGCAGAAGGGAGGTGGCAGGAAGGTTTTCCTGTTCCACCTGCTCAACAGCCTTCTGGTATCCGACCGACCTCCGGACGATGGGCAGCTCAGCCTGCACCAGGGCATGCATTTCCTGTTCTATCAGATCCAGCTCTTCCTGGCTTACGCCGGAGAGCCCATTGAAGTAGTAATAGTATCCGTCACCGAGACTGTGGCCGATAATAAGCTGCCGCTCCGGAAAAACCCGTTTTGCAGCCAGTCCTAGGAGGAAGGAGAGGGATCTGCGGTAAATTCTGTTGCCGTAGTGATGGTAGAGTCTGACCGGTTCAATGGTAGCATCCACCTCCACCTTGAAAGAGAGGCTGACCAGGTCGTTGTTTACCAGGGCAGCGACAATCGGTCCCTCGGGATGGTCTTTACCCCTGTCTCCTACGAGTTCGTCAATCCGCGTCCCATAGGGAATGATCTTCCGTTCGCCCTCAGGTAAAGTAACGGTTATATTGATCATTCTATCCCCCCTCGAATATCAGTTAATTCAAGTGTATGTTGAACCCTTCGTATTTGTACAGTTTTTTACCGCTTTTTCTTTCATTCCTTCTGCGGCAACTGCAATCCAGGCACCGGGGCCGACAAAATTAGGACGGGATTCAATTTCCAGTTCCAGATCGTCGATTGAAGCCAGAGGTTCGGGGCCGAGAAGCTCCTCAAGGAAAACGGATTGCTCTTTTTTCATATGCCTTTTTCTCCTGGAAATTACGGGAATCCACGGGTCACGAAAAGAGTTCAAGCTGAAGCGGTTTCGCACTCCTGCGCTCTCTTACGGCAGGGACGGGATGGTCCCCCGGCAGCTCTCTTCTCTTCTTATCTCTTCTTCCGTCTCCGATGGAAGCGAGAATATCAAAAAGTGCCGAAGGAGAAGCTCCGGATGCATTGAAGCCGCCGATTTCTGATGCCAGGAACGAGAGGCTCCTTATATAGGTCTGCCATTCATCCTCCTCATATCCGGCTTCTTCGGCGCTTTCCGGAGACTTCATAAGGCGGCCCGCCGCTGCGGCGGAATGCGAAATAATATCCAGATAAGCGTTCCGTTCTTCCACTTCCAGATCATCGAGCTTCATTCTTGAAAGAAGGGCCCTGATCCAGAAAAGCAGGCTTATTTCCGGTTCTTCATCCCTCAGGGCGATGGCGCAGAGTCTGCTTCCTTCCGCCGGGCCGAACATGTTCTTGAGACTGGAAACAATAAGTTCCGGGGAGTAGCCGTAGAGGGATGCGCTTTTGATAAGCCAGAGTGAAAATTTACGCGCCGCAGTCGGATGTCGCCCCTTGAGATCCCGTACCAGCAGCAGGGCGGTCTCAATGAAGAGCTCTTCCATATCCGCATCGAGACACTCCTTGAGCTGGCTCTGGGCGCTGGTGATAAAGGAGCGGTCTTCGGTTATACGGGCAAACAGTTTTGCCGCCGGCCGGCTGAGTTCCTCTTCTGCCCGTTCTCCGCAGAGCCGGCGTATTACCGGTACAATGGAGGATGCGGGAGATTCGGACGGAATGCCGGAAAGATGGTCGAGGGCTTCTCTTTTGCCGCCGTTGTAGAAAGCCTGCAGTGAAAGGGTTATTTTTTTCCATCCGTAAAAAGGGGAGTCCGTTCCAACCGCGTCCAGAGCCGTCAGCGCTTCGGGGTTGTACATTCCGTTTGTGATGGATTCCAGCGCATCGCTCAGAATCCTCGCCTCCGTTTTCACCGGATCTCCGTCAGGAATAAGATCCGAGCGCTCGATAAGCGCGGGATCGAAAATAAGAGCTGTTATTTCCTGACGACGGTTTTGCCTGATGAGTCTGGCTATTGAGCTGAGTATTTGTTCCTGCTTCATATGTTGTTTCATCTTGAAAGTGGTGAAAGGCTATCCGAAAGGATAAGCTCTGTCAACAAAAAGCGCTTGTGTTTGGCAATTCCAAATGTGGATTAAAGAATACTTTCTTTCCCAAGGCAGAAAAAATGATACCTCTCTTTAGCGCTTCGCGATGTCGTTCGGCATCATTTTTTCTGCCTGAATGCGGAATTTTTTCCCTCCACATTTGGAATTGCCTTAACTGCAGGTTTTTAATGTCAAGCCGAAGGTTCGGCTTGTCCATGATATCAATGAGAGCTGATCTGTTTCTTGAGCTCTTCTATTTCACTTCGCGTCAGAGAACGCTGGATGGTAACATCATCACCCTGGAGAATCTGGACGACCGGCTGTTCCGGGTAGAGCATGTTTTCTTCATTAACCAGCAGTCTTACCGTCGGCTCCTTCGGACGCTTCTGATCGGTCTTGACTACAAGCGCCTTCACCTTGTTGGAGAGGAGCACATAGGTTCCGACCGGATAGACCGAAAGGGTAAGAATAAGGGCGCGGAGGATGGTGTCGTCATAACGCCGTCCCATGTCCCGTACCAGGTCCATTATGCCGGAATGTCCGTCTCTGCCTTCACGGAAGGGACGTTTGGAAACCGCTGCAGCATAGGCGGAGGCAACACCGATTATCTTTCCGTAAAGTGAAATCTGGTCGCCCTTCAGACGACGGGGATATCCAGTGCCGTCAATATATTCATGGTGTTCAAGAACGGCGAGAACGACCGGGCTGGGAAAACCCGCTTCCTTGAGAATCTTAAAACTGATAACCGGATGAGTAATAATGGTCTGCCGCTCTTTGTCGTTAAGCTGGCGGTCATGTTTGTAGATCTGCGGCGGAATCCTGGTCATTCCGATTTCGTGCAGAAGAGCAGCCAGTCCCACTTCAATCTGCTTATGGGGCGGTATATTGAGAAAGAGTGCCAGTGCAAGAGCGACTATCGCCGTCTTTACCGAATGAACAACCAGATAGTTTTCCTCATCTGTTTCATTGTCGGGGAGGGCCAGAAGATACCTGTTTTCATCCTTGAGCCTGGAGATTATCTCTTTGACGATATCGGAGAGCTGGTTGATTGAAAGAACGGTATGTTCCTGAAAGCCTTTATAAACGGATGCCAGCTTGACCGTCTCTTCGGAAATGAAGTCGATGGCGTTCTGAAGCGCCTCGTTCTCTTTCATGGTGGCATCGAGGACGCCGACCTTGCCCGAGCCGTCCAGGGGCGGAGCATCGACCGGCATGCCGTCGCTGTAGACCTTGTCGAAATACCATGTCTCCAGTCTTTCAATAAGCCGTTTAGTAACGGGAATATCGGGGGTCAGAAGGATATATCCATCATCAAGGAAGACGGGCTGGTCAATGTACAACTGTGGTTCCAGACTGGTGGTTGATATGCTTTTCATGATTAACGCCCGTTGACCCCCCTTTTATGATAGATTACACTTTCTCTTATAATTATAGGAGTATTTATACGTGAAGTTTAAGATAATTTTCACTTTTTTCAACCTTGTTATCGTCGTATCCTTCCTTGTCGTCTTTTTTATGCCTCTAATCCTCCTCGGAAGCGATTATGCGACCCTTTTCTGGAAAGAGAGCTGGTATCTGCCGCTCCTCTTTCTTGCGGTCGTTCTTGGAATTGATTCTTATTTTTTCTTCAACTGGAAGCTTTTCCGCCTGCTTGAGGATGAAAACTGGGATGGTCTTATCACCTATCTGGAGGATGGTCTGTATGGAAAGGGGCGCTGTTCGGGCCAGAGGGTGAAAATCCTGGTCAATGCATACCTTCTTAAGAACCGTATGGAAGATATTGAACGCCTGGAGAAGCATCTGAAGGCGCACCGCCCGGCACTCCATTCCCGTTTTGCCCTCTCCCTCGGGGTACCCGCACTTCTGAAGACCGATGCCGAACGTCTGGAGTTCTTCTATGGAGCCCTCCGGGAAGAAAAGCGCAGGGATCGTGACTGGATAAACTTCCTCTACAGCTTTGCGCTGCTTATGCAGGGTCGCCGGGATGAGGCCTGCGGGCAGTTTTCACGCCTGGTGGAAGAGGACTACTGCGGTCCCGTGGTAATGCTGCTTTCTCTCTACACTCTTGTTCCCTTTACCCGGGAAGATGATGAAACAGCCTCCCTGGTTTCCAGAAAAAGTGCGGAACTCAAAAACCAGTTTCAGCGGCCTGCTCTGGAGAAGAGCATTCAGAGGAGCCGGGAGCAGATAATTCCCGTCATGCTGGCAAAACTGACCGAAGACGCCCTTGCCTGGCTCTACCCGCCCGAACGCGAAGAGCAGGCCTGAATCAGCAATAATATATATAGACAAGCCGAATCTTCG
>NPIE01000267.1_pt1 | contig 61243 bp, 56 predicted proteins | sample 8637661 | NCBI WGS metagenome assembly NPIE01 (sample SAMN07420842, study PRJNA396082) | bioreactor metagenome | isolation source: sample BA12 brine-fed electro-methanogenic bioreactor BA | place: Japan: Kochi | collected 2016-12-09 | reverse complement strand
ATGGCGAAGAAACAGGTCTGCATGATGGTATTGATGCGTTGGCCCATGTTGGTTTGATTGGCCACTTCGTAGGCGTCAATGATGTAGAATTGCAGGTTCTTTTTGATCAGGTCTTCCTGCATTTTCGCTGGCAGGTGGTCCCAAATTTCATCCGGCCCATAAATGCTGTTGAGCAGGAAAATACCATTGGGACGGGCATATTTGAGCATGTCGTACTTCTCGAGGAAGCTGAACTGATGGCAGGCCAGGAAGTTGGCTTCGTTCTCCGCTATCAGGTAGGGCGCCTGGATGGGCTGAGGTCCAAACCGGAGGTGCGAAACTGTCACCGCACCAGATTTCTTGGAGTCATACTGGAAGTAACCCTGGGCGTGGTTGTCAGTCTCTTCACCGATGATCTTGATCGAGTTCTTATTCGCTCCCACTGTGCCGTCTGCACCCAGGCCAAAGAACATCGCCTGGATTACGTCATTACCCAAAACCTCAAAGGATGGGTCCCAAGCCAGGTGGGTGTTGGTGACATCGTCAATAATGCCAACGGTGAAGTGGTTCTTGGGCGTTTCTTTATCCAATTCGTCATACACGCCTTTGACCATGGCGGGGGTGAACTCTTTGGAAGAAAGCCCGTAGCGGCCGCCGACGATCTTCGGCATGGTCTCAAAAGGTGCAATCCCCTGATCCATACCCTCTTTGACGGCATTGACAACGTCCAGGTACAGCGGCTCGCCACCGGCGCCGGGCTCTTTCGTGCGGTCCAGTACAGCGATTGCCCGCACCGTGCCGGGTAGGGCTTCCATCAGATGCTGGGTTGAGAACGGCCGATACAGCCTGACAGCAACAACGCCGACCTTCTCACCGGCGGCAGTCAGGGCTTTGGCGGTCTCCTCAGCCGTTTCGACACCCGAAGCCATCAGGACGATCACCTTCTCAGCATCGGGCGCACCGATGTAATCAAAGAGATGGTAAGACCGGCCGACCCGTTCAGCAAATTGGTCCATGACCTCCTGAACGATTTCAGGGGTTTTGATGTAGAAGGGGTTGACAGTCTCACGGCCCTGGAAGAACACATCCGGGTTTTGAGCTGTGCCCCGCACCACCGGATGATCGGGTGAGAGGGCGCGTGCCCTGTGCTCAGCGATCAGGTCGTCATCGATCAACGCCTGCAAGTCTTCCACATCAAGCCGTTCGATTTTAGCGATCTCGTGAGAGGTGCGGAAGCCATCGAAGAAGTGCAGGAAAGGCACCCGGCTGCGCAGGGTGGCGGCCTGGGCGATCAGGGTCATATCCTGAGCCTGCTGAACAGAATCGCTGGCCAGCATAGCAAAACCGGTTGTCCGCGCTGCGGTGATATCAGTGTGGTCGCCAAAGATCGATAGTGCCTGCGCTGCCAGGGAACGCGCACTCACATTGAACACCGTTGATGTCAGCTCCCCGGCAATTTTGTACATATTGGGGATCATCAACAGAAGGCCCTGTGAGGCGGTAAAGGTCGTGGTCAGACCGCCGGCCTGCAATGCGCCGTGCACCGCACCTGCAGCGCCGCCTTCAGCTTGCATTTCAGTCACATCCGGGACGGTGCCCCAGATGTTTGGGATGCCCACGGCAGCCCATTCGTCAGCATATTCGCCCATCGGCGAGGAAGGTGTGATCGGATAGATCGCAATGATCTCGTTCAATCGGTAAGCGACCCAAGCCGTGGCTTCGTTGGCATCTGTCATTACCATTTGGCGTGTCATAAACAGTACTCCTTTATTGTCATCAAATTGTGATCTTAATCGTTAAGAACGGGATTCGTCCAAGTTGATAGATTCATCATTCTGGTTTTACCCAATCAATAAGTATAACCTGATTCTTCAGGTAATTGAGGTTATCTTATTCACTTTTGATGATGCAACCTGTCATATCAATGAAAACTGAACCGCCAAAGCCCCAATTCGGAGGTGTTTCACCCCAGAGTGTGCTTTAACAATCAATTCAAACCATAGTTTTGATGTGCGGCATCGCCAGAAGAAGGGCTGCCAGGGTCTTGCCATCTTCAATCTCTCCGCCCAGTGCTTTCTGATACGCAGATTCCACAGTCATGCTGACCAAATTGAGAAATTCATCCTCATCGGGTTCCAAAGGAGAAGGAAACAGCCCGGTTGCCAGAAAAATGGTCATATACTCATCGGTGTATCCCGGCGCCAGGAAAAACCCGCCCAGCGGCGCAATTTCATGGGCATCCATCCCGATCTCCTCACGGATCTCACGCCTGGCGCTTTCCAGCGGGTCTTCGCCCGGTTCAAGCACCCCTGCGGGCAGCTCAAGCAGAAGGGAATCTGCGCCAACCCGGTGCTGCGTGACAAAATACACCTGACCGTTGGCATCCACCGGCACAATCGTCACGGAATTCCCGTGTTCAACCAGGTCGTAAGACCGCTCACGCCCGTCGGGTAACCGAACATACACCTTGGCAATATCAAAAACCGGCCCTGAGTAGTGTCTCTCTCGGCGAATCTCTTGATGGATCATCAGGCTCCTTTATATATTTGGCATGGGCGCATTTATGAATTTATTAAAACTCGCTGCGCTTCTATACAACAGAAAACGCAGCGAGTCAGATTCGGGATTTTCTCAAAAGGAGTGCACCCCCGGGATTAGGGGATGCTGAGGGTCTGACCAGGGGCCAGGGTATAAGGTTCCTCCAGTTGGTTGACCGCGATGATCGCCTCGGGGGATACATCCCCATAATAGCATGCGATGGAGTAGATCGTCTCACCTGCTGCCACGGTATGGGTCGTGGGATGGGGGTTGCGCATCCGCCCATCACCCTCCCAGGAACCAGTTTGCGGGATCTGCAGGGTTGTGCCCGGTTCGAGCAAGGTGTTGGGGGAAATGTTGTTCAGGCTGAGGAGCGCTGAAGCATCCAGATCGAAACGACGGGCAATGCAAAACGGAAATTCACCTTCCCGGAGGGTGTATTGTGCCGGACGGGTTACCGTCGGTACCGCAATGGTTGGCTCAGGGGTCGCGGTTGGTGGCGCAAAGAAATCCTCCGGTTCTTCCGTCAAAATTGGCTCTTCTACTTCAGCTTCCGGTGACTCTTCGCCAGGTTCCCCGGGTAGGGTGACCGATTCTTCCGTGACGATCACGATCGGTGTCGTCATGGCGATTTCCTCTTGGGGCTCGGGTGGGCTTGATGCAGGCAACTTGCACCCCGAGAGCACCACAGCGAATAAAACCAAACTGATCACAATTACCATCTTTTTTCGCATATGAACATCTCCTCAACAGGTAAATGTTGTTTGACAAGATAATAATAATTATCTGAATATTGTGTTAATACGATAGTAGCATAAACCGATTTAAGCGTCAAGCACACATTTTTCTCATGTGATGACGGGATGTGCAATTTCATTTTCATTGTCATACTATTATAATTGTAAAATACAGGTTTTTAAAATTGGCACAGCAACATGCTCCTCAGCACAGGCAATGACAGCATTTCGAATAGACGGATGCAAAAGAAAACGGCTGGCTTCAACCCTTCACCCCGTGATCAGGCCTGCCAGGAGAGTGCTTTCTCCCGGTCTCCTAAGCATATTCATCGCCCAATCCCCACATGAAACTGTGCGGCCATGCCGCGCTTTGCGGTGGGCCTTATGAATTCCCCGGAGCTGCTTAGGGATGGCATGAGTGCACATCTTCGACCAGGTTTCATTGACCAGACAATCACCAGCTCGCGGTTCCCTGCGCAATCCCTTGAAAATACTTTTTCTACACATCGTTAAGAATCGTCTTACTTAAAGGTAATATGATTACACAGAAAGGAAAAGGATAACGCTATGAAAACGAAACACCTCAATCTTTGGTTAGTCATCGCTGTGTTGGTCCTGGCCACACTGGCATGCGGGATACCAGGAGTGACTTCTTCATTCACATTAACGCCTGAAGCAGAAAGACGGGCAACGGAAATCGTCTCGGAGGTACCCGAACCGTCCGCTCCCCCCGCATTTGTTATCCCAAACCAGGTTTTACTGGAAGACTCACTGGTGCAACTGTATGAAACAGTCAGCCCAGGCGTTGTCTCCATTCAGGTCTATTCCGATTTGGGCTCGGGGATCGGTTCTGGCTTTGTGATCGACCGCGAAGGCCATATTGCCACGAATTTCCACGTTGTTGAGCTTGCCCAGGAGGTCGAAGTCCACTTCCAGAGCGGACTGAAGGTTTTTGGCGAGGTGATCGGCACCGACCTGGATTCAGACTTAGCCCTGATCAAAGTGGATGTCGACCCGGAGGATCTGCACCCACTGCCTCTGGGCGATTCGGATCAGTTGCGCGTCGGTCAGACGGTGGTCGCCATCGGCAACCCCTTTGGGTTGAGCGGCACGATGACGGTTGGCATCGTCTCTGCCCGGGGCAGGACGCTTGAATCGATCCGGCAAACGGAGGGCGGCGCTTTCTTTTCCGCAGGCGACCTGATCCAGACCGATGCCACCATCAACCCCGGCAATTCAGGCGGGCCGCTGCTCAACCTGAATGGCGAGGTTATCGGGATCAACCGCGCCCTGCGCACAGGCGCCGGCACGGTTTTGGGCGGCACATCCAACACCGGGATCGGTTTTGCCGTTTCCTCTAACATCCTACGGCTGGTTGCGCCCACATTGATCGAAGGCGAAACCTACAACTATCCCTATTTGGGGCTTTCCAGCCTACCCTCCCTCACGCTGACCCAGGCCGAATTCCTCGGCCTTCCCCAGGCCAACGGCGCTTATGTTGTTGAGATCGTGCCCGGCGGGCCATCAGACCAGGCAGGGCTGCAGTCGGGGAACCTGGCCACACAGGTGCCCGGATTATTCGCCGGCGGTGACTTGATCACCCAGGTGGATGATGTCCAGGTGCTCGAATTCAGCAAACTGCTCTCCTACATGATGCTCAACAAACGCGCGGGGGACGAAATGGAAGTGACCGTGCTGCGCAACGGCGAAGAGCTGGTCCTCACCGTCATCCTGGGTGAACGCCCTGCAGGTGTTGAATAGCCTAATCGATACAATAACCGCTGCAAGATGACACTTGCAGCGGTTATTTTTGCAATTGTTTTGAATTAAATCTACATATACGATAGAATTAAATATAAGTTGATCTGATGATCAACGGCTCACCTTAAAATCCCATCATATGACTGGAGGCAACCATGTTTTCCGAAAAAGACCTGAAGTCCCTTTTGGATTATTCCTCAGATGGTCGGGTTCTGAGCGTCTACCTCAACACCGATCCCACTGAGGTCCCAGCCGAGGCTGCGAAAATCCAGCTTCGCAATTTATTAAAAACGGTCGACCTCCCGGAAGACGTCCAGGTTGTTGAGCAATTTATCAACTTCGAATATGACTGGTCAGGGAAAGGGTTGGCTTTATTCTCAAACCACAGCTCGGATTATTTTCACACTTTCCAGTTCGGCGTCTCCGTGCCAGACAGGGTCTACATTGCCGACCGGCCAGCAGTGCGCCCATTGGTGCAGCTCACAGATACATTTATGGGTTGGGGGGTTGTACTGGTAGATAAACAAGGGGCGCGATTGTTCTCCTTCGATTTCGGTGAACTCAAAGAAATGGTGGAGGTGACGGGGGATGAGGTCAAGCAGACCAAACGGGGCGGGGGCAATGCCATGCACGGCCGCATGGGGGGGTCAGACCCCAGCGGTAAGGTGGAAAGCATCATCGAGCGCAACATTAAAGATGTAATCGAATATGCCACAGAATTCTTCAAACGGTACCGTATCCGCAGAATTATGATCGGCGGCACCGATGATAACATCGCCCTCTTTAAAGATGAACTGCCAAAGGCTTGGCAGTCGCTGGTGGTCAGTGAATTTTCAATGAGCATGACTGCCGGTCACCAGGAAGTGCTCGAACAGGCAACCCATGTCGCCTTAGCCACCCAGGAAAAGATCAGCCAGGCGCTGGTCAACCAGGCGATCACCCTGGCGGCCAAGGGCAGCAATGGGGTCACCGGCCTGATCGACACCCTGAACGCCATCCACGAGGGAAGGGTAAAAACGCTTCTGGTCTTGCAGGATTATGAACAACCCGGCTTTCGCTGCAGCGGCTGCAGCTACCTGACAGTGCAAGCCCTGGAAACCTGCCCCTTCTGCAAGGCAAGTTTTGACCGCATCGACAATGCGGTTGAACTGGCCATCCAGGAGACGCTGATCAAAAACGCCGAAGCCAAAGTGCTGGATGAGAACGAAGCCCTCGCCACAGCAGGCCACATCGCGGCAATCTTACGCTACTGATATCAGGTTTGTCACGCTCTGTCTGGGCGCTTGTCTGGTCTCCCGCACCAGTCCACAGGCGCCCAGTTGGTTGTTAAAACCGGATAACGTTCGACGGCTTAATGTTGCTTATCTCAGGCCGCAGGCTGCTGGCTTCCAAGTAAAAACCGCAGTGCCACATGCAAGCGGCTGCGCCAGGCATGCTCGTGATGGTCAGCACCGGGTGCATATCGCGTCAGCCAATCCTGGCCGGGCAGATAGCCTTTTTCACGTCCAAGCGCGTCCACAGCAGCCTGGCAGGACCCATATTCAGCATCCAGCCCTACAGAGCCATGATCAAAATACAATCGGTGGTTCCCTGCCCCGGGCAGCCGGGCTTGAAGATAAGGCAGGATGACCGCCTCGACCATCGGCCAATGGGACGAGAAACAGGCTGCCCCGCCAAATACCTGCGGGTATTCTGTCAGCGCATACAGTGAGATCAACCCGCCCATGCTTGAACCCATTACAAAGGTGTGGGGCAAACCCGGTAGGGTGCGGAATTGCCCATCCACAGCGGGTTTGATCTGCTCTACGATCAGTTTAAGGTACAGGTCAGCGACGAAATCGTACTTATCAAGCGCTTCATTTTGAGCCTGTGACATCGATTCAATCAGCGCCCTGCCCTGGGGCGATTCAAAGGGTCGGGCAGGCAGATAATCCCCAAACCGGTTGGCGGTGTTATCTATCCCGACCACAATCGGCGGCCGGATCAAGCCCCAGCCAGCCAGCCTGGTGATGACCTCAGCGACTCCCCAGGTGGCATTGGAATACGATTTCTCCGCAAAGAACAGGTTTTGGCCGTCATTCATGTAGATGACCGGGAAGCGCCTGTGTGTGTCAGCCTGGTAAGCCGGCGGCGTCCACACCCACACGTCACGCGGGAGCAGCCCATCAACTTTCATGGCAGGGAAACGGGTTAATTCAATCTTCATGCAAGCCCTTCCTAACGGTTTAGAATTCGCGCACAGGTTTCAGCGGGACAGGAGGGTAGATCTGCTGGGGGATAGGCGGCATGGGGTTATAGACCCAGTCCACTTCCAGCACGCCGCAGCGATGCGGCCCCACCCAGCGCAGCCCCTGGTAAACGCCCCGGGTGAGCACATCGGTCATATCCAGTTTCAGCCCAAAAATGGCCATGGGTACACCTGGAGGGATTGCCTTCAATGCGCTGGAGTAGGCGCCGGTGCTGAAGATCAGGTGCCCTTCGCCAGCCGCCTGGGCCTGGATGACAGGAAAGATCACCGGGTAACCATCCTCAGCAATGTACGCCAGGAATTTCAGGCTGTCGAGCTGGTTAAACAGCCCTCTGGTCCATGCATTCAACACCTGCGGTCCCCGCCGACGGAAAAAGGGTTTGGAAATCATGGTTTTGACCGCCGCGAGGATTACAGACGGCATCGAAAGCGGCTTCATCCCGGAATGGGCGACCAGGTCCATGTAATACACGGTATGGATGCCGAAGTAGGCATTGTAACGAAACATGGGAACGTTGTTGTAGGCATCAAAATCTGGTCCGGAGGTGGCTTTGTGGGTGTAAATCCCGGTCCCGCGCCACAAGTCTTTAGCCAGGGTCATCACCAGCCAGCCAATTTTGGGATTGCGCTCCACATTTTTAAAACTCATCCCTTCGGTGAATTGACCCCAGGTGAGGGTTGCTTCATCGGAGGCGCGCAGCGACGAAAGCAGGGTGATATGCGGCAGGCCTTCAGGGGTAACGGTTGCCAGCAAGCCAATTTTCATGATCGGGTCAAATGCGGCAATCTCATCCGGTGTGAAATGGTCCTGTGTGTAATTTTTAGGGGTCATCGTGTCATTCCTTTACGGTTCATCAGCCAATCGGTCACTCAACTTTTGCCGCGCCGGTGACCACAATGCGCGCGGGATCCCATCTGGCGGCGCTGGCTCTGGCTAGGGCTTCGCAGCGATCAAGCAGCGTTTGTGACATCAATGGCGTATCCTCAAAGCGCCACGGCATATCAAGCCGGCGGTATTTATCCGTGCAGAGGTTGTTAAAAGCGCATAACTCCCAGCGTTCTGCCGCCCCCGCCAGGTTCTGGTCGATGAAAACGCCAATGGCCTGCAGGTTGTCGGCATCATCGGTGATGCCGGGGATAAGCGGCGTGCGAATCCACAAGCGTGCCCGCGTTCTGCCTGCCCGGATTCCTTCGGCGATCCACAACAGGTTGTCAAGGGTGCGCGCGTTGCCCTGCCCGGTCACCTGCCGGTGCAGTGCGGTATTCATCAGCTTCAGGTCGTATAAGACGAGGTCGGTGTGGGGCAGAATCTCGTCAAGCGCGCCGGGCGGGCAAGCCCCGCAGGTATCCAGCGCGGTGTGGATGCCCTCAGCTTGCAGGCAGGCAAATAATTGGGCGACAAAACCAGCCTGCAGGGTCGGTTCGCCCCCGGAGGCCGTCACCCCGCCGCCACTGGCTGAAAAATAGGCACGGTCCTTGAGAAGCTCCTGGACAAGATCGTCCAGGGGGACCAGCTCGCCCAGACGTTCCAGGGCGGTTGATGGGCAAGCCCCTGCGCACAGCCCACACCCCTGGCACTTCTGGCGGTCGACCACGATCACCCCGCTGGAAAGGCGCTCAATGGCGGCATTTGGGCAGGTTTCAAGGCAGCGCTCGCAGCCGATGCAGCGGTTTTCGATCCACTGCACCTGGGGCTGGGTGTGGATCGATTCCGGGTTGTGACACCACCAGCAGCGCAGCGGGCAGCCCTTGAAGAAAACCGTCGTGCGGATGCCCGGTCCGTCCTCGGTGGAGAGGCGTTGCAGGTGAAGGATCATGGCGGTGAGTGTGTCAGGCATGGGCATCAATCAGAGATCCTACATCCAGTGAGATTCGCGGGCGATGATCTCGTCCTGCAATTCCTTACCAATGGTTGTGAAATAGGCATTATAGCCTGTCACCCGCACCAGGAGGTGTTTATAGTCCTGGGGGTGCTTCTGCGCTTCACGCAGCAGGTTTGCATCGAGGATATTGATCTGCAGCGCAGTGCCGCCGTTTTCAGCGTACCCCCGCAAAAATGCCTTGAACTTGGCTTTGTGCGACCGGTCACGCAGCAGTGACGGGTTGAAAGTCATCGTGTGGCTGGCGCCATTGGGGAGCAGGTTGATATAGTCCTCCCAATCGCCTGCGCCATCCACCGCTTTTCCGCCCAGCGCCTTGCCCACGGAATTGGCATTGGCTGTCGGGCCGTGAACATCCACGCCATTGACGGGGCAAATCGCATTCGAGAGGAACTGCCCTTTCTTGCGCCCGTCCGGGCTGGCCGGCAGGATATCCGCATCAGCAATCCAGTAATTCCAGCTCAGCATCCCCGGCCTGAACTGGCGGTCAGTGGCGGTTGTCCGGTGCCCCCAGGTCAGCTCGGTCCAGGTCTGCATCACCTTCAGCGCCATGGCGTCGGCCTCATCATCATCACGGCCGTATTTGGGCGCCTTGTTGACCGCCATGGCCTGCAGCACCGCGTGACCCTCCCAGTTATCGCGCAATGCCTGGACCAGTTCAGCCATTGTGCACATTTTCTGATCGTACACCAGGTACTTTACCGCCAGCAGCGAATCCACCGTGCTGGCAAATGTAACCGCTTCAATGGTCACAAAGCGGATTTCCGGGCCGCCCTGGGTCACATCTTTACCCTGTTCAGCACAGCCGCGTACCAGGGTCGAAAGGTAAGGCGTGGGAGAGTAAGCTGCCCTCAGCGTCTCGGTGCGGTCGTACAGATCTGCAATGTGCTGGATGATGAAGGCGGTATGCTGAACATAGGCATCCCAGAACGCTTCAAAGGTCGTAAACTGCGCCGGGTCGCCCGTATCAGGCCCCACCCTGACCTGTGGGTCGGTCTTCCCGGTCATCGGGTCAGTGTAAGAATGCATATCGTATCCGCCGGTCAGGGTCAGCTCGACAGCCTTGAGCAGATTCAGGTTGCAATCCACTGTGCCAGAGCGGTCATTCCCGCACATGGTGTTTTCCAGGCAGCCCACCGGGGCGTAATCATGCACATTGCCGGCATGGATCAGGTCTTCGATGCCTGCCTGTTTGGCTTGCAGGAGCATCCCCGCCATGGAACGCTCATCGAAGTTCAGCAGGAAAGGCGCACCCTGGCTTTTCGCCACCATATCAACCAACTTGTCCATCAGCGGTTCAGGCGAGCGGCGGTGCAGGCGGACATTGGGCTTGGGCTCCAGGATGGGGGACATCTCGTCGATCACTTCCAGGATTGCATAGGTGAGATCGTTGGTCATGTCCTGCCCGTTGGGCCCTAATCCGCCCACAGTGATCAGCTGTCCGTACCCGGCTGTGATGCCCTGATTGCCACCGGTGCGGATCATGAAATCGTAGGCGGTGTTGGCGTGGATCCAGAAGCAGCGCAGAATTTCCTTGCCGAATTCCCGGTCCATGCCATCCTCAAGGAATTTCTGCCAGAAGGGGTACAGGTACTGGTCTATCCGCCCAAAGGACGTGCCCGGACCGGGGTAATTTTCATCGGCGATCACCAGCATATGGGTCAGCCAGAGGGCCTGGACTGCCTGCCAAAAGGTCTGGGGAGGCTCCCAGGGAACGATTGACAGGTTTTCCGCCATGATCTTCAACTCAGCCTGCCGTGTGGGATCAGTCTCTGTGGCTGCCATGTTTACACACAGATCGCTGTATTTAGCGGCCAGCTCTCCAGGGATGCAGGCTGCGGTCAGCATTGCCCGTAATTGGGCGCCTTTTGGCCCCTGCTTCTCTTCCTTCGACAGGGTATTGTAATGACTTTGCAGCGCCTTATGGATCCCCGAAAAACCCTCCTCAAGCACACGCGGGTAGTCCGGGATCAGGTGACCGCTGGTACAACCCGCATTACCGTAGCCATGGTTATGAAAATTAAAAACCGCTTGGCGAAGGCCGTCTTCACCCTCGATGGTCCCCAGGTAGGCTTTGGCCTGGTCTTCCTCCAGGCATGTCGAGGTTTGGATGTTGAACCGTCCGCCTGCGATCAAATCGCCTGGCAGGATCTCCTGGGGCAGATACTTGACCATGACCTGCTTCAAGAACCAGGCTTTCCGTTCTGCCACTGACCACTTCCAGAAATCCGGGTGAAGATCAACCGGACGGGCAATCTGCTTGAAGGCCGCCCTGAAGGTCGGAAAGAAGGCATAGGTCTCCGGGACAATGTAATAGTTGAACTCTTCATATTGAAAATCCCACGGGGTACCGGTCGTCCAGGAGGTCGCTTCATTGTTCCAGCGGCGTTCAACCCCTGAAAAATAATAATCCCGCAGCCATTGAATGCGCGGTGAGAGGTTTTCCGGTGTTTTGATGGTATAAGCCGGCGTGTTCTGACGGGAATTCCTGCCCATATTCATTCTCTCTGTTAGGTTTGGATGTTAATGAAATTATAGTATGATTCTTATCGAAAAATGGTTTTTCTAAGATTAATCCTTACCTAAAGCATGGATTATTTTCATTCAACCTGCGCCACGGGCAATGGGATTTTGAGGGAGGTTGAGTATGGCTCACACACTCTACCAGGTAGACGCTTTTACCGACCAGCCTTTCAAAGGCAACCCGGCTGCGGTTTGCCTGCTGGAACACCAGGAAACAGACGCCTGGATGCAGGGGGTAGCCCAGGAGATGAACCTGTCCGAAACGGCCTTTTTGACCCCTGCCCAGGAAGGCTGGCACCTGCGTTGGTTTACCCCCAAACAGGAAGTTGACCTGTGCGGACATGCGACCCTGGCCAGCGCTAAAGTCCTGTTTGAACGCCAGCCTGGCCTGCAAGAGAAACTGCTTGTTTTCCACACCGTCAGCGGCGTCCTAACAGCCCGCTACACCGCTGCTGAGGTCGAACTCGATTTTCCTGCCATGTCCTACCGCCGATTTACCAGTGAAAGCCGCATCGCGTCTGCCCTGGGGTTCGAACCCCTGGATGCTATCTCTTCCGGGGACTATTTCCTGTTCCAGGCTGAACACGCAGGCCTTATCCGCACAGCCAAGCCGGATTTCAGCGCCCTAGAAAAGCTGCCCATGCCAGAGATCATCATCACCGCCGCGAGCGAGCAGGCAGATGAAGACTTTATCTCGCGCTTCTTCGCCCCCCAGCTCGGGATCCCTGAAGACCCCGTGACCGGCTCAGCCCACTGCCTGCTGGCTCCCTTTTGGAGAGAAAAACTCGGGAGGACTGAGTTCTCTGCTTACCAGGCCTCCCCGCGTGGCGGGCGGCTTCACCTACGGCTGGCAGGCGAGCGTGTCAAAATCAGGGGCGCCGCCGTGATCGTTTTTGAGGGCCAGCTCAGGATTTGAACCGCCCTAAGACGGGTGCGTGAACAGAGTCACTCCCTCACCCGCCACCGGCTGGTAACAGCACACCAATGGCCATGGAAATCACCATTTTGGGCGCCAATACTCTCCCGCTGAGAAAATCTTCGTCCGCACTCCTGGTCGATCCTCATTTCACCCGGCCGAACGTATTGAAATTGGTGGCGAAGATCCACCCTGACCGGCAGATCATCGCTGAAGGGCTGGCCCGATCGGGGATCAGTCGCCTTGACGGCGTTCTGCTGACACACACCCACTACGACCACGCCCTCGATGCCGCTGAGGTCATCCACCGGGGCTTGAAGCGGGTATCAACACTTGGTGCCCGTTACGGGCAAGCTGTCCATCGGCTTGAATACGGGGCGCCCATCACCCTGTGATCGCACGCGGGAATCTCCTGGCGTCACAGTTTGAAACTGGACATAATTAGGACAAAATAGGTATAATTACAGCCCTCAAACATTATCCGAGGAACAACGATGAAACGATTCTTACTGGTTATCATGCTTTCAATCCTGATCTTGCTTCCCTTTAGCGATGCCTATGCGCAGGCTTCGCCCAGCGCCCTGTCAGACACAGGGGAGAATTACTTCGAGCTGCCCCTGTGCCTGCCGGGCATGCCCACGGACGGAAGCTGCCTGCTTTATGGCCCAGCCCAGGTGGTCGCCGAGATGAAAGCTGCCGGCTATGCCTACCCGCCCAGGGAACTCCCGGCAGCCACGCCGCCCTCAGAGCTGGGCGTGATGCCGGTGTGGATCGCCAAAGTCAACCTGCCTGAGACTGAACGCGCCCCGATTTATTCAAGCTTCGGGGATGCCGTGGCCGGCGTCAACCCTGTCTCCTACATCGACCCCGGAGCCCTGCGGTACGTCAGCTATGTCACCCGCCAGGACCATGATGGCAAGCCCTACGTGCAGCTGGCCACTGGCGGCTGGATGCGGGCAGCCCCGACCGCCTACACCAAATACCAGGGCGTGGAATTCTTTGAAAACCCCGGCACGGATTTTGGCTGGATCGTGGGCTACCAGGACACCGAAAGCCGTCGCGAGCCATCCTACGCTGCAGCCGCCACCGGCCAGTCCTACAATCGCGGTGACTTGATCCAGGTCTATGCCACAACCGAGACCGATGGGGTCACCTGGTATCAAATCGGCCCGGATGAATGGGTCAGCAGCTATATGGCCAATGTCGTATCAGCCAGCCTGGACCGGCCGGAAGGCGTTGAAGCTGACCGCTGGATCGAGATCAACCTCGAGCAACAGATCATCCTGGCCTACGAAGACGGCCGCCTGCTGTTCGCAGCATCGATTGCCACAGGCAGGGACCCTTTCTTCACAAAACCCGGCGTTTTCCAGATCTACGAGAAGAAAGAGCTCGAAACCATGCAGGGCGCTTTTGAAGCCGACCGCTCTGATTTTTATTACCTCCAGGACGTCCCCTGGACGATGTATTACGACGAGGCAAGAGCCATCCACGCCACCTACTGGCCGTTTGGGTACGGTTATCCCCAATCCCATGGCTGTGTCAACCTCTCCCCGGGTGATGCCCAGTGGCTGTTCCATTGGGCCGAGGAAGGCGATTACGTCTGGGTGCACGACCCCAGTGGACAAACGCCCACCGACCCCAGCCTGTACGGCCCCGGTGCGCCGTAATCCACATCCCAAGGTTTTAAAACCTGGAATTTTCAGCAATCATAGGCTGTTCCTATCCGATAAGAAATCCCTGGCGCCTTTTGAATCAAAAATCCCTGCGATGAGCGCTCATCACAGGGATAATTTTTTTACTGAAAGCGCCCGGGCAGGGTTACGCCGTGGGCATATCTCTGCTGGCCTCGACGTCGATCCCGGTGCCCAGCGCGTCCTCCAGCACAACCTGGTTAATCTCCACGGGTGCGGGCACCTCAACCTGGCGCAGTACCTGTGCCAACTGGGGGATCAACGGCTTAGGAAAGGCCTTGCGCGTATAGACCGGCACCAGCGAGTGCAGGCCGCCCTTGACGCGCACCGTGAACGCGACCATCCGGCGGGGATCCTGCAGCTCCTGAGAAAGCTTCGGCCACATCTCTACAGCCATCACATTGGGGAGGGCCTTGTTCGTGCCCGGCAGGGCATCATAGTCCCCGTGCAGGATGGCCGAATTTGCCGCACTGGCGCCCATGCCGAGATCGATTTCTTTCTCGATCAACAGGATGCCAGCTGATACTTCGAAAGGAAACGGGCCACCATGCTGCCGACAACCCCTGAGCCGATGATGATGACGTCGTACTTTTTTGACATGCAGTCCTCCATTAAAACTGTATTGCCCGAAAGCGGCAACGTCACCAATAATCCACGCAAAAAAACCACGCATTCTCAAATCGGAAAGCAGTTTATTGAGGATGAACAAGAGATTTATGATGAAAATTCTTAAGGGGCTAAGGTGATGGGCAGGCTATCCAGGATGGCGTTTTCACCGATGATTTCCGCTGGCTGGCGGATGACCAGACGCATGTTCCGCACGCGCCCCGGGGGAACATAGGCCAGCGAGACTGCGAACGCCATCGGCTCACCCGGCGTCTCGACAGCCAGCTGTTTGGTCAGGATCGCGCCGCCTTGCTCGGTGAGCAGTTCGATCACGATCGGCTTACCGTTCAGGGGGGTGACCGTGCCCTCCACCACCAGGGGTGATTCCGCTACCACAACCCCGGGCAGCGGCTGAGTGACCTCCAGCCAGTGGCCAGTGGCCGGCTGGGGCTGCATGCTTTCAGCACCGCTGCTCTGCAGGTTAAGCATCACCGAACGCAAAGCCAGTGGGCGGTGGACCTCATCCTGGGTGGCGACCGTCAGAAGCGCATTCACGTTCTCGCGGGGAATTTCAAAGTTCAGATAAGTGGTGAACGCAACCAGGCTGTCGGAGTTGTCCGACAGCCTGAGCAACTGCCTGGCCAGCAGGTTTTGGTTCGTATCAACCAGCGTGACCCTAACCAAACCGTCTTCACCCGGGTAAAGCTGCACGGAAACCTCGATGGGTGCAGTCACGTCCGAGTTCCCGCCTGGCGTAAGGATCGTGATCGGCTCAACCGTTTGAGCCTGGCCTCCGGTCAGCGCAAGAAACGCCAAACCAACCAGCAAGGGCAACAGAAGCAATAAATGGCGAAATCGCAGCATAGCAGAATTATACAACACTCGGCCTTGAGGCCGTCCACATGCCCGGCAGGACAACAACAGGGGCGGCGTTTGCCGCCCCCAATCTCGAAAAATAGGGTTTTTTACGCCATCTTCAACGCAGCAGGTTTACAGGTCGTAAACTTCCGAATATTTCTTGCGCAGGTAGGCCATGTACGGCTCCGGGGTGATCTTGCTGCCCGTCGCTTTGAGCATGATCTCTTGGGGCTCGTACTTGGCGCCATACTGATGGACATGCTCGTGCATCCAGCCCAAAACAGTGTCAAACCTGCCCTGTGCAATCTCGTCAGGCACACCGGGATGGTCTGCTACAAGCTTATCCCAAAGCTGCACGGAAGCCAAATTGCCCAGCGCGTAAGTGGGGAAATAACCGATCATCCCGCCGCTCCAGTGGATATCCTGCAAGACGCCCCGTGCATTGTCCGGCGGGGTCACGCCGAGATAATCCGCCATCCTGGAATTCCAGATTTCCGGCAGGTCGCCGACTTCCATGGTGCCTTCCATCAAGCCGATCTCGATCTCCAGGCGCAGCATGATGTGCAGGTTATAGGTGGCTTCGTCGGCCTCCACACGGATGAATGATGGCTCGACCTTATTGATGCCCCGGTAGAACGCCATCAAGCTCACATTTTCAAGATACTCCGGGAAAAGCATCTGGAAAGAGGGATAGAAGTACGACCAAAACTCCTTGCTGCGGCCGATGATGTTCTCCCACAACCGCGACTGCGACTCATGGATCGCGTGTGAGGCGAACCCGAAGAGGGGATGGCGCTTGTACTTCTCGGGCACGCCCTGGCCATACATGGCATGGCCGGCCTCGTGCATCGTGCTGAATAAGGCCGAACCCGCATCCTCTTTGAGGTAACGGGTGGTGATGCGCACATCGCCCAGGCCGAACTCGGTGGTGAAGGGGTGCGGCGCCACGTCCAGCCGGCCGCGGTTCCAATCGTACCCAAAGCGCGTGATCACATGCCGCCCAAACAGCTCCTGGAACTCTTCGTTGAAGGGTTGCTTGATGAATGAATCATCAGGCGGTTCCTTTTCCATAATTTGCTGGATGAGGTCAACCTGCTGCGGACGCAGCTTCTCAAAAATCGCCTTCACATCCGAGGTCTTCATACCGGGCTCATAGTCATCGAGCAGCGGGTCGTAAATGTGATCGTAGGGTTTGAAAAGTCCCGCATATTGCTTGCGTAAATCAACGATCTTTTCCAAGTACGGCTGGAAGAGGGCGAAATCCGATTGTGCTTTGGCTTTAACCCAGGCTTCGTGAGCCATGGCGGTGGTCTTGATCGTATCCATCAACAAAGCCAGGGGTACTTTGGCCTGTTTTTCATAGGCCTTCTTGGCGACCTTGACCGACCTGGCCTGGTCGGTCTCCGCATACAGGTCTCCGACCTCTGCTTCCAGGTCAGCGATTAACTGCCCGACCTCATCGGTGACGAACTTTTCGTGGATAATGCGGCCCATGGCAGCCAGCTGCAGACCGCGCTCTTCAGCGCCGCCGGGCGGCATTTTGACCTGCTGATCCCAACCCAGCAACGCCATGATGTGATTGAGATCGTCCAGTTCAGCGGCCAGGTCGAACAATTCCTGCATTTTCGGTGAAATTTGTGATTTTTCTGACATGTTCATCCTTCAGTGATAAGTAATTGTGTGAATAAGCGTGCATTATTCCCAAATCCTGCTCAAGCTACCTTCCAGCGCAGGGGTTTGCCATCCAAAACTGCAACCACTTCTGAAACAATGTCGTACCCTGCACGCAGCTGCGCTTCTTTGGTCTGAGCGCCAACGTGGGGCGTCGCCACGACGTTCGGGTGCTTGGGCAGCGGGCTGTCACCTGGCGGCTCTGCTTCGAAGACATCCAGGGCTGCGCCGGCCACTTTGCCGCTTTCCAGCGCAGCCAGCAAAGCGCTTTCTTCAATCACGCCCCCGCGAGCTGCACAGATGATCAGCACGCCATCCTTCATCTTCTCGATGGCGGCATCGTTGATCAAATAATGCGTGGATTCGATGTGCGGGGTGTGCATCGTGATGATGTCCGAGCGCTCAAGCAGCTCATCAAAGCTGACCGAAGTCGCGCCAGCGGCCGCGACCTCATCTGCAGGACGGATCGGGTCGTAAGCAATGACTTCCATCCCGAAGGCCAGTGCCCGCGCCTCAACAGCTTCGCCGATATTGCCAAAACCGATCACACCCAGGGTCTTCTTGAACAGTTCTGTGCCCACCAGTTCCTTTTTCAGCCATTTTTCGGCCTTCATTCCGGCATCCGCCCGGGGGATACCCCGGATCAGGCTCAGCATCAAGCCCAACGTCAGCTCAGCGACCGATACCGTGGTGGCCACTGGCGCGTTTACAACGGTGACGCCATGCGCGGCAGCCGCTTTCAAGTCGATATTGTCCACACCGACGCCCATACGGCCAACCACTTTAAGGTTTTCCCCTTTTGAAAGCACTTCATCAGTGATCTTTGTCCGCCCGCGCACGATGACTGCATCCATTTCAGGGATCACATCCAAAAGCTCCTCTGCGGATATGCCTTTTCTATCGATCAGCTCAACAGATGTGAGCAATTCTGGGTCGTCAATCGGGGCGAGACCATCGGTGAGTAAAATTTTCCATTGCATAATTCAGGCTCCCTTTTTCTTTATGAGGTTTTGTAGGTACCTGTATATTTTACCGCGATTCATCCCCTAACCCGGACGTGGATGGCACTGTGTTTGCCTGCTGACTTAAATTGATCCACTACCCCACAAGAAATTCATGCATACTTTTTCGACAAAACCCTGGTATCCCCCCGACGGACAGTGACCCCGCTCTGATCCAGGTACTCCAACACCGCCACAGCATACTTGCGGCTGGTGTCAAATTGATCGCGCAATTCACCCAGGGTGATGCCTCCGTGCTCCTGAACGTGACTGATCACTGCCTGGCGCATCTCCTCCAAAATGTGCTGCTGTAGCAGTACATCCTCACTGATACGCATCAGCCGGCCCGTCCCAATCAAGGCGGCCAACAGGTCTTCGCCAACCGCCTCACTGGATTGCTTGTAGGAGGGCGGCGAATAAGGCTGCGCGTCAAATTCACGCAGCAGGGCATCGATGTGAGCCTGCTGTTCAAGTGTAAAGCTAACCGTGTGCTGGTTCAAATGCAGGTCCGCTCCAGCCTCCACCAGGATTCCTTCCTGTGCCATCCGGGCGATGATGCTGTCAAAAGCCTTGGGGTCCAGCGCAACCTGCGACCTGAGCCGCTCGCGCGGCATGCCCGGCTGTAAGGGGAATTGCTGGTGAAAACCTGCTAATTTTGCGGTGATTTCCTCCTGGGCCCGCGCAAGGATGCTGTGGAGCATCACCATACGCCCGTTGTTGAACACCACCAATAATCCCTGCTCAACCAGGTTGCTCACGGCCTCCTGTGCCAGGTCGTCCTCCAGCCCGCTTGAGGTCACCACCGTTTCCAGGGCTGTGGGGCCCAACTTTTGCGCGGTTTGCAGCAGGATGTCCTCCGGTGTGCCCATCAGGAGCTGTTCCAAAGCCTCGAGCCGCTCACTGTTGAAGCGGCGGTGACGGCGCGCAGGGTGTGGATCGACCACCTGTCCGCCGCCGATCGTCTCAGCCGGTGAAGGCCGCCGGATGATGAACCGGTCTCCCCTGAGGGCAACCACTGGACGCTGCAGCATCAGCTGCAGAAAAGCCTCACCGCCCGGCTGTACCTCCTGGGTACCCAGCACGCGCACCCTGGCCATTACCTCAGCAGCGCCCAGGAACAGCTTCACTTCGACATTGTGCTTCAGTGAACCTTCTATATCGGGCAAGAGGGTGAAGTACACATCGATCATTTTGGTTGCCTGGTAATCCCCAGGGTAAACCAGCACGTCCCCGCGGGCTACCTGGTCCACGCTGATCCCGCTGACATTGACCGCTGTCCTGCTGCCAGGTAAGGCGCTCTGTTCAGCCTGCTTATGGGTTTGCAAGCCACGTATGCGCCCCTGCAGGGCCTTTGGCAGGATCTGAACTTCTTCCCCCACAGACAAGCGCCCATCCAGCAGCGTGCCGGTCACAATTGTGCCAAACCCGGGCAGGGTAAAAACCCGGTCGACGGGCAGTCGTGGCCGTCCCAGGTCAGGCCGATGGGGATGGCGCATGAGAATCTGCTGCAAGGTATCCACCAACTGGTCAATCCCCTCACCCGACCGGGCGCTGACCCGCACCACCGGCGCGTCCTCGAGCACCGTGCCGCTCAGCGTATCGCGCAGGTCTGCTTCCACCAGGTCAAGCCAATCGGGTTCTTTAACCAGGTCAATTTTCGTGAGGGCAACCACCCCGGCAGGGATTTGCAATAAATCGAGGATGGCAAGGTGTTCGCGAGTCTGCGGCATGACGCCTTCATCTGCTGCCACAACGAACAGCACGGCATCAATCCCGCCAACCCCCGCCAGCATGTTTTCTATAAAATCCCGATGTCCGGGCACATCCACGATGCCCACTTCGCCCCCATCGGGCAGGGTGAACCAGGCAAAGCCCAGTTCGATGCTCATCTCGCGTTCCTGTTCTTCTTTCAGGCGGTCGGGGTTAATCCCGGTGAGACGGCTGATGAGGGTGGATTTGCCGTGGTCAACATGGCCGGCAGTGCCGATAACTTGCACGAGGTCCTCTCCCCTCAGGTCTATTCTTTGAAAATTTTATTGTAGGCTTCGATCGATTCGCGGATGGTGGCCAGCTGGGCCTGCATCCGTTTCAGGTCGTCCCTGCCCATCTCTACGATGGTATCCTGGACCCCCTTGATCAGATCTTCCAGGTTTGCGATGCGATTCGCAAAACCCTCCAGGTCACGAGCCATTTCGCGGAACTGTTCATCCTGTGCCAGGACATAATTTGACCAGCGCTTCTGGTCATCGGATTTGAATGTGGTCCACTCCTGGCGGAAGCGGTCTTCGTTCAGACGCTGCACTTCGGTGATCTCGTTCACCCGGCGGTCAAAACGCTGCGTGACCTCATCCAGCGATTTAAGCGCCTTCCTGACCTCGCTGTGTGTCTCCTCCAGCCCTGAGATTTCCTCATCCAGGCCCTTTGTGATCTCTTCCATGCGGTCAAACCGCTCGGACCAGGTCTTGAAGGCACGGTCACGCTCGACCTGGGCCAAATTGATCCTTTCGATGAAGGCTGTTTGCGACACCTGCCGTTCCGACTCCGCCTCCAGCAATTCTCTGATCCGGATCTCCAGCTTGCGCATGCTGTCACCCAGCAAGTCTTGCTTGCCGCGGGTTTCATCCTGGCGCTTACGGACAGCAGCGACCTCCCCTTGCACTCCAGTCAACTTCTTCGCCTCCTGGCGCAGGCTCTCTTCCAGCATCCGCAGTGACCGTTTGTAGTCTTCATCGAAACGAGAAATTTCGATCACCTGGGCTTTGATTTCCTCGATCAGCCGGCCAAGGCGGATATCCTCTTCCTTGCGCTCCTCTACCAGCTGGGGATAATTTTCATAAGTGGCGATCTTTTTGTGCAGTTCAGCAACGTCAAAGTTTACGTCGTCAATGCGCTGATTATTCTTTTCGGTTTGAATGAATTTTTCCTGGGCAGCGCCCTTAACATCCTCGATCTGACGGCTCAGGTCGGTGCGCACACTGCTGATATCCAGCTCAAACTGTTCCACGCGCATGACCAGCGTGTTCAAGCGCGAGATCTCACTTTCCATATCCGCAATACGCATGCGCAAGGCGGAATTTTCTGTGCCCAGGTTATCAATTTTGCTCTGCAAAGCTGCAATGGCCGTTTTATCATTCCTGCGCTCGTTATCGAGCCACTCCACGCGCTTTTCGAGTTGTGTCATACTTAATGTGTCATCCATGGTATTCACCTACCATCCTTGGGGTTAGTTATAATCCGATTTTACCTGGGTTTAAACTACCGGGTTATGAATGCATTATACAAGAAAACCATTCATTTAGCCCAGCACTGCCGGTGCAGGCTGAACCTTACTTGTTCGATATTACTGCAATTGAGGGAATGCGGTCAAGATATTCGTGAGGCCAAGATCAATCCGCTGCGGGAACAAACCCAGGGCCACCAAAACCAGCACGACAAGTATCACAGGCAGATATTCAGAGGTTTTTTCGGCAAGCGTCCAAAATCGGGGTGTCTCCTGATCATCCGGAAGCACAAAATTCAATAGCAAACGGATGGTGAACAGGAATAAACCCAGGTTGCCGGCAAAACTCCACATGCCCAATCCGCCTTGGCCAGCCAGGGTTTGAGTCAGTAATGCAATTTTGACCGGGAATGAGGCCAGCAGGGGAAAACCAGCCACGCTCAACTGCGCCAGCAGCAAGCCCGCTGTCAAAACCGGGTATTGGCGTGTGCTCCCCCGCAAATTGGTGATATCCAGTGATCCACAGGCGCTTTCCAGCCGTGTGAGGGCATAACCCCACAAGAAATAACCCAATGCCCTGGCCGGAAACAGCATCAGCATCCAGACCAAACCGCCCTCGTCGATCAACCCCACAGCCAGTAGAGAAAAACCGGTCTCTACAAGGGCAGAGAATCCAAAACCCCGCTTGAGGTTATCCTGGACGGCCGTCAAAACCCCGCCAAACACGATCATCACCACACCAATGACCCTGATGATGTTGAAGATCTCCCCAGAGGTCCTGAGGAAAGCATAGCGGTTAATAAAGTCCAACCCGAACACTAAAATGGTCGTGGGCAGGATGAACAGCAAATAACTGGTTACCAGCGGTTGGCTGCGCTGGCTGACCATCGGCACCCAGCTATGAAAGGGAAAAACAGCCAGCAATAACGCAAACCCGAGGCCCAGGACAAACGCACTTTGCCCGATCAGGGGGCTTTCAGGCGGAAGAATCACCACGCCGGTCAGCAGCCAGCCTGCAATCAGGATCAGGGGCGTGGCAACGGTCATCAGCACGAGGTAACGCAGGATGCCGCGGTAGTTTTCTTCGCCTGTAGTCGTCAGCATCGGGATGGAAAGCAGCACGGCGATCTGGATCAGCAATGCAGCGTACAAGAAAGGTTCAACGCCCATGGCGGCCGTGAGGGCAGCAGTGATGGCCAGGCTGGTCGGCCGGAAAACGGCAGGCACGCCCGGCAGGTTACCACTTAAGGACCACAAACCCGTCATGCCAAAAATGAAGGCGATGAACGGGAAAATCTCATAGGCCAGGGTGATCTGCCGGCCTAAAACCGCCAGGCTCTCCTCAAAAACCAGGTTCAGCGGACCCAGGCTGAGGGTGAGGTTTTCAGGGAAAAATGCCGCCAGCAAGGCCAGCCCAAAGGCCGTCAGGCTTGTGAGCAGCAAACTCAATATACGCCGCTTGTGAAGGGCCAGGCTGACCCCAGCCACAGCGATCGGCGTGAGAACCCAGATCATCGGGGTGCTGAGGGTCATACGGCATCCCCTTCCTCTGGCGTCTGCTCGGTTTCTCCGGTCAGGGAAACAAGGTACACCCCCACCAACGCCAGGCCCAGGTTCACCAGCACAAACAGTCCTGTCAGCAGGGTAGAAAGCTCCAATGCGGCATGGATCACCTCGAAGCCAGACAGAAAGCTGAGCAAGCTGAACACCACCAGATAAGGCTCCGAATTGATCCCAAGCTGCATCAGCGACATACCCATCAGCAGCAAGCCAGCCTGGATGATCATCAGCTCAACGCGGGGGAAAACGTTGGCCTGCAGCGAGGGCGCGGCAATAAACACCAGCAGGACGATCAGCAAGCCAGCCAGCCCGCGGAAGAACAGGCTTGCTGCCGGTTCCGGCGCGGATTCAACCTTTTTCTGGCGCATACAGGTGGTGGCAATGGCCGCTGTGGCCATCCAGCCCGCGATCAGTTTGACGACCGCCAGCCCGATCGGCCACGAAAGGGTGACCAGTGCAAAAGCCGCCAGGTACTGCACGCCCAGAGCGGCGGAGGTGATGCGCCAATCCTTGAAAATCAGGATCACCATGGCGGCGATCACGATCAAGACAAAAGCCAGCACGGAGATCATCTCAACTGCCCCCGCCTGTCAGGATGGAAATCAGCAACACCAGGATCAGTGCTGTCCACAGGATGCCGCCTTTGCCTTCCAGAACCGAAGAAAAGGTTTTTAAGAGCATCCCAATGAAATTGTAGATTCGCCAGCCCGCCCGGTACACCCACTCAAACCGAAACACGGGCTCAAGGCGCGGGAAAAGCCAATCCAGAGCATCTCGCAACCTGCTGCTGGCCGGGAGCTGAAAATATGGCGGAATCGCACCAAACCGCCTGATGAGCAGGATCACAACCAGGATCAGGCCGTTGCTGACCAGCGCCAGCCACCACACCCCCGCCGTGAACGCGCCCGGCCAGCCGATCAACCCCAGCGCGATGATGGCCTGGATGATCAGGATCAGGCCCAATGGGAATACCAGGCGCGCCCAGGATTCGAGCGCACCGGGCGCGCCGCCGGGCTGAAAGGCGCGCTCGAGATAGCCCATCACCATCAGCACATGGGCAACAATGAATAAAAGGGTCCAAACGGTGAAACCATTGCCGGCCAACCCCGCCCACCCCGATGCTGCTGACGTATATGGCAGCCCCAACACACCCGCCAGGCCAAAAAAGAGCAGGAAGTTCATCCGCTGAATGCGGGGATAGTAAAGGAAGAGCAAGCTGCCGGGTAGTATCAAAGCCACCCCCCAGGCGATACTGGCCTGGGGCACACCATTCAGCACCGATGCGGTGGCCAGGCTCGCCCAGGCAACAATCCAGTATGGCCGGCCGTCAACCTCATCGACGGCTGCGAGCCAGCGAGCCCCGGCATACAAAGCGGAAATTGCCAGCAGCCCCATGAACAAAGGCATCCACCGTACCAGGCTGGGAGTCACCAGGTCAGCCGGCAACCGGGCCAGCAATCCCAGGCTGGCAGCCACGGGGGTCAGGCGGATAATGTTGCCTGCGCCTCGCCGCAAAGCGGGTTCCTTCAGAAACGGCAGGTTGAGGGGAAAAACACCCAATCGCAAACCTGCCGCCAGCAGAAACACAAACCCTGCCTCGGTGGGAATTTGGGTGACGTTAAAATCTCCCCCCGCGGCCCAGCCCTGCATTGTGCCCAGGAACAGGAACAGGATTGATGCGGTGCGAACGCCATAAGAGACGATGATGCGCGAACCGAATTGATGTGAATCCGCCAGCCCCAGCAGGTAGACCAGCTCAAGCAGATCAACCACCACCCAGAATATCATCATCGTCAGGGTGGTGCCTGATTGTACAGCCAGCAAACCCAAAGCCGCGATCACCAGGCTTGCAGACCAGGCGCGCGGCGTGCTGTCGTAGCGGGTGCGGGCAGCATCCGAAAGGATCACCGCCAGCGCGATGGTGATCAGCGCCAGCGCGTAAGGCCAGGAATCATAATCCAGCAACAGGGAAAAATGCCCAGAAAGGTTCATTTCCGGGACGTTCCACGAAGCCAGGCTGAGGGTTGTTGGCAGGCGAAGCCTTAAAAAGAAGACTACCAGCCAGGCCAAAATGCTTGCCACTGCGGCAATCAGCCAGCTGGTGCCATACTTCGGACGGGTAAGATCCAAAATATAAATGGCTGACGAAGCGAGCAAAAGCAGCCCAACAGGGAGGAGGATCAGCATGTGCGGGATGAAAGGGTCACTGCAAAATTTCGCCTTCCTGGCGATGCAGGTAGCGGCCAGACCCGGGACTGCCATACCAGTTATCGCCATCGACGATCTTCTTCCCCCGCAGAAAAACCGTCACGGGGAAGCCTTTGAGCTGCCAGCCTTCGTAAAGGCTGTAATCCGTGCGGTGCCGGGCAATATTGGCGCCATAGGTGACCTCTTTGTTGGGGTCCCACAGGGCAATATCGGCATCCGCCCCGGGGATCAGCGCGCCCTTTTGCGGGTACAGCCCAAAGATACGGGCGGGATTGGTACAATGCATGGCGACAAACTGATTGGGCGTGATTCGGCCGGTGCCGACCCCCTCCGTCCAAATGATCGGCATACGATCGCCCACACCGGGCAGTCCATTGGGGATCTTGGTGAAATCGTCCTTGCCCAATTCCTTGCCGGGAATGGCAACCGGCTGACCCTCGTACAGAATGGGTGTGGTGCCGTCATAGAAGAATGGGCAGTGGTCGGTGGCCATCACCTGGATGGTGCGGTCTTCAACACCTTCCCACAGCCTGGCGTTATCTTTTGCTTTGCGCATGGGGGGTGAACAAACCCATTTGGCGCCGTCCTCCCTGCGCAGGTCATCTTCCATGAAGAACAGGTACTGCGGGCAGGTCTCCCCCATCATTTTTAGGCCATGCGCCTGGGCGTAAGCCAGCTGATCGACCTCGCCGCCGGTGTTCATGTGCACCAGGTATAGGGGCGCATCCCCGGCCTGGGCGGCCAGCGCCGCTGCACGCAGGGATGCTTCAACCGTGCCCCAGGCAGGCCTTGTCATGGCGTGGAAATAGGGTTCCGTATTCCCGGCAGCCAGGGCTTCATCCACCAGAATGTCAATGATATCGCCGTTTTCCGCGTGGACGAGGGTTAAGATCCCGGCGGCATGGGCAACCCGCATCACACGGAAGATCTCGCCATCAGACAGGCGTAGCCGGTTGTTATAGGCGGTGAACACCTTCAAGCTTGTGATGCCCAGGTCGGGCAGCGAGAAGATCTCTTTAGCAACAGCCTGGTCAAAACGGGTGATATTCATATGAAAGCCATAATCCACCGAGGCTTTGGGGTCTGCTTTGGCCCGCCAGCGTTGGATGTTTTCAGCCAGGGTGCCCTCGTCCTGGGGGACAAAATCGATCACGGTGGTCGTGCCGCCAAACGCGGCCGCCTTACCGCCGGTGTAGTGATCATCCGAAGAAATCGTATTGAACATCGGCAGATCCAGATGAACGTGCGGGTCAATCCCGCCAGGCAGGACAAGTAACCCCGACGCATCGATCACCTCTGCGTCAGGATGGGTCAGGTTCTGCCCAATCAGGCTGATCGTTTCCCCTTCCACAAGAATATCCGCATTAAAGGTCTCGCTGGCAGTCACCAGAGTACCGTGTTTAATTAATTTAGCCATCATATTCACTCCAGATACCAATAGTTGTTCTTGTTTGCATAATTATTTTAACAGATTATCAAGAAATCAGAAGCCCGTGTACCAGCAATGGAATCGTAAGGGTCATAATTGACCTAAAGTAAGGGCCATCAAGACCGTTTTGCTGATTTGTGAACAACGTGCAAAAGGAGCATTGACATGCGCGATCGCATCAGGACTGTCGCATATTTATTTCATAAAACGCCCAGAACCCCGATCCGTTCATTTTTCTTCGTGTGACTCGCCTTTATTCACAATGATTCCCATACCTCCTTTTACAACCTCTTAACTCACTCTTGACAAATCATTAATTTCATTATATATTTGGGTCAACATGTATATTGTATCCAATAATACAATAATACAATCCACCCGGTCATGCTCCTGAGGAGGAAGCAAATCATGAAAAAGTTAATTGTTTTGATCTTTGCACTGCTGCTGGTTACTACTTTAGCAGCCTGTGCAGCCCAACCAGCGGTATCGACAGAACCCGCGGATTCACCTTCTGAAACGGTTGCTGAACCTGTTGAAGCAGTCGAAGAAGAAGCAGAACAAGCTGAAGTGGAACCCGTTGTTGAAGCACCAGATTTTTCGTTGAACGTCAACGTGGACCGCGCCAGCGACTTCGCCAAATGGGAATTAGAACTTCCCGTTGAAGGCATCGGCACAAATGTCAGCACCAGCCTGCAGGCTCAAGGCGACTACACAATTGTGGTGATGACCAAGAACTCCACAAATCCCTATATGAATGGCATGTGGAAAGGTGGCGCCCAGGCAGGGATCGACATGGGTATCAACGTTGTCACCCTGGCCCCTGCACAACAAGATTCAATTGAAGAACAGCTGGCTATCATGGAGGCTCAGATTCAACAAGGTGTGGATGCGTTTGTTATTCATCCTTCAGACTCCAATGGTATTATGCCCGGTGTCAATGCAGCCAATGAAGCCGGTGTCCCTGTTATTTCAATTGGCACAGCCTCAACTTCCGGCTCTATGATGCGGACGGGCGTGGATTATTTCGAAACGGGTTATGTAGTTACAAAATACCTGTGCGAAATGGGTGACGGTGAAGGCGGCGTAATCATCTTGGAAGGCCCTCCTGGTGCACAAAATGCTGAAGAGCGTAAAGCTGGTATTCTTGCCGCTTTAGAAGAGTACCCTGGATACAGCCTGATCGACTCACAAACCGCTAACTTTAACCGTGCTCAGGGCATGCAGGTTATGGAAAATCTCTTGCAGCGTGAAGGTGTGAAAGATGAATTAAAACTCGTGATCGCAGCCAATGACGAAATGGCGTTAGGCGCAATCCAGGCTATCAAAGCTGCAGGCTTAGAAGGTATCCTGGTTGGCGGGTTTGATGGTTCACAAGATGCCTCACAAGCGATTAAAGATGGTGACCTGACCGTAACCTACAATACCGATCCATTTGGGTCAACCTACCTGGCGATTGCTTTCCTGCTTGAGTATCTGGACAGCGGTTCTGTTCCGGCGGAATATTTCATTCCCTTCCCCTCGGAACGCCATGATCCATTAATCACGCTTGATAACATCGATTACTATATTGAAAATCAGGCCTGGTTCAAATAAGCAGTAAATAGACTATTCCGCTCGAGGCGGTCAATACTCGGATTTGACCGCCTCGATTAGTTAAAATAGAAATTATATTGGGTCCAGAATGATGGAAAAACCTTTATTACAGGTCAAAGAAATAACCAAAGTGTTTCCAGGTGTCAAAGCTCTGGATGATGTGGATTTTGAGTTGCGACGTGGTGAAGTCCATGTACTTGTTGGTGAGAACGGCGCCGGAAAATCAACCTTGGCTAAATGCATTTTAGGTGTTTATCAGCCTGACGGGGGTGAGATCTACCTTAACGGAGAAAAAACTTCATTTCCAAATCCGAAAGATGCTTTGGATCAAGGAATAGCAGCGGTCTACCAAGAATTGACGATGGTGCCATATTTAAATGCAGCCCAGAATATTTTCTTAAATCGAGAACTGTTGTTTCCTGGGACTGGCTTGATCAATCACAAGAAGATGCGTTCAGAAGCAAAGACATATCTCGATCTGCTCGGCAGTACGTGTATCGACATGACGGTACCTGTGACAGCTTTAGATGTTGCCGAACAACAAATGATCGAGATTGCTAAAGCATTATCCTTTAACCCGAAAATTATTATTTTTGATGAGGCAACCGCTTCACTCTCTGAGCGCGAAACGGATTCATTATTTAACCAAATTCATCGTCTAAAAGATCAGGGGATTGGCATTATTTACGTCTCCCATCGGATGCAGGAGTATCACCGGATTGGTGATAGGCTAACAGTTTTGCGCGACGGGAAATTAATCAGAACATTGGCTGTAGGCGAGTTGTCTGACGAAGCATTGGTTAACTTAATGGTCGGTCGAGACATTTCCCAGGTATATGTCCGTACACCTAACACCCATTCAGGCGAGGTTTTGCGAGCAGAAAACCTGAGTGACAAGAAAAAAAGAGTTCATAATTGCTCTATCACCTTAACTCAAGGTGAGATCGTTGGCATTGCAGGCCTCGTTGGGTCAGGCAGGACAGAGCTGGCACGGTTAATCTTCGGGATTGACAAGCCTGCATCTGGCAAAGTGTTTCTTCATGGGAAGGACATAACAGGAACTTCTCCAAACAAAGCGGTGAAAATGGGTTTAGGTCTGTTGCCAGAGGACCGAAAGCGATTTGGTTTAGCCTTAAAGGCCTCGGTTGCTTGGAATGTGGTAGCTGTCAGCTTAAAAAAATATTTCCCAAATTTTTTCATCTCAAAAAAGAAGAATAATGAAGTCGCCGAAACCTACATAAAACTTTTAAATATAATCACTCCTGATGCTAAGCGCCCTGTGAGGCAACTATCAGGTGGTAATCAACAAAAAGTGGTTATCGCAAAATGGCTATCTGCTCAATCAAATGTAATCATTTTTGATGAACCTACGCGTGGGATCGATGTGGGTGCAAAAATGGAAATATATGCTTTGATGGATAAATTAGCCACGGAGGGCAAAGCGATTTTGATGATCTCCTCTGAACTACAGGAGGTAGTTGGCATGTCTGACCGCATTTATGTTATGAAAGACGGTGAAATTGTAGCACACAAGCAACGGGATGAGGCTACTGGCGATGAGATTGGTCGCATCATGGTCCTTGGGGAGGAAAACGGATCATGCTAAAAGAGATAACAAGCGTACGGAAAACATGGGCTATCCCTTCCCTGATTAAAGGATTTTCCGCATTACCACCAGCGGTTTGGATGGTCGCGTTAATGCTGATTTTTTTTGGGTTCAACACGAACAATTTCCTGACGCCATCCAATTTCGTGAATATTGCAGTTCAATGTGCTCCATTGTTCATTGTTTCATGTGGGCAAACTTTGATCGTTCTGATGCAAGGTACAGATCTCTCTTTAGGCGCATCACTTAACATGGTAACAGTATTATGGATCATGCTGCTTAAATCCGGCATACCATTGATTCCGGCCATTGTTTTAGGGATCGGCGCTGCTATGCTTGCCGGCTTTTTGAATGGCGTGATCGTCGCCAAGATGAAACTACCAATCTTCATCGCCACATTGGGTATGGCAAATATCCTTAACTCAATTGCGCTTGTTTCATCGAATGGTTCGTCGATTTATTTCGCCCATGAAATTTACAGGGCCATTGCCAGAAAGGGATTCCTGGGGATTCCATATATCGTATGGGTGGCCATTGGTTGCTACTTCTTCACATTAATTCTCTTGAATAAAACGCGTTTTGGCGCAAGGGTTAGATCACTGGGAGGAAACCCTGAAGCCTTGAACTTTGCCGGTTTCAGCATTGATAAAGCAACGATCCAGGTGTTCACGCTGACTGGTTTCCTAACTGGCATCGCCGGGATCATGCTTGCAGCCCGGATAGAATCCGGTAATCCCATCGCTGGCAATGGTTTTGAGTTCAACTCAGTGGCGGCTGTTCTATTGGGCGGCACTTCCATGCGAGAAGGGCGAGGTGGTATTACAGGAACCATTTTCGGTGTTTTACTCGTTCAAATTCTGAGGAATGGCTTGGTAATGATGAATGTTTCATCAATTTACCAGAGTGCAATTATCGGAATCGTCGTATTATTCGCAATTATCCTCGATGCTTACATCAAAAAGCGTCAATAACAAGCAGTAGGTTGATGGATATGAGAAAAAAATTATTGCTTTGGTTTACAGAATCGAAATACATTTTTAGTATATTGGCCCTGATTATTGTCATGGCGGTTTCGACGAGTTTAAGCAAATCATTTCTTGGACCAGACAATTTAATGACCATCCTGAGACAAGCAAGTGTTCTATTGATCCTTAGCTCAGGTCTCACGGCTGTAGTCATTACAGGTGGTATCGATCTTTCGGTCAATAACACTGCGGCTCTGGTAGGTGTAGTCGTCGCCCAGATGCTATTAAGAGAAGTTAACATTGTTATTCTTATAGGAACCGGGTTGTTGATTGGGCTAACCGTCGGGGTATTTAACGGTTTTCTTGTTGGCGTGTTAAAACTCCCGCCTTTTGTAGCGACATACGGCACAAATATGGTTGTTCTCGGCCTGGCCACGATAGTGATGCAAGGTGCAGTGATCTATAACTTGCCGAGACACTTTACACCGATTGGAATCGGTTATGTCGGCCCCATTCCAATCCCGGTGATCATCGCGTTTGTATTGATTGGCATTTTGTATGTATTGCTTGAGAAGACAACCTTTGGCCGTAACATTTATATGTTAGGACACAATGCCATCGCAACACGTTATTCTGGTTCAAAATCAGTGCTGATTGCGCTGCAAGCTTACGGATTGAGTGGTTTGGCTGCAGCACTTGGCGGCATAGTAATGACAGCCCGTCTGAATGCTGCAGATGCCAACATGGGGAATGCTTATGGCTTACAAATCGTGGCCGCAGTTGTGATGGGGGGAACATCTCTGTTAGGTGGTGAGGGAGGAATTTTTGGCACAGTGATTGGTTCAATCGTTTTAACAATCATTGTTAATGTAATGAACCTGGTTGGTGTGAACAGTTACTATCAGGCATTGGCGATTGGCGTTGTGATTATCTTCATGGTTTGGCTTGATATTTTCACCCGCCGAAAGCGAGAACAACTTGTCCGTGTTTAATCATTTTTTCTAGGAGAACAATATGACAAATTATACGATCAGACCCATCAATACCGGATTTGTTCCAACATATCCAAAACAATACCATTATCACCATTCGGTGCATAATTTTATTGAAGGCATTAAGGATGAAAAAGAAGCCCTCCCTGTCATCACTTTTTTAGTTGAAGGCAACGGAACAAGAATACTGGTCGATACGGGCATGGCATGGACTGAAAGGGCCGATAAATATCACCATCCAGGTTCTATCCAAGAGCCGGGTGAGGCAATCTATGAGCAATTTGAAAGACTGGGTATTCCGTGCGATAGTGTTGATTTTGTTCTATTCACACATATGCACTGGGACCACATCTTCTATATGGAATATTTCAAGAATGCTACATTTATTGCACATGAACGAGAATATGCGTTTGCGTTAAACCCAATTCCCCTTTATTACAAAAGTTATGAACATCCATTTCTTGGTATTACCAGACCGTTCGAAAACATTAAAGTAGAAACCATCCACGGTGAGGAGGAAATTTTAGACGGCGTACGCTGTTTTGAAACCTTTGGTCACTCACCAGGACATATGTCCGTTGAGGTGGATACCGCAAAAGGTCGGTATATTTTAGGCGGCGATTCAGCATTCCGTATCGGTAATTTCAATGCCATTCCTGAGATCGGCTATACCATCACACCCCCCGGGCGGTTTGCAAACATTATCGAGGCTTGGCGCAGTTTAGAAATCCAAAAAGAGAGAGCTGAAAATCTTGATCGTATCTTATTGTCACATGAAACTGCTCTGCTTGATCGAATGATTGAAACGCCTGTATTTGGATAAGTTGAATAGGTAAAAGAATGAGACAAACCATTGCCATAATCACGACAGCAGACACAAAATTTGCTGAATTAGACTTTCTAAGGGATTACATCACCCAAAAGGGTTATCAAGTCCTGACTATTGATACGTCTACTCGACCCCATGATTATGGCAATGTGTCCATCTCTTCGGAAAAGGTATTGGATGCAGGAGGATATTCCCTTGAGGTCCTCCGCTCAAAAAATTCCAAAGCGGAAAAAATTGAAGTTATGAGGGTTAGCCTTGGAATTCTGATAAGGAAGCTATACTCTGAAGGGTCCATCCATGCTGTGCTTGGATTAGGGGGCCTCCAGAATTCGGTCATGAATTCTTATGCCATGCAAGTGCTGCCAATCGGCTTTCCGAAAGTCTTACTGTCAACAGTAGCATGCGGAAGCCGCACTTGCGGTTCACTGGTCGGCAGCAAAGATATCATGCTGCTGCCCTCAATTGCAGACTTGACCGGCATTAATTCCCTCACAAGAATAGTCTTGGAAAATGCTGCCGGCGCGGTAATGGGGATGTTAGAGCATGGTGGCAATGCGTTGCCCCAAGAAGGGGCAGTCATAGGTGCAACCATGATGGGCGCAACCAGTGACGGCATAGTCAAAGCCATTCAGCTTGTTGAAGAGCAGGGTTATGAGGTTATCACCTTTCACTCAACCGGGATCGGTGGGCAATCGCTTGAAAACCTTATAAAAGACGGCTTTATTAGTGCTGTCTTAGACCTGTGTTTGCACGAAATTGTCTCTCAGGACGTATTCAATCTTGGGTTTTCTACAGGAGCAAAAAACAGGCTTGTTGCTGCTGTAGAGAAAAATTTACCCATGGTGCTTTCACCGGCAGGACTCGACTTTATCGATTGTTCGGTTGAAGATTTTCATGCGGGCATCCTTGGGGATCCTGGTATTAGGAAGTACACCTTGCATAACAATGACATAGCGCATGTGAAATTGTTGCCTCACGAAGCAGAAATTGCAACGAATATAGTCATCGATCGACTGAAAGAGTACATGGGAACTGGCGTGATGATCCTGCCTTTGAAAGGATTACGATCAGAAACTCAACCCGGAGAGAAACTTCACGCGCCTGAGGTTGACCAGGTCATCTTCAAGTGTTTGAAAGAAAAGTTAAATAAGAATATCCAGATCATAGAAATAGATGCACATTTATTTGATACTGAGTTCAGTGTACTAGCCGCAAATGAGATGATCAGATTGATGCGTTCTGGTTCCCACCTCTCTAACTCAAGTTAACTCAGTGTCTGATTGGCAGTTCCAACATGTTAGGCTGTTTTCCAAATTGGCTGCTTTTGATTAAGACAATTCAAAATGATTCATAGCGAGAGATTGCGGAACAGGTTCACTGACAGCAGTAAGTTGATTTCTGGAGGAATTAGGCAAAATGAACAAAAAAACCATCGTTGTCGGATGTGATAACGCAGCAGTTTCGTTAAAAAATGAGTTGATCGAATTGCTCATTGTCAAGGGGATTGAATATGAGGATTTGGGTGTGATGGATGAGTCAGATCAGACCTATTATCCAGCTATTGCAGAAAGTGTCTGTGACAAGATCATTGAATCCGGCTATGAAAAAGAAGGGTTGTTAATTTGCGGAACGGGAATCGGAATGGCAATGACTGCAAATAAATTTCCGGGCATTTTTGCGGCGGTCTGTCATGACAATTATTCAGCCGAACGTGCCAGATTGTCTAATAATGGAAACCTGCTGTGTTTAGGCGCGCGCATCATTGGTGTTGAATTGGCAAAAAAGATCTTACTTGAGTGGCTGTCACTCAGTTATACGCCAAATGGCCGGTCTCAACCCAAGGTTGACCTAATGCATTACATTGATCAAACACATCGTAAATAAATGATACTTCCGAACATGATGCGTAATAAACTGTTGATTGGAACCAATTTAAAAATGTATAAAGGGGTCTCCGACACATGTCAATACCTCGAGTCTCTCAAGGCATTAACCGCAGATATCGTTGATCAGGTATCCATATTTGTGATTCCTTCGTACGTTGCTCTGGACCAGGCATCAAAATTACTTCAAAGCCAGGCTATCATGCTTGGTGCCCAAAACATGCATCACGAACAAGCAGGTCAGTACACCGGCGAGATCTCACCTGTCATGCTCAAAGAACTGGGAATCAAGGTCGTAGAGATAGGACACAGTGAACGGAGACAGATTTTCAATGAAACGGATGAGGAGGAGAATGCCAAAATCCTGTCAGCGTTGAGTCACGGCCTCACACCCCTGCTATGTGTTGGTGAAACAACGCAACAAAAATCTTTTGGCATTGTTGACGAGGTATTAAGCACACAATTGAAAATTGGCTTACATGGGGTAAGCGAATTATCGTCAAATCAACTTTGGGTTGCGTATGAACCTGTTTGGGCCATTGGTGTAAATGGTACCCCGGCAGAACCAAACTACGTGAAAGAAAGACATGCCTTTATCCGGTCCATTTTAAATAGATTCTTTCCAAACATCGATATTCCGATACTTTACGGTGGGAGTGTCAATCAAGAGAATGCTATTGATTTTATTACACTCCCCAACGTGGACGGCCTTTTTATTGGACGAAGCGCGTGGGAGGCTGAAAAGTTTGATCAGCTCATTAGAAAAACTTTACCAATTTGGCAAGAGAAGGAAAAAAATGATGCAGAAGTTCGATAATTACTATGCGAATTTAGAAAAGGCTGCTCATCGAGCTTACGCACGCGGTATCCAGACGGGTAGCGGCGGAAATTTGTCCTCAAGGGTCAATGAGGAAGACTTAATGCTGGTTAAAAGCAGTGGCGGTTCGTTTGCAGATTGTACTGCAAAAGGTGAGGGCTTTGTCTTGACGGATTTTCATGGGCAAGTTGTTGCTAAGTCTGCCAGCAAGCCAACAAGAGAGGCTTATCTGCATGGTCTTTTGTACCAAATTAACCCTGCGGTTGGCGGTGTCATGCATTGCCACAGTCCCTGGTCAATTTCATGGTCCTTCACAAAAAAGCCGTTACCCATGATCACTCAGCATCTACAATTGAAGTTTGGATGTGAGATTCCGGTGATTGACATCCCCTCTCCTATGGTCAGAACCCAAGATGGGCCAACCATTAAAGCTTTATTTGAAGAATCTGATAGACTCCCGGCCTTTATCCTGGTTGGACATGGTGTGGTAGCAATGGGAAAGGATATTCTGGAGGCAGAACATAATGCGGAACTGGTTGAAGAGACTGCGCAGATTTCGGTGATGAATTTATTAATGTCTCATCTGGGACTGTGTTAACAATCATCCGTCGGTGCTATTCGTTGATCATTAAGGACAAAACAAAACAATATTTTTTGAACTGTGTAATATAATGTATACAGGGCATCCCCCAGTATCTTAATTCGAGAATGCCCGATAAAATCTTTCTCGGAGGGAAAATATACTTTCACCCCTGCTTCCTGTGTGGAGATGTCCGTCAAGTAAATTTAATGTGTGAATACAGGGTAATTAATTCAATGACGTTATCAGACAAACTTCCGCCTACTGAAATAAGAATGAACAATAAACGCATGAGTGAGGTCATATGTGATGAGATCACAAACTGGATCATGGATGGCACACTCGGTGTTGGGCAACGCATTCGTGAAGAAGATCTGGCAGAAGTTTTTGGGGTCAGTCGTATGCCTGTCAGAGAAGCTATTCGTATGCTAGAGAGCAGAGGATTAGTCGACACCATCCCTTATGTAGGATCATCAGTCAAGAAGTTGTCCAGTGAAGAAATTGATGAAATTTATCTCTTGCGCACAATTTTAGAACCGCTTGCCTGTGAGCTTGCCTCCGAGAGGATCACCGAAGAGGAAATCGATGTCCTCGAGGGCATACAAGAGAAACTTGAAAATTTATGTCTGCAACCAAAAAACCTAGAAAATTCAAAAGCCCTATATTTTGCCAATCGCGATTTTCATATTGGGATCTATTCTGCATCAGGGCTTGAAAAATTATTGAGCATCATAAATAACTTATGGGATTCGATCGCTTATTTAAGAATCAGGACGGCATTTTCTGAAAATTATCCACAACAGATGATTCGTGAACACCGTGAATATCTCAAATTGTTGAGAAGTCGAGATGGTAAAGAATTAGCCTCACAATTAAAAGAAAACTTACGCCTGCATGCAGATACCTATATTAAAAATGGGAGATATAAAATTAATAGATCTCATGATTGACATCTTTACCAATTGTGGTATTATCTAACGTGAAGTGAAGTTAGTTTTGGTTAAGGTAACAACCGTCCAGACTTGCGGAGACTGGGCGGTTTTTTTGTCACTGCAGCCCACCAAAACGGCTCACGAACAAACAACATTAGTAACACACAAAGGAAATATTTAGAATGTCAGAAAAAGAAATTGGAACCGTAAAATGGTTCAACGACGCAAAAGGTTATGGGTTCATCGCCCGAGAAGCTGGCGACGATGTCTTCGTGCATCACACCGCCATCCTGGGTTCAGGATTCAAATCCTTGCGTGAAGATCAACAGGTTGAATTCTCCGTGGAACAAGGTCCAAAGGGCCTGCAAGCTGTGAACGTACAACCCCTGTAGCCCTTAGGGCATTACACTCTCTTATAGAACAACCGGCCAGGTTTCCGCAAACTGGCCGGTTTTGATTTTAATTTCAACTTCTCCCTCTTACCCGCCGGTGAACTTGCCCAGCAGCGCCAAAATGGCCGGGTCCAGCAGCGTTTCAGGCAGCTCCTGGGCGCGGTATTCGTGGGCTAGCAGGGCACGCTCCCGCAGCGTATGCCAGAGGACCTCCCGTTCGTCCTGCGATTTGATCACCAGGTCATTGACTGTCTGCGCGTTCCGGAACATCTCGCCCGTGGTGTAAAAGAAGGTGATCCGCTTCCAATCTCCGGCTGGAATCGGCTTTTCAAGTTGCTGCAGGGGGCCAATCTGCAGCTTGAAATACTCCTCGTGGGCCCGAGGGTGGTCCGGTTCATCCCGGATCAGGTCTCGCCGGCGGGTCAGCTCGTGGCCGAGGATCTCAGCCAGATAAGCAATCTGCCAGCGCTCAGCGTCTCCAAACGACTTGGTCTGATAAAAGGCCACATAATCGACGGATATCACCTTGGGCGCGCTCTTCAATGGGATGCGGTACCAGCCGAACAGGCGCGCGATATCAAAATCCCGCTGACTGGGAAGGATGGCCACCAGGACCAGGGCGGTTTCAGGCAGGGTTGTGCTCATGGGAACCCCTTTGCGTGGGATAACTAAGGAAATTTTATCATGATATTCAAGATGGTTGTGAATGGTGAGGCGTGCATCGGGCGCAACAAATTATGACGGGGAAAACCAATCTACTGCCTGCGTTTGGGGAATGGCAGCAACTGCCGCGTCTCCTTCTTGTAAGCCTCGTACCCGGCCTTATAGGTCGCCAGGTGATTTTCAGCCAGGGGAATGCTGATGAACAGAAACAGCGCCGTATTGAGCAGCGCGCCGACGCCAAGAAACCATAAGTCGGGGTGGGTTGCGAGCAAGACCAGGTAAACACCCCACCAGACAATGATTTCCCCCAAATAATTCGGGTGGCGAGAATGACGCCAGACCCCGCTCCGCAACAATTCTGAGCGGTCATCCCGCTGCTGGCGAAACCGCTGCATCTGGTAGTCGGCCACCATCTCCAAAAGCGCCCCGCCCACGATCAAAGCCAGGCCAACAGCAGAGCCCAGGTTTATCCCACCGCCGCGCACCAGGTAAAAGAACCCGGGAAGCAAGCAGGCATACACGATCAACGTGGGCATGACCTGGATGCCCAGCAGGTTGACCAGCGGAAAGAACTGCCCGCTTTTTTCTTTGATCTTGTCGTAGCGCCAATCCTGCGATTCCAAACCATGGAAGGTAATCATCCAATTGATGGAAAGCCTTGCCCCCCAAAAGGCGATCGCCAGCACCAGCAGGATGGACCCCAGGTTGGGCTTACCGAGAAAGACCAGCGTTAACCCCAGGATGATGGGCGGCTGAACGCTCCAGTACGGGTCATAGACCGAGGCATTGTCGAGCAGCTGGCTGAGAACCCAGATAAAGAACGTCGCGGCCAGGTCAGCGATCAGCAAGGAGAGCCACAGGGGAGTCGGCAGGGCTTGAAAGACCCATATACCCACCAGGGCAGCGGCAATGTAACACAGGGTGATAATCAGGTAACTTTGCAGGCGGCTTGAAAGGATCATCGTCAGGCTATTTTAGCATGAAACCATCATCCGCCCCCGGGCATGCGATTGAGCGACCAGGAAACATCTCCGGATAATAAAAAATGCCGGGTGCCCGTAATTTTGGGCACCCAGCTTGCATCACAATACTGGCTTGTTCTTGTGCGCACACCCTTTGTGCGCACCATGCTCACTTTTCACTGCTCACTATTCACAATCACTTTACAGAATGCCAGCCTTTGCATTAAATTCTTCGATCTGGGCATCAATTTCAGGGATCTGGGCCTGGAGCTCGGTCCAGAAGTCACGGCGGTACCACATGTCCTGGATCTCTTCAAAAGTCTTGCCCTGCTGCTCAACCCAGGTGAAGTACTTCAGGTTGTGGATGCGCTTCTTGCCAACATAGGTCAGGTCTTCCATGTAGTCGGTGGTCACGCCCTTCAACCAGCGGGCATCATCGGCTGCAGCCTGCTTGTCGGAGTACTCGCCCATCTCCTCGTGCAGTTCGACCAGGCGGCTCTCGTAAAGCTCCATGCTGTCGGTCAGGATCGTCACGACGATATCGTTCTCGTCCATTTCCAGGTATTTGGCGGTTTTGATCGCGCTCAACATGTTGGAAATGCCGGAGAAACCTAACAGGTCAAGGTTGGCAACCAGGTCTTCCGGCACGCCAGAATTAACCAGGTGAGCTTTGCCTTCAGGCTCGTTGAACAAGCGCGCCAGGTTCACAATGGCGTTGTCATCAATCGCAACAACAAAGTCGGTGTTGGCGGTGTTGTGAATCCAGGGGACGTGTTTATCGCCGATACCCTCAATACGGTGGGCGCCAAAACCATTGTTCAATAAAGTGGGGCATTGCAGGGCTTCGGAGGCGGCGATGTAACTGCCGGGGAAGCGCTGCTTCATGTAATCGCCGCTGGCGATGGTGCCGGCAGACCCCGTTGCGGAGACCATACCGCGGTATTCATCCTTGGGGCCGGCGATCTGCTTGACAACTTCTTCCATGGCGCTGCCAGTGATGGTGTAATGCCACAGGTAGTTGCCAAATTCGTCAAACTGGTTAAAGATCATCAGGTCCTGGCCGGAATTGCGCAACTCCCAGCACTTATCAAAGATTTCCTTGACGTTCGATTCGGAACCGGGGGTCTTGATGGTCTCACCAGCGATGGATTCGAGCCACTCAAAACGCTCTTTGCTCATGCCCTCGGGCAGAATCGCAATTGATTCGCAGGCTAAGAGCGCTGAATCATACGCGCCGCCGCGGCAATAATTGCCAGTGGATGGCCATACGGCCTTCTGCTGGGTAGGATCAAATTGCCCGGTCACCAGGCGGGGCACCAGGCAGCTAAAGGCTGCGCCAACTTTGTGAGCGCCTGTTGGGAACCATTTCCCTACCAAACCGACGATGCGTGCGGGGGTGCCGGTCAGGCTTTGGGGAAATTCAATGAAATTCACGCCGCCGAACAGGCCGCCACTCGGCTTGGGTTCATTGTGCCATGAAATACGGAACAGGTTGCGTGGATGCAGGTCCCATAAACCGATACCTTTAAGTTCTTCTTTGACCTTGTCCGGGATGCGGCTCGGATCGCGCATTTGCTCATAAGTGGGGATGATGATATTGCGTTCCCGCACACGCTGGATGGTGCGTTCAAGCCGCTCCGGGTGCATGGTTAAATCAATTTTCGCCATTGAGATTCTCCTTGTTGAATTGTCAGACAAATTTCCAGTAATTATATCCGCTTTCGCGGAATCCTTAATAACAAAAAACCAAATAGGATTATTTTGCGTCCGTTTCGAAATCTTCGGGCGCTGCAGCCACGATATACAGCGGGCGATTTTTGGCTTCATCGTAGATGCGGCCAATGTACTCGCCAATGATTCCCAGGCTGATGAGCTGCACACCGCCCAGGAACAGCACAATGATCAGGGTCGTGGCCTGCCCGAGCAGCACGGTGCCCGTCGTCAAACGCAGGATGGCCACCACCGGGATGGCTAAGACGCTCAGGCCGGATGCGATGAAACCAATGTAAGTAGCCAGCTGGAGGGGTAAATAGGAAAAGCTGGTGACTGCGTTTAAAGCCAGCTTGACCATCTTTTTGAGGGGGTACTTGGTCTCTCCGGCGTAGCGCGGTTGGCGTGTGTACTGCACACCAATCTGTCTGAAGCCCACCCAGGCTGACATCCCGCGCAAAAAGCGGTGCTTTTCGCGCATTTGCTGCATGACCCTGACAACCTTCTTGTCCATCAGGCGGAAGTCACCCGTGTCGAGGGGGATATCAACATCCGTGATGCGAGTAATAAGCCGGTAAAACAGCGAAGCAGTGGTGCGCTTGAACCAGGATTCGCCCTGCCGCTCCTCGCGGACAGCGTATACAACCTCATAACCCTCTCGCCACTTTGCTATCAGCTCCAGGATGACTTCAGGCGGGTCCTGCAGATCGGCATCAATGATGATCACAGCATCACCACGGCTGTAATCCACGCCGGCTGTGACTGCGATCTGGTGCCCAAAATTACGTGCAAAGATGACCGGCCGGACCCGGGGGTCGTTTTCGGCCAGGGTGCGGATTAAGGCGACCGAGCCATCGGTCGAGCCATCGTCCACCAAGATCAACTCCCAAGGCTCATCAGTGCGCGCCATCACATCCCGCGTGCGCTGGTACAGCTCAGGGATATTCTCGACTTCGTTAAAGATGGGCGCAATGACCGTGAACCTTGGTGTGTTCATTCAATCACCTTTTTTACCGCCTTAAGTGAGGGCTCGATAATCGGCGCAGCAGAAACTGCCTGCATCGCCGCTTTGACGTCCTTCAGCCCGCTACCGGTATTAAGCACCAGGACGGGATCGTCCGGCGCGACCAGTTCTTCTTCCACAGCCTTAACCAGTCCCGCATACGCGGTCGAAGCAGCGGGTTCAGCAAAAATTCCCACCCGGCCCAGCTCGGCAATCGCGGCCAAAATCGCCTCATCCGGCACAGTCAGGTAGGTTCCACCGGTCTCACGGGCAGCGCGAACAGCACGCACGCCATCACGCGGTAGGTCCACCGAGATACTGTCAGCCAGGGTATCGGCCTGGACGGTTTGGATGTCTTCATCACCCCGGTGAAAGGTGTTGGCAATCGCTGCAGAGCCTGTGGATTGCACACCGATGATGCGGGGAACGGTCGGCAGCCAGCCGAGTGCATGCAGGTCCTTGAACCCCTTGTGCACACCGGAGATGATATTGCCGTCGCCCACGGGGATGAAAACCGTCAGGTTCTTGCCGTTTTCGGGCAACCGGCGAATGACCTGCTCCCAAATTTCAAAACCGGCTGTTTTCTTGCCCTCTGCCGTGAAGGGATTAAAGCCTGTATTCCGGTTATACCAACCAAAGGCTTCTGTGGCTGCAATGCTCAGGTCGAAAGCCTGGTCGTAATTTCCATCAACCAGCAAGACCTTTGCGCCAAACACGATCAGCTGGGCAATTTTGGCGGGCGGGGCTGTTTTAGGCGCAAAAATAACGGCTTTCGCGCCCACAGCGGCCGCCATGCCGGCCAGAGCTGCCCCGGCATTGCCCGTTGAGGCCGCCACGGTGACCTCGGCCCCAATTTCCGCTGCACGGGCTACCACAATCGCGCTGGCCCGATCCTTGAAGGATGCGGTCGGGTTTGGGCTTTCATCCTTGATCCACAGGTCCTGCAGACCAAGTTTATCCGCCAGGCGTTGTGACTTGTATACCGGCGTCCACCCCGCACGGCGCAAAGGGGTTCCGAGGCCGCCAGGATCAGCGACGGGCAGTAAATTCAGGTAACGCCATAACGAGGCTTCGGGCAGGTCCATGAACTTTTCAGGTGTGAACTGTGCCTTGATGGCATCGTAGTTCAGGACCACATCGAGGTTGCCGCCATCCTTTGGGCAGGTGTAGGTAACATCTTCGGGGCCGTATTCCGCCCCGCACAGGGAACAAATGTAATGTGAAAATTTATGTTTCATAGGGCTTCCCATCGTTTGCTAAATCGCAATCGTGCCTGAAAGGGCTGCTATGATGAAAATAGCAGCCCTTTTGCATCGAAATTACGGGAGGATCCACGTCCCGGTTTTGCCCTCAAGGGCTTCGGTGATATGTTCCGGGTCGGTGATCAGGGCTTTCTTGCCGCCTTCTTCAAAAAACTTGATGATCGCTTGGATCTTGGGCAGCATGCTGCCGGGCGCAAAATGGCCCTCTTTTACATACTGCTTTGCTTCCTCCACGGTCATCTGGTCAAGCTGGACCTCGTCCGGTGTGTTGAAGTTCAAGGCTACCTTTTCGACCGCAGTGCTGATGATGAACAGATCTGCTTTGATATTAGCCGCCATGAGCGCCGAGCTGAAGTCCTTATCAATGACCGCTTCAACGCCCTTGATTTTGCCGTTCTCATTCTCAACAACGGGAATGCCGCCCCCGCCCACGCCTACCACGGTGACGCCTGAGTGAACCAGGGTGTCGATCACTTGGGCTTCAACGATGCGGGTTGGGATCGGTGAAGGTACCACGCGGCGCCAGCCGCGGCCGGCATCTTCCACGACCGACCAGCCTTCATTTTCCGCACGCAGGGTAGCTTCATCTGCGTCCATAAAGGAACCGATCGGCTTGGTGGGATGCTTAAATGCCGGGTCGTCCTTATCGACGACGGTTTGCGTCACCACGGTGGCAGCAATCTTGTCCATGCCGCGTTTTTTAAATTCATTCTGCAGCGAGTTCTGGAACATGTAACCGATGGCACCCTGGGTATCTGCACCGCAGTAATCCAGCGGGATTTCGTGCAGTTCGTGTCGGGCAAGCTCTGACCGGCGCAGGATAAAACCCACCTGGGGGCCGTTGCCGTGGGTCACAACGACATTCCAGCCTTTCTCGATCATATCCACGATGTGCTTCATCGTATCTTTGGCGCAATTAAATTGATCCTGGACCGTCTGATGCGCCTTGTCTTTGATTAATGCGTTGCCGCCCACGGCGACTACTGCAATTCCTTGTGATTCCATACTATTAAACACTCCTTCTTGAATACACTCTCAATTTACGCCATGGTCAGCGCCATGACGGCTTTCTGAGCATGCAGGCGGTTTTCCGCTTCGTCAAACACAACCGAATGCGGTCCGTCCATGACACCGTCGGTCACTTCGATGTTGCGGTCGGCTGGCAGGGGGTGCATGTAAATCGCATCGTCCTTCGCCAGGGCCATCTTGCGCTCATCGGTGATCCAGCTCTCGTATTTCTGGGTGACCTTGGTGATCTCATCCTTGTCGCTATACTGAACCAACGGGCCCCAGGACTTCGCGTACACGATATCGGCGTCTTTGAAGCCCTCTTCCATGCTATCGACCACTTCAAAGCCGGTGTTGTATTTGCGGGCTTGCTCGCGAGCCTGGTCCATAATATCGGGCATCAGTTCAAACTCTGGCGGGTGGGCCAGGGTTACATCCAGGCCGAAACGGGGCATCTGCAGGATCAGGGATTGCGGCACCGAGATTGGCTTGGCGTAGGAAGCGGCGTACGCCCACGAAACAACAATCTTCTTCCCGCGCAGGTTGCGGCCTTTCTTTTCCCAGATGGTCATCAGGTCCGCCAGGCATTGATGGGGATGGTAATAATCGCACTGCATGTTCAAAACCGGCACGCGTGAGGCGCTGGCTACCAGGTTGAGGTAGCGGTTGCCGACGCCCCAGTCAACATGGCGGATGGCGATGCCGTCGAAATAGCGGCCAAAGATCTCACCGATCTCTTTTTCTGTGTCGCCGTGTGAGATCTGGGTGCTCTTGGATTCAATAAACGCGGCATGACCGCCCAGTTGTGCCATACCGGCTTCGAAACTGCCGCGGGTGCGGGTGCTGGAGAAGAAGAACAGCATCGCCAAAACCTTATCGCGAAGATAGGCATGGGGTTGCCCCAGGGCGCGTTTCATTTTGAGGTCAAAAGCGACGTCCAATACGGTTTCAACCTCTTCCTTGCTGAAGTCAAGGTCGCTGATCAGGTTGCGACCACGAAGATCGGTAATCATAGTATTACTCCTTTTGCATTTGAGTCGCCATCCTCCATGAAAATGGAGGATGGCTTGACGGATATTGTCAGGTGTTGTCGACTACTCGGTGACGCCCAGGACGAGAGCCAGCAGCGCCATGCGCATCACAACGCCGTTGAAGGCTTCCTGCCAGTAGCGGGACCACTTGGTGATATCCACATCGGGGGGGATTTCATCCATACGTGGGAGCGAGTGCAGCAGGATCGCATCGGATTTCGCCTTGCTGGAGAGCAGCTCGCGGGTGATCTTGTAGTTGGCAGGGGTCATACCCACATCGCCGGAGCGCTCATCGCGAGACTTGGTGTAATCGGGCTGAACAACGGGCTCCACCAAGATCACATCAGCATCGGCAATGGCCTGCTCAACATGCTCGGCTTCCTTGTAATCCAGGGCATATTGATCGAGATCTGCCTTGAATTCGTCCGTCAGGGACATCTCGGGCGGGGAAACAAAGGTGATCGGGCAGTCGAACTGGGTCAGACCGTAAGCGAGGGAGTGCATGGTGCGCATGCGCATATCACCCACTGCCAGCCAGCGCAGACCGTCCAGGTGGCCTTTTTCCCGGTACACGGTGTAGAAGTCGGTCAGGATCTGGGTGGGGTGCTCGCCCCAGCCGTCACCGCCATTGATGATCGGAATGCTGGCCCATTTGGCTGCTTCGGCGGGGGCACCTTGCTGGAAGTGGCGCATCACAATCACATCGCCGTAGAACTCCAGCATTTTGACAGTGTCCTTAATCGATTCCTGGTAGAAATCGCCGGCACGGGTCATTTTTGCATCGGAAAAACCAGTCACCTGGCCGCCCAGGCGAATCATGCCTGCTTCGTGGGCAAGGCGGGTGCGGGTGCTGGGCTGGTAGAAAGCTGTCACCAGGGTTTTTTCCTTCAGCAGGTCCGAGTTTTGCCGATTCCTGGCGATGGGTTCAAGTTCTTCAGCAATTTCAAAAATTCTGAAAAACTCATTTCGCTCGAAGTCTTTCAAAGAAAGAATGTCACGACCTAAAAAACTACGCATTTTACTTTACTCCTTTTGTAATATGGGTGTATTGATAAAAATGGGGTGTCCTTTCATGGGGTAACACCGCCGATTTTACGAATGATATGCAGGCGAAAGTAGCCCGGCAGGAAATAGCTGTGGGAATAGTCCACCGGATTGCCTGACTCGTTGAACAGAAGCGCTCTGAGCAGCAGCAGGGTATCGCCGCGCTGGATGTTGAGCGCTTTGGCAACCTCCACGGGGGCGTGGATGGCGCTGATCTCTGTTTTTGAGGTGGAAAGGGGTGGATCGCCGACATTGATGAGCAGATCAAGCACCGATCCGGTAAAACGGGTGGCCAGGGTCTCGGGGTCAAGTACGTGCTCGGGGAGTACATCCACCAGGTAAGCCACCGGGGAGTCGTGCATCATAATCACACGCCGCACTTCGATCACCGGGCCGCCCTCGGCGATCCCCAGCTTGGTGGCCTGGCGCAAGGTCGCCTGCTGGTGTGAAAACTCAAAATGGCCCATCGAGACCTCTAAACCAATCCGTTCAGCCAAAGTCTCGATGCTTTCCAGCACTTCCAGGCCAGAATCAATCACCTGGGTTGGCCCAACCACAAACGTGCCCACGCCCTGCTGGCGTTTGAGCATACCCTGGCTTTCAAAGGTGCGCATCGCCTCGCGCAGTGTGGCGCGGGAAACACCCATTTGTTCAGCCAGCAGCGGCTCAGAAGGCAGCTTTGAGCCTTTTGGGGCTTTTTGGATCAGGTCCGCAAGATCATTTTGCAGGCGTTGGTAGGTTGAGCGTTCTTCAGTCACAGTGGTTTACCAAGAAAATTATGATCACAAATTTATCCATTCAACAATCGTTTTGCAGCCTGGTTGTGCCGTCCTACCAGGCCTGGAATGTCAATCGTCACCAGCGTACCCTGATTGACGATCAGGTTGCCGCCGACAATGCTAAAGTCAACGGTTTGCGGGGCACAGAACAGGGCAGCGGCCACCGGGTCGTGCAGCGCGCCAGCATAGTCAAGGCGGTTGAGGTTGATGGCAAACAAGTCAGCACATTTGCCCACGGCCAGCGAGCCGATGTCATCCCGGCCCAGCACCGCAGCACCGCCGCGTGTGGCGATCTCAAGTGCCTGGCGGGCGCTCATCAGCGGCGGCGCATCATCGCCCGAACGGGACGCCCCGCCCAACCCCGCATTTAATCTCGCCAGGAGCATAGCCTGCCTGGCCTCCCCCAACAGGTGAGAGCCGTCATTGCTGGCTGAGCCGTCCACGCCCAGTCCTACCTTGACGCCTTTGGTCAGCATGTGCAGGATGGGGGCAATGCCCGAGGCCAGCCGCATGTTGGAGCTGGGGCAGTGCGCCACCCCGCAGCCCGTATCGGCATAGAGCTGGATTTCTGCCTCGTTCACATGCACGCTGTGGGCAAACCACACATCAGCCCCAATCCAATCGACCTCCTGCATGTACGCCACCGGGCGGTGGCCGAACTTCTCGATGCAAAAGTCCTCTTCGTCCTTGGTCTCGGCCAGGTGGGTGTGCAGATGCACGCCGTATTCCCGTGCCAGGGCAGCCGATTGGCGCATCAGTTCACCCGTCACGCTGAACGGCGAGCAGGGGGCCAGCACAATCTGCACCATGGAACCCGGGTTCGGGTCGTGGTAGGTTTCGATCAGGCGCTGGCTGTCGAGAAGGATGTCTTCCTCCCGGTCGACGACGCTGTCGGGGGGCAGTCCACCCTCCGATTCGCCCAGGCTCATCGAGCCGCGCGAGGCATGCAGACGTAAACCAACCTCAGCCGCAGCGAGGATTTCGTCATCGAGCCGTGACCCGTTGGGGAACAGGTACAGGTGATCGGAGGCGGTCGTGCAGCCCGAAAGCGCCAGTTCTGCCAGCGCAGTCTGAGTGGAGACCCGGATATCCTCGGGGGTCATCCGGGCCCAGATGGGATACAGGGTCACCAGCCAGTTGAACAGGTTGGCGTTCTGTGCTTTGGGCACCGCCCGTGTCAGGGTTTGATAAAAGTGATGATGGGTGTTGACAAACCCCGGGAAAACAATATGCCCGGAAAGGTCGAGTTCCTGTTCGGCCTTTGCGGGCATATCCCTTAATGCGCCTATCGCGTGAATGAAGCCATCCTTAATATACAGGTTGGTGTGCTGCAATTCTCGGCGCCGGTCATCCATTGTGACCAGGGTTTCGATGTTTTTGATGAGTAAGGAGGACATATCTCAACCACCGTTGGGGATTTGTCAGACATTTGAACGTATTTATTTTATCGAAAAAAGTTCCCCCTGTCAATTGTCAGACAAATATTTCAGCGGTCGGAGCACACTTTTTAAGGTTCGGCGGTCAAGATGTGCACGCCCTGATCAACCCCCCACAGCGCGCTCCCCAGGCCCACGGCGAGTAAACCCGTTTCCATCAGCGCGTCTGCCTGCCAACGGGCGGTGATCCCGCCATTAGCAATCACGTGCAGGCCGGCCGCCGCGAGCAACCGGGCAGCCCTCAGCATCACGGGGAAGATGGCCGGGCCGTACAGCCTGCCCTGGATGATGCTGCCGTCCTGGTCGGGCAGTGCGCCGCGCGGCTCAACCAAATGGACGGCGGCCGGGCTGAGGGCGGTCAAAGCCTCCAGCAGCAACGTGATCTTCTCAGGTGAAATACAGGGGACCAGCGGCAGCTCCCCAAAACCTGCCTCCAAAAAGGCCGCCAGCAGATCAGGGCTGCAGTCCGGCGGCAAGCCCAGCTCCAGCGCCAGGATGTTCTCCAGCCCCTCCAGCTTCGGCACCATCTCAGCCAGGGTGTCGGGCGTCTCGGCCAGCAGGTGGACGATCACGGGAAGGGGCGCGGCCGCCCAGCGCTGCCTGAAACGCGACAGCGCCCGCGTGATGCCCGGGTTGGGATGGCCGCTGTGCAGCAGGAATCCTCCAGAGAAAGGAATCACCGTCCGGGCCGCCGCCGGGACCCGCGGTCCACGGCTGATCGGGTTGGTGATGAAGGCCCCCAAACCCGCCAACGCCGGGGCAAGGCGCGGCTCGGGGGTAAAACCCAGGGTGCCGCTGGCGTTCACAAAGGGCTTATCCAGCAGCAAATCCCGTTTAAACACAGGGCGTTCCTCATCGAGCCACATGCACAACCTCCTCGAGGGGGAATACCGGCCCGTCCACGCAGGCATACCGCCAGCCGCGCCGGGTGCGGACCGCACACACGCCGCATTCTCCCACGCCCCGGCAGGGCATGGGTGTGAAAATGAGCACTTCCGCTTCACAGCGCCATTTGTCGGGGTCAACCTGATCAATAAACCCTGATAATGCAGACCTCTCCATATCCACAGCGAGGTAATCCGGCCAACCAGGCTCCTCAACCAGGGCGTTCATGGGCAGAATCTCCACCTGGGACGGCACCCGGGAGAGCACGTCCTGGGGCATACTGCTGTCGGTGAACAAAGACACGGCAGCCCTCTGCACCAGGCAATCGGAGACCAGGGTCAGCAACCGGGCGGGCGAAACCCCGTAGGGCACCAGGCCGACCCGCCGCGCAGACCCGGGCAGGTGAAACCCATGCCCCTGGGGTGCGGTGCAGGCTAGAAGATCGCCGGGCTGCCAGTCGGAGGGAAGCGCACCCAACGCGAGCCGGTTTGCGCCTATCAGCATGGGGAATAATGGCGTTGCCAGGCCGCCTATATCCCCCTCAAGGCGCTGGCACGGCAAATACTGGCCGGAAAGGGGCCAGTTTTTCTCCGGCAGGTCGATCAGCCCGGCAATTTCCGTTCCCAGCTGGATCACTTCGACCAGTTTTGCTGTCTGAAAGGCCATCTTTTGCCCTTAAATGCGTAAAGGTTACCGATTTTGTACCTTAACCACCTACGATGAAAAAAATTCCCAAATGTTCCGCCTATCAGCGGCCATGCAGGGGCACGGCATGCTGTGCCCAAACCTCAATCATCGAGGATGTTGCTCGCCTGGGTCCTGCTGATCTTCGATCGCATCCTGTATCGCCGATAACGCCTCCGCTGCGGGGACGATCCAGCGCGCATCCCCATCCCGGCGCTTGAATTCGAAACCCCCATTATGCAGCGACCGGGCTGAGACCGTCACACGCAAGGGGATGCCGATCAGGTCGGCATCATTGAACTTGACGCCCGCGCGCTCATCACGGTCATCAAACAGCGGCTCAAGGCCTGCTTTCACCAAGCTCTGGTAAAGGTCCTCCGCTGCAGCTTCAGCCTCGCCATCCTTGCTGCTCAAAACCACCAGGTGCACCGGATAGGGCGCCACAGCGGCCGGCCAGATGATCCCCTGGTCATCGTGATGTTCCTCCACAATGCAGGCCATCAACCGGCCCACCCCGATTCCATAGGAGCCCATCACAATCGGCCGGGGCTGACCGTTCTCCTCCAGGAAGGTGGCCCCCAGGGCTGCTGTGTAGCGCGTGCCCAGCTTAAAAATATTGCCCACCTCCACGCCGCGAGCGGCTTCGAGCAGGCCCCCGCAATGGGGGCAGGGTGCGCCATCCTCTGCCAGGGCAATGTCCGCCACGATATCGGCTTCATAATCCCGGCCGAGGTTGGTATTGCGCAAATGGTAACCCGCCTCGTTGGCGCCTGCCACCAAATTCGGTGAGCGGGGCAGCAGGTCATCAGCCACAACCCAGGCTTTCTCCCGGTCAATGCCGATCGGCGAGGCATACCCCGGGCAGGCGCCCACTGCCTCGATCTCAACATCGAGGGCCGGCCGCAGGCTTCGGATAGCGCCCTTTCCCGCTGCAGCCAAGGCATTGGCCAGTTTGGTTTCATTCAAAGCCATATCGCCCCGCAGAACGGCGAACACCATCCAAGGCGTGTCTTCGCCGTCCACCTCCGCCATCAGGAAGACTGCTTTGGCCGTCTTCGCCGGGGAGATGCCCAGGTAAGCCGCCAGCTCAGCGATGGTGGACGCCCCGGGCGTGGCTACTTTTTCGAGGGGCAGCGCGGCTTCGCTGGCCGGGTCCGGCTTGCTAAATGCAGCCACCTGGCGGTTAGCGGCATAATCGCACGACTGGCAGAACAGCAGCGTATCCTCTCCCATCGGCGTCAGGTACATGTACTCGTGGGCTTCGAGCCCGCCCATCATGCCTGTATCAGACCCCACCGCCTTAACCGGCAAGCCGCTGCGGTTGAAAATGCGGAAATAAGCCTCGTAGTGCGCCTGGTACTGGCGGTCAAGGCCGGCCAGGTCGCGATCGAGGCTGTAGCTGTCGAGCATGGTGAATTCCCGCACCCGGATCAACCCCGCGCGAGGCCGGGGGTCGTCGCGAAACTTGGTTTGAATGTGATAGATCAGCTGGGGCAGCTGGCGGTAGGATTGGATCTCACGCCGAGCCAGGTCGGTCACCACCTCCTCGTGGGTCATGGCTAACACCATATCGTGCCCGTTGCGATCCTTGAAACGGGCCATTTCTGCGCCGATTTGCCCCCAGCGCCCGGTCTCCTGCCAGATATCGGCAGGATGCACCACCGGCATGGTCAGCTCCTGGCCGCCGATGGCACCCATTTCTGCTCGCATGATGTTTTCGATGTGGGTCATCACCCGCCTGGCCAGCGGCATGTACGAATAAATCCCCGCCCCCAGCTGGCGGATGAAACCCGCCCTGAGCAAGAGCTGATGGCTGGCGATCTCCGCTTCCGCGGGCACCTCCCGCAAGGTGGTGCTGAACAATTGTGACATCCGCATCGGTCATCCCGCCTGTTGATCATCCGGCACATCAGCGCCCGTTTCGTCGGCCTGCTTTTCGTCAGCAGGCAGATCAGACAGGTCCACACGCTCCTCCATGGTGACCTTCCCGCGCAGGAAGGCCCCCTCGTCCGTTGAAATCGATTGGACCTTCACATCGCCATACACCCGACCGGTGGCGCGGATCTCCAGTTTTTCAGCGACGATGTGCCCGTTCACAGAACCCGCCACGATCACCGTCCCTGCTTTGAGCGCCTGGCAGGTCACCCTGCCGGTCTCACCGATGATGACCAGGCCGCGCACGGCGATCTCTCCTTCCAGGGCGCCTTCGATACGCACGCCGCCCTTGCCGCGCAGGTCACCTTTCCAGCTTATGCCGGGGCCCAGCACAGAGGTCACTCGTTCAACCGGTTTGGCCGAAGTGAGTTCAGGGGAGGTTTTCTTTTTTCCAAACATGATCAGGACTGCCTTTCCTTAATAAGCCACACATACCCTTGTGAAGTGCAGTAATTAACAAAATATCTTAGCGCCGTGGGGGCCAGATCGTCCCGGCAGGGACCACACCCCCATCAGGGACATCCGCCTTGACCGTGGCGCCATTCCCGATGCGTGCCCTCGCACCCACCTGAACGTTGAGGTTGACCGTGGCCCGCATGCCGATCAGCGCGGCTTCGCCCACCACAACCCCGCCCGCCAGGGTCGCCCCCGGTGAGAGGTTGACATACCGCGCCAGGCGGCAGTCGTGCGAGACGATTGCGCCGGTGTTGATAATGCAGCCAAACCCTACCTCGACCCGCACCCCAACATACGCATGGGGGAATACCTGCACCCCATCGGACAATGCCGCGCCTTCCTCAATGAAAGCCGTGCGGTGAATCACCTGCGGACAGTAAAAACCCGCCCCTGCCAGCAGGCCGTACACGGCCAGGCGTGCCGGCAAGTCCCCCACGCCGCCCACGCCGTTCACAGCCATGCGGATCCCCGACCGGGCCAGCTCATCCAGTTCTGCCCTGCCGCCCAAAACCGGCAGGCCGAAAACATCTCCGCCCTTGTCAACCCCATCGTCGAGAAAACCCACCAAATCATATCCCTCACTGTGGCGCACCAGGGCGGCCAGTGAGCAGCCGTGTCCGCCCGCGCCATAGATCACCAGGCGCTTTTCTCCCGCAGGGACTCCGCTCGCTGGTACGGGTTGCGCTTCTGCCAGCATGTCCATGACCGTTTGCCGGGTTACCAGGGGGCCGTGCGGCAGCGACGCCAGCGGGATACCCTCTGCCAGGGCCAGGGCGCGCGCCGGCTCGGTGATGCGCAAGCCCTCCAGGCCTTCCCCATCGGAAGGAACTGCAGCCTGGTCATCAGCCCAGGGCGGCAAAGCGGGGTCATGCGCGTCCGGCGTTTCGCCGATATAGGCCAGCACCTCACCCGCCTGCAGGGTATCCCCCTCCTGCCAGCGCAGGCCGACAAGATATCCGTCCTTCTCGGCAACAAGTTCACCGGTGGATTTGGTGGTTTCGATCACCGCCACCAACTGGCCTGCTTCGACGGCAGTGCCTTCGGCCGCTTCCAAAGCTGCCAGTAGCACCTCCGGTTCGTTCGTGTTCAACAAAGGGATTTTGATCGGGGTCAGCTTGTGCATGTGTTCATACCATTTCTCTCACCCGGGTAATGATATCTTCGACATCGGGCAGGCAGTCCGCTTCAAGGTCAGGTGCGGTGGGGACCACACCCTCCCTGGCAGCCAGGCGTCCGGCGGATATGAGGCCCCCACCCAGGGCCTCAGCGGTGCGTGCCAGCACCTCGGCACCCCATCCCATCGAAAAAGTGCCCTCTTCCACCGTGAGCAGCCTGCCTGTGCGCGCCACGGATTCAAAAACAGGTGCAAGTTCAAAGGGCGCCAGCTGGGTCGGCACGAGTAAATCGCAAAAGATCTCGTGCTCAAAAGCCAGCCTCCGCATGACCTCCAGCGCCAGGTGCGCCATATAACCATACGCCGCCAGGGTGAGGTCAGCCGCCGGCGCCGACTTAATCTTGAAGCCGAAGCATGGCGCGGGGAAATCACCGGCGCTGGTATAGGTGGAGAGCTCATACTCCGCCAGGCGAGCTTCGTCAATTAGCTTAAATGGGTATTGCAGCTTGTTCTCAACAAACAAGACCGGCATGTCCTGGTTGAGGATGGCATCGTACAGCAACTGGCCGGGCGCACCCAATGGATCGCTGCCCAGCACATTGAAAGGCGCCAGCACCCGCAAGCCCGGTACGCCCAAAAAGTGTTTTTCAAGTGTCTGGGAATGTGTCGGCCCATACCCCCTGCGGCCGCCCATGGGCGTGCGGATCACCACCGGCGCGCTGACTGCCCTGTTGTACATGCCGTGGAACTTGGCCAGGTGGTTAATGACCTGGTCTGCGATCAGGGTGGTGAAATCCCCAAACATGATCTCCACCACCGGGCGCAGGCCGCGCAGCGCCATCCCGCCAGCCATGCCCGTGATGCCCGCCTCGGAAATCGGCGTGGTCAGCACCTGGCCATGAAAGGCGCTCGAAAGCCCGCTCGACACCTTGAAAGCGCCCCCGTAGGGGTCCAGCAGGTCTTCGCCCAGCAAGATCACCCGCTCATCAGCCTGCATGGCATGCTTCAGGCCGAGGTTCAGTGATTCAAGCACCGTGAGGGGAGCAGTCTGGCTCATCGCGGCCCTCCATCGGCATTCAAAGCGGTTTCAAATGCCGCCTGGACCGCTGTGCTGACCTCATCTTCCAGCCGGAGACGGGCAGACTCCGTCAACCGGGCGCCCTGGATGGCCACGGGGTCACGCGTTTGCCAGAGCTGGGCTAAATCGTCGGGCGTGCGCGTATCGTCGCCTTTGGAATGGGCACCAAGCCTGGCCGTTGAGATGATCAGTGCCCTGGGCGCGCGTTCAGCCCTGACCTGCCGGATCAAGTCGCCTGCCAGGGGCAGGATCTCCAATACATCGCTGCTATCCAGCTCGGCAGTCGGGATGCCAAATGCCTCAAAGCGCTGGCGGATGCTCCCGGCAACCGCCAGGCTGGCAGGCGTAGTCTGTGCAATGTGATTGTTTTCCAACACCAGCAGGATCGGCAACTGCCACAAAGAGATCATGTTCAAACTTTCGTACACAATCCCCTCCCCCAGGGTGCCGTCGCCCATAAAGTCCACCACAATCGCGCCGCTGGCAGTGCGCTTTTCAGCCCACGCCATCCCGGCAGCCATGGCAACCGTGCCGCCCTGCACCCCGCTGGAGTAAAAGTTGCGCCAATGGAGATGCTGCGAGCCGCCCACCCCGCCACAGACGCCCGAAGGCTTGCCCATCAGCTCCGCAAACAGCGTCCGGGGGTCGCCGCCATAGGCCAGGTAGTGGCCATGGCAGCGGTGGTTGCTGACGACCACATCGCCATCCAGTAAGTGGGCGAGCACACCAACGGCGTCAGCCTCCTGCCCCAGGCTGGTGTGAGTCGTGCCTGGGAAGATCCCGGTCTTGAACTGCTCAAGCAAGACCGTCTCAAAGCGCCGGATCTGGTAGAGCTGCCGGTAGAGATGGAGGTTATCGGCCATCGAACACCCCCTCACGCGCCACAAACCGCCAGGGGATCGACCGCCACGGCTCGGGGACGGCGTTCAGCCCGACCCGCGCGGTCTGTTCGACATCAGCATCGGGGAGGCCTGCTCCATTTTCAATCCACAGTCTGGCAGCGGCAGCACACAGGTCAGCCCGGTTAAACTCCCCGTTGATGTTCAACGCTTGGGTTAGCTTGGCCGGGCCGTCCGTCCAGCCGGCCTGCCCAGCACGGTAGGGACGGTTGTGTGCCATTTCTGCCGTGCCTTCCACCGGGTAGATCGCCCGGATCAGCACGGCCGCGGGCGTTCCTTCCGCATCCGTAACGGCGTTAAGCAGCCAATGCATGCCGTAGGTAAAGTACACATAGGCATGCCCGGGCGGCCCATACATCACGGCTGTGCGGGGCGTTCTGCCGGCAGCGGCATGGCAGCCCAGGTCCGATTCGCCCTGGTAGGCTTCCGTCTCCACAATCAGGCCAGCCAGGCGCACGCCGGACTGCTCCCGCACCAGGCGGCAGCCTAACAGGTCCCGCGCCACAACCAGCGCAGGTCGGGCGTAAAATTCGCGTGTGATCACTGGCATGCAGTTATTTTACTTGATTAATCCCGCCGATAAAGTAAAAACACGCCCTGCGGGGCAGCGGGTGTGCTTGGGACAGGTTTACAGTTGTCCAATTGGAGAGTTGTGGGGTTTCAGATCCCGTTTTTGAACTGCGGGCCTTTTTCCAGCGTCAGGCGGATGCCCATGTCCAGCGGCACAAGGGGAATATAATCCAGCTTTTCCCTGGCCAGGGAAATATCCGCACACATGCGTGAAACACCGCCGCTGATGCGCGTGTTGTACACCTCTTCAGGATCGCCGCCGGTGATGTCGATCACGATTTTGGCGAGATCGCGGATACTGGTTTCAGCGCCGCTGCCGACGTTGATCACACGGCCATTCACGCCCTGGACCGTTGCGGCAGCCACCAACGCATTGACCACATCATCCACATACACGTAATCTCGGGTCTGGTTGGCATCGCCATGGAAGACCAAGGTGCCGTTCTGCAGCGATTGGCGGATAAAATTCGGGATGACCGGCGGGTGAGACGCGGGAATGTTCTGGCCGGGTCCATACGCATTAAAAATCCGCAGGCACAGTGTTTGGATTCCCGAAAGTGCACCGATGGTGCGCACATACCACTCGGATGAAAGCTTGGATACCGCGTAAGGCGAGCCTGGGTGCGGCGCCATATCTTCCGACATCATCGGTTCATCCTGCTCCCCATAGATCGCGCCGGAGGAAGCCAGCACCACCCGGGGCGTCCCGGCATCGCGGGCTGCTTCCATCAGGGTAACCGTGCCGCCGACGTTGACCACGTTGTAGTCCCTGGGAAACAGGATCGATTCAGGCACGGACACGCGTGCCGCCATATGGTAAACGCAATCGATGTCCTGTAAAAGCGTCCACAACTTGGGTCGATCGTTGATATCGCCGCGTGTGAAATGCACCTCGGGGTCAAGCGCATTGGGATTGCCCGTCGAGAGGTCATCTAATACACGCACATGATGCCCCTGCCGCAATAACCGGTTGCTTAATGCAGCGCCTAAAAAGCCTGCGCCGCCAGTGATCAAAATATTCATCATGATTAAACTCTCTTCTGTAATTTGTCAGACATCATAGCACATTCCCGGGCCTTAAGGAAGGTGCTCACACCAGCGTGTCCACCGAGAGGAGACCTGCCAAGCGTGAGGGCATGTCAGTGGTGAGCGCATCCACACCGCGGTCAACCAGGGTGCGGGCCAGGTCAACCTGCCCGGGCTGGTCGACATCGATCGTCCATCCGTCCACAGCCGCGCCATACCGGTGCAGGAAAGCGATCCAATCAAAGCCTGTATCAAGCGCCATACCAAGCATCTCCGCTCGGATGAACCAGTCACACCCCTGGGGGGCCTGGGCCAACAGCGTTTCAGCCCGACCGGCGAAATAATCGCCCAGGCTGCCCCAGCGGAATGCCGAAAGCGGGTGATCGTCCAGCAGCCCATAGGCGCCCGTCCGAAAAGGCGGAATTTCCCCGGGCCGGGGGTCCTCTGCCGGCAGGTCAAGATACAGCAGGGGGTCAAAGCCCAGGGCAAGGCCGGGGGCAGCACCTGCAAGCTGTCGCAGGACCCAATCTGCCACCGATGTGACCTGGATGCGTGCTTTAACCGGCTCGATCAAGGCCAAAAACGCCCTCAAAACCGCCTCTGGCAGGGGAAAAAAGGGCTTCAGGTCCAATTGCAGGCGCTGGGTGTGCGGGTATGCCTGCAACAGGTCAACCGCCCCCTCGAGAAAACCCACCTTTTCAGCGCTGACTGTGCCGTCGAGCCGATAATGCAGGTTTTGAACCTGCTCGCGGGTCATGCGGGGCGCCTTGCCTGCCCCGTCCGTCGCAGCGGCCAGGTCCTGGTCGTGCAGCAGGGCAAAGCTGCCGTCCGCCATGGGGACCAGGTCGATCTCCACCACGGCGGCGCCGGCCTCCAGGCAGATTTCCAGCGCTGAAAGCGATCCGGGAGGTGCTGCATGCCCGTTTTGCGCGGCATGATGGATCAGGATGAGGGGTTTTTCACGCCAAAGTGGCGAGTGTGGGTTCATGGGTGCTCCAATGGCGGGATGAATGCGGTTAGCCCCTATTTTAACGGCAAACCCGGAAAATGTAAAAGCGATCGGCGCGGTGAAAATGCAATTTAGGCCTCCTCAAGGCGGCGCACGCCCCCCCACACCAGAATATCCGGTCACCAGGTCCATTTTGCCTGGCCAGGCTTGTACTGGCAGTTCAGCGCTTTATTTTTATGGGTATAATTTTAACCAGCATGTCATCAGCCCGGTATGTTCTCCTGGATCAGGGGACAGCCGTAAATTAATGATTTAAGGAGAAAAAATGATCGTTACAACCAAGAAATTATTTGAAGCCGCCTACGGGAAATATGCCATCGGCGCCTACAACATCAACAACCTGGAGCAAATTGTGGGGCTCTTCCGGGGCAACCTGCTTTCCCAGGCCCCTTTCATCATCCAGATCAGCAAAGGCGCCCGCTCCTACACCGACAAGCTCCTGCTGGAAGGCCTGATCCGCAGCGCAGACGAGGTCTTCCCGGATGCGATCTTCGCCGTCCATCTTGACCATGGCGACGAGCAAACCGCCTATGAATGCATCGAATCCGGGTTCTACAGCTCGGTGATGATCGACGCCAGCCACGAAGACTTCGAGACCAACATCGCCATCACCAAGCGCGTGGTCGACGCCGCCCACGCTAAAGGCATTGTGGTGGAGGCCGAACTCGGCCAATTGGGCGGTGTGGAGGAGCACGTCCAGGTGGACGAGGCGGATGCCAAGCTCACCGACCCCAAACAGGCCAAGGAATTCGTCGACCGCACCGGCTGTGACTCCCTGGCCGTGGCCATCGGCACCAGCCACGGCGCGTTCAAGTTCTCCGGTTCCCAATCGCTGCACTTTGACGTCCTGGCAGAGATTCAGAAAGCCCTGCCCAACTTCCCCCTGGTGATGCACGGCTCAAGCTCCGTCCCCCAGGATGAGGTCGCCCGCATCAACGCTGCCGGCGGCAAGATCGAAGGGGCCAAAGGCGTTGACGCCGGCCAATTCAAGCGGGCCTCTGAGCTTGGCGTGACCAAGATCAACATCGACACCGACGGCCGCCTGGTGTGGACACGCGTGCACCGCGAGGTCTTCCGGGATAAACCCGAGGTATTCGACCTGCGCAAACCCGGCACCATCTTCATGGATGAATATGCCAAATTTATCGCCGAAAAGAACGGCTACCTCGGCAGCGAAGGTCAGCTCGAAAAAGTGCGGGCGCTCTTAACCGATTAGGAGGCAGCATGAAACCGCGTGAAATTCGCCCGGGAGTCTACTGGGTCGGGGTTAACGACCGCGTCACCGAGCTGTTTGAAGGCTTGTGGCCGATTGGCCGTGAGGGTGTTTCTTACAACTCGTATCTGATCGCCGACGAAAAATCAGCGCTGATCGACCTCTCCAAGGAAATGCTGAGCGACGATTACCTCGCCCAGCTCTCGGCGGTGTGCGATCTGGCCAGCCTGGACTATGTGATCATCAACCACATGGAACCCGATCACAGCGGCGCACTGAAACGCATCCTGGAGCTCGCCCCCAACGCGCACATCCTGGGAATGCCCAAAACCGTGCGCATGCTCAAGGACTTTTACGGCCTGACCGAGAAGATCACCCAGCTGACCAACGGCGAAGAGCTTTCTCTCGGGAAACATACCCTGCGCTTTGTCTACACGCCCTTTGTTCACTGGCCCGAGACGATGATGACCTACATGGTCGAAGAGCAGGTGCTGTTCCCTTGCGACGGCTTTGGGGGCTATGGCGCCCTGGATGGCGGCATCTTCGATGATACCTGCACCGACCTGGCCTTTTACGAAGCTGAAGCCCTGCGCTATTTCACCAATATCGTGGCGGCCTTCAGCAAATCGGTGCTGAGTGCCCTGGGTAAATTTTCCGATATGCCGATCAAGATGGTCGCGCCTTCCCACGGGCTGATCTGGCGGAAGGACCCGGGGCGCATCCTCGAGCTGTACCGCACCTGGTCCGAATACTATCGCCAGCCCGCAGAACCAGGCATCACGGTGCTGTTCGGCACCATGTACCGCAATACCGAGCGCGCCCTCAACGCTGCCCTGGACGGGATCGCGTCGGAAGGCGTCCCCGTCAGGGTGCATGACGTGCGCAAAACCCATGTCAGCTACATCCTCCCCGACCTGTGGACCCAGCACGGCGTGCTGGTGGCTGCCCCAACCTATGAGGGCAAGCTGTTCCCCTCCGCCATGGATGTGCTGATGATGGCCGACCGCAAGCGGGTAACCCATAAAACCGCAGCCTACCTGGGCAGCTATGCCTGGGGCGGTGGCGCCCAGGCTGATTTTGAAGCCATCGCAGAAAAAATGGAATGGCAGGTTTTGGGTGGGTTTGGCTTCCTCGGGCAGGCAGAATCCGCCGACCTGAGCCGGGCGCACGAGATGGGCCTTCAGCTCGCCCGGGCTGTCAAAGCAGGCGAGTAAACCGCCCAGGACGCACAAACAGCGATCTCTGCAGCGCCTGCCCACGCCGGCGCTGCTTTTTTTATCCGCCACACCCGACCGTTCGCCTCTGCATTGGGCATCAGGTTGGAATGGACTATAATACTTGAGGTCATATATATGAAAGGGCAGGGACAGCACCCTGCCCATACGAATGGTCAAAAAATCGAGGTAAGAGATCACATTCCGGGGCAGATGTTGAATAAGCATTCGGACCCATCGGAACAGTTTTTTTGCACGAACGCGCACAGCCATCATTAATTGGAGAATATTTATGTCTGAAGACACCACGCCATCCCGCTCGAACTTTATCACGGATATCATCGATGAACACCTGGAAAACGGCCGCTTCGACCGCGTCCATACCCGCTTCCCGCCGGAGCCGAACGGCTACCTGCACATCGGCCACGCCAAATCGATCTGCCTGAACTTCGGGATTGCCGAGGATTACGGCGGCCTGACCAACCTGCGCTTTGACGACACCAACCCGACCACCGAGGAGGTTGAATATGTCGAATCAATCCAGGAGGACATCCGCTGGCTGGGCTTCGATTGGGAGGACCGCCTGTTCTTCGCCTCGGATTACTTCGGGCAGCTGTACAACTACGCCTTGCAGCTGATCAAAAAGGGCAAAGCCTATGTGTGCGACCTCTCACCGGACGAGCTGCGGGCTTACCGCGGCACCCTGACCGAGCCCGGCAAAAACAGCCCCTACCGTGACCGGTCGGTGGAAGAGAACCTGGACCTGTTCCAGCGCATGAAGGGCGGCGAGTTCCCGGACGGCTCGCGCACCCTGCGCGCCAAGATCGACATGGCCTCGCCCAACCTG
>NPIE01002589.1_pt1 | contig 61287 bp, 53 predicted proteins | sample 8637661 | NCBI WGS metagenome assembly NPIE01 (sample SAMN07420842, study PRJNA396082) | bioreactor metagenome | isolation source: sample BA12 brine-fed electro-methanogenic bioreactor BA | place: Japan: Kochi | collected 2016-12-09 | reverse complement strand
AGGAACGTACAATATTGCGTATACTGCACAGGGACAAGTAAATACCATTACCTATCCCAATCTAAGTCAAGAAACGTATTCTTACACAGGTCCCAAAGGACAAGTCTCCAGCATTCAATATCCCAATGGTACGACCATGTCAATGACATGGACAGCACAAGATCGCGTCAATACGATTACAGAAACCAATGGAGGGAGTAGTGTACAAAATACATTTACCTATACCCCTGCAGGAGATGTAGCAAATTGGACCAAAGTAGTCAATGGATCGCCTCAAGAAACCTGGTCGTTTCAATATGGTCCTCAGGGCATTGAAGGGGCTACATGCATTACACCTTCAGGAAACATTACACAAAATTATTGTACCGATCCTTCGGGTACACCCCTAGCGATGTATTATACAGACCAAAGAGGAGGCATTGGACAAACCTTTACAGGCATGCTCTATTTCCATTATGACAATTTTGGCAATACGGCTATGCTAACCGATGGTTCCGGAGTGCCTCAAGTTTTGTATCAATATGATCTGCGCACCGGTCTTTTTACTTCCATCAATGCCAACAACATTCGCAATCCCTTTACTAGCCTGGGAGAAGCAGGAGCTATCACAGACTCACTTACCCTCACAACCAATGTGGATTGGACTCTTAGAAAGAAAACTCTGCTTGTTAAGCAAATTTTAACTAGTATAGCATTTTTAAAAACTCAAGATTTCTTGCTCTCATTTTTCGAAGATTACGGACAATTTGATGACTGTATTTGCGATTGTAATCCTTCAAATCGAGCAAACGAAAACGTTGATAAAAGTACTCATTGGTTTCAAATGGTTCAAGCATGGTATGATTTTCATACTACTATGACTTGTGATGAGTTAAAGAGTGATCGTAATGGTCCAAGGTATCCCGAAACATCCGAAGAAGATGGTAGAATTGGAACATCACCTTGTGGAGAATACCCCATCTATACTGCAAGTGGTGCGCAATACGGATATAATAAAGAATATATTGAAAATAAGGGATGGAAGGACTATAAAGAACTAGATCCTTGGGATCAAGACGCATGGAACGAATGGATGAAAGACAGATACATGGACGAATGTGGAGAGGATGGAAAAGGCTGTGGAAAAGGAAGAGAATTTGCTGCAATATTACAAACAAGTGATTGTATGATTGAATGCTGTGAAAAGCATGTTTGGTTAACAAAGTGAAAACCGAGGTGATGACCATGAAACGATTTCTTTGTGTCATAATTTGTTTATCTCTTGTTTTCCAATTTGGTTGTGATCATGAAGGTTTGCAATCAAATGCATACTCAATCAGTTTAAATGATGCAGAATTGCTACTAGATATCGAAGCAATTCCTGGTATACCCGAGCTATCTTCCTGTAGTGCAGGAGGGAATTTCTACCAACCTTTCCAAAACACGAATGAACTGAACATCATTATCTCGGACACATGTGGGAATATTCCTTATCCTCAGTTTGTTTCGTATGATTTGGACAATCGGAAATGTTTCTATACACCTCTAATGACAGAAGAACAAATTGCTACGGTGGAGCATACTTCTCTCTTTTTGTCTAATAATCAAACTTCATGGAAGATTTCTCCAACTTCTTTCATTATGGCTGCCGCACACTGGATCTCAACGATCAGTCCAACACATTGTATGCCCTCAACTAATCGGTTTCCATTGTTTTGTGGAAGCATTTTTCGAACTGATTCTTATGTTATTCTGGGAGAAGAAGGGAATGGTTTGTATCGAATAGACTATCCTTCTTATGATCTTTCCTCTTTGGAGAAAATGTATACGCTTCGGAATGAGCAATACGAGATACAGAGTATATTACATGTAGACATGAACGAACAAATTGTCTACATATCTTTCTGTGAAAAGAGAACGTATGATTTATCAAAAGGTTCCTACAGGTCTGGTATCATGAAGGTTGATTATAAAAACAATGTAGAACAAATACTATTTGAAAGAGTAAGTACTTTCGATAGGGCAAACGATTCTTTTCACAAATGGGTTCACACCAGCTCATATCAAGATGGTTATTGGGTTCTTACTGAAATACTAAAAGAAAACTCACATACTAGTGTCACGTATTACCTTTATAATCATCTTGACAACAATCTCCTGACCATAACTCCCTATAAAGGATACAAGAGACAAGGAGATGTTCTTTTGAAATCTCAAAAGGATGGGTTGTATATGTACTGGATCGACAGTTTTCGTCTCTATCGATGGAAAATACCTTCTTAAAAAAGATCATTCTCTAACTTAACCGATTAGGCTAGGATTGGGTGATCTTAAACACTTAGACAAGTTCATTAGAGAACAACATGGGTGAAGTTTATAAGAGAGCAATAGAATCAAAATATAAATGCTTCTGATTCCAGAGAGGAGTTATTTAACTCCTCTCTGGGCAAAAGAAAAGTGTCTATCGCTGTACTCGTTAAAACTTGTGGAAAGGAGCAGTTGCATAAAGTTCTTCAAAAAAGAACTTTAGTAATGAGAAGAAATATCAGCATTACGCAATTGTTAAGCCAAACTACCGAACAAAATTTAGCCAAAGTGCCGAATAATATTTGGCCATTTTGCCGAAAACCAATTGCAATTCGCCCCATATTGCATACAATTTACTCAAGGTGAATGCTATGAAAGAATACAAAAAACGTATTGCAGACAAAATCCTACAAGAGAAACTTGATGCAAAGGGTGCTGTACTGGTAGAAGGTGCTAAGTGGTGCGGTAAGACTACCACAGCCTCCCAAATAGCCCAAAGCATTTTGTTTCTTCATGACCCAGCCAACAAACAGCAGTATTTAAAAATGGCTTCCATTGATCCCGGATTGTTGTTAAAGGGACCAATTCCTCGTTTGCTTGATGAATGGCAGCAAGCTCCTCAGCTGTGGGATGCTGTTCGTTTTGAGATTGATCAAAGAGACGAATTTGGACAGTTTATCCTGACAGGTTCTTCCACTCCTACTGCTGATATGTCGACTTCTCATTCTGGTACAGGAAGAATATCCAGGATGACCATGCGTCCTATGACGCTTTGGGAATCAGAGGATTCCAATGGAACCGTGTCACTACATCAATTGTTTAAAGGGGAGCAAGATATTTCTGCAATGAACTCCATTGATATTGTTCAATTGGCATACCTTATATGCAGAGGTGGCTGGCCAAAGTCTCTTCAAACGAGCGAGAAAATTAGCTTAATGCAAGCCTATGACTACTATGACTCTGTGATAGAATCCGATATATCTATGGTGGATGGAGTTGAGAGAAATCCCCAGCGGGTGAAATTATTGATGAGAGCATATTCTAGAAGTATTTCGTCCGAAGCGAAAATTTCTCACATCCGATCTGATATGATCTCCAACGATTCCGATGCTTTATCCAGTGATACAATTTACTCCTATCTATCTGCTTTAAAGGGAATCTTTGTGATAGAGGAACTACCTGCATGGAGTCCTAACCTACGATCTAAAACAGCGATTCGACTGACGAACAAGCGTCATTTTGTTGATCCATCCATCGCGGTAGCTTCTCTTGGAGTTGGTCCCAACGATTTAATCAATGACCTGCATACCATGGGTTTGTTTTTCGAATCAATGTGTATTAGAGATCTAAGGGTTTACGCTGAATCCCTTGATGGTACACTATATCATTATCGAGACAAATCTGGTCTTGCATGTGATGCAGTGATCCATTTACGCAATGGTTCTTATGCGCTTATAGAAGTAAAACTGGGTGGAAACGAGATTGATCTAGCTGCCAAAAATTTACTTACATTGAGTCGAAAGATTGATACTAATCGAATGAAAGCACCCTCGTTTTTAATGGTTTTGTCTGGAGGTAGCATAGCATATAGAAGAAAAGACGGCGTTTTTGTGGTTCCAGCTGGATGTCTTAAGGACTAATTGCAAAAATCTGACACAAGTATATCATTGTAATATCGTGGTAACCATTTTTTTGGCTCTTATACTCGTAAGTGTAATGTGCCACGAGTAAACAATACTTATATGGAGGTAAGTCATATGTCAAAGTTAAGCATGATCGAGGGTATTGGCGAAACGTATGAAATGAAACTGAATGAAGTAGGCGTTAATTCAGTAGAAGAATTACTAAAACTCTGCTCATCAAAAAAGGGTAGAAGTGATATGGCCGAGAAAACTGGAATCACAGAAAAACTCATTCTTAAATGGGCGAATCATGCAGATTTATTCAGAGTTAAGGGAATTGGTGGGGAATATGCCGAACTTCTTGAGGCTTCTGGTGTGGATACAATTCCTGAATTGAAACAACGAAACGCTGAAAACCTCTTTACGAAGATGGTAGAAGTCAATGAAGAAAAAAAACTAGTTCGAAATCTTCCTACACAAGATCAGGTTGAAGACTGGGTTAAACAAGCTGGTGATCTTCCTCGCATATTAGAGTATTAACACTAGCTTGCCCTCACAAATCACTTCAAGAACTTTTTTATAAGGCGTAGTTTGTCTTTATAAGGTGGATATCGAAAAGGGATATCTAGAAGATTGCTTTTGTGTAGAATACTTTTAGAATGAGAAAATGCATCCAGACTGGCTTTTCCATGATAACAACCCATCCCACTCATACCTACACCTCCAAACGGAAGCTTGTCAGAAGCAAGATGCATGATGACATCGTTGATGCAGCCACCACCAAAAGATAGATTCTCCAAGACGATTTGCTTGCTTTTTTTGGATTCTGTGAACAAGTATAGCGCTAAAGGTTTGGGTTTTCCTGAAAGTTCAGCAACAGCAGAAGAAAGTTGTTCATAGGAAAGAATTGGTAATATTGGACCGAATATTTCTTCTTGCATTAAAGGATCTTCCCATGTAACTTCATCAACTAAAGCAGGGCCTATTTTTCTTTCTTTATCATTTTGATTCCCACCATAAACAACGTTTTCAGTTTTGAGAAGGTTCTTTATACGCTGGTAATGTTTGTCACTAATGATGCTTGGATAATCATGATGATTCTCAGGATGATCGGTGAAGAATTTCGAAATGTTTTTTTGGATTTCTGTGACCAAGGTATGCTTTACAGTTTTCTCTACGAGTAGATAATCTGGAGCTACACAAGTCTGTCCAGCATTCAGGCATTTCCCCCAAGCGATTCTTTTTGCAGCAAGTGGTATATTCGCAGTTTCATCAACAATACAAGGACATTTACCGCCTAATTCTAGAATGACAGGGGTTAGATGTTTTGCTGCTTTTTCCATGACCATTCTTCCAACTTGACTACTACCAGTGAAGAAAATCATATCGAAAGATAAATCTAACAAAGTCTGATTGATTTCTACTCCTCCAGATACTACTCCTACGTAATGAGGGGGATAGATTGATTGAATCAATTCTTCAATCAACTTGGTTGTTGCAGGAGAATATTCAGATGGTTTCACAATAGCACAATTTCCACACGCAATAGCTCCAACAAGTGGCAAAAGTGCCAAATGAAAGGGATAATTCCATGGAGAGATGATCAAAACATTTCCATAAGGTTCTTTATGAATTTTACAGGTAGCTGGAAATTGGCTCAATGAAACAGGTACACGTTTCGGTTTAAAAGCATGGTGCATATTGGATAACATAAAGTTGATTTCTTGAAGCACCATTCCAATTTCGGTTGTATAGGACTCAAAAGAAGATTTGTTCAAATCTTCCGATAGTGCATTACAAATATCTGCTTCATGTAACTTTATAGCGTTCCTGAGCAATTCTAGCTTCTGCTTCCTAAACTCCAAAGATCTGGTAGAACCACTTCGGAAAAATTCTCTTTGCAACTCGAATAATTCTTTTACCTGATCCATACACATCCTCCAAGTAGAAATCAAATCTGTGAATACTATACATCCTACAGACTGTTTGTGTCAACCGATTCATATATCAACTAACGTTCTTTACAGTGTTTGCAAACTCCTTTGATGCACTGATCAGTCTGACCTTATCTCTTATGTAGCATTTTAGTTGCTATATCCTAGTAAGAACAATAAAATAGGTCTATGCTGAAAACATTAAAGGTAGTTAAAATTGTATCTGGGGTCCTTTTGATCATCATGCTGGTCTTTAATGTGGAGGATATCTTGTTTCGTGAAACAAGGATCATACCATTGCTGGACCATTATGATATCTTGATTTTTGGCTTCATCTTTATGATATGCTCTTTATCCATTATATATCTAGAAGCTTTATGTAAGAAAAATCTCCCGAAATCACAACATCAGTCTTTGCAGACTGGTCATTTCATCTTCTTTTTCAGTGTGTCTTACACACTTCCGTTTGTTTATTATCTAGATAACAAAGTTTTGCCGATTCTTTTTCTGGTATTGTTATGTTTTTCCGGTTTTTTTTTCTTTAGCAATATGTTCAGAAAAAAACCCACAAACAGCTGATGGTGGTAAATGTCGCAGCATAAAAGAAAGAGTCTGTTTTTTGCAATGGTGTTTTTTCTCACTGCATCGTTCCTGGTGCATTTTGCTCACACAACCAATAGAAACTCTTACGTACAAGCGTATGAGTCCTCGTATACAGTTACCGTTTTAGAAACACTAGGTGGTCGACTTGGTTTATCAAAAGACAATATCGTTGCATATGATTCCAAAGGAACTGATGGTTATTATGATTTGCATATCATGCAATGGGGAGATTCAACACAGCAAGGTATAACTCATGAATCAAAGAATATCCCCCAAAAACACAATGGAAACCCCTCCTGGCATCCAGATGGGAATTATATAGTTTTTCAATCTGTAGATCCCGATTTGCAAGGACTTCCATCACGCTATAACGATGTAGAAATGGCACTTACTGGACCTGGAGCGGGAGTAAACAACAATTTATGGATCACTGACAAGGATGGTTCTGTATTTTATCAACTCACTCATGTTACCGATAAAAATGGGGTATTGCATGCCCATTTTTCTCATGATGGAAAAAAACTTCTCTGGTCGGAAATGATTGACTATACTCAAAAACCTAGTGGGAAATGGGTTATTCGCATAGGAGACATAGATATACAAGACAGCAGTGCAAAGCTGCAAAATGTCATTACGTTGCAACCACAAAACATGAAATTCTATGAAACTCATGGATTTTCTCCCGATGACCAATCGATTCTTTTTTCTGGGTCACCTAGTGGGTATTATGGGCGAATGGATATCTATGAATACAATCTACTCACTGAAAAACTTGTACGATTAACGGGACCAGATTTTGAGTGGGATGAACACGCCCATTATTCACCAGATGGAAAAAAGATTGTATGGATGTCCAGTAAGAATATTCCGCAAACAATACAACAATACAAAGTGAAGACAGACTATTGGATCATGGATCGAAATGGAGGAAACAAGAAACGACTTACATTTTTTAATGATCCACAAAGTGAATATTATGTGCCTGGTGGTGTTGCTGCAGCAGATTGCGATTGGCTTTCTGATGGTAAGTCATTGATTGGATACCTTATATTCCGCGAGGGACAAGACGATTACAATGTTCTCATTGCATGGAAATAAGCTATAATTGTTTCACCGAAATAGGGTGTAGTCTTACACACGGACAGACTCCATTGTGGAGTCTGTCCGTGTCCGTTCTTTAGAAGTTTTACTTCTTCTTGTTTTTGCAGGGTTTTTTTGCTGGTTCAGGATTGCTAGTAGGTTTACCGGGCTTTGGATCAGACTTTGGTTTTGGTTGTTTTATTTTTTCTTTCATCGTCTCTCCACTCCTTTCTATGGAACGTTTGAGAGTCATTTTTCATCATATATTCTCAGTAATTTCTTACTAGTATACCTTGTACAATCATTCTTGCAATCTGTACACATTATTTTTTCTCATTTTCTTTTTTTGTTATAAATTCACACTTTACTCTTGCTGACAAATCAATTCCTGTAATACTCATTTTGATCAGAGAACATGTAAAGATTCTGTTAAAATCGTTGACAAGGAGAGAAGTTTGGGGAAAATAATATTACGACATGTTAGATTTTCAAATAGGAGTCGCAATGATCAGAGAAGATGGTCAGTCTATACTTGAATATAGTTTGATTATAGCTGTTTTAGTTCTTGTTATTGTCTCTTCAATACCCTCACTTCGTAGCAGCGTTTTAGGAGTATTCAACAAAACTCAGCAATATCTAGAGGGTGAAATCGAAGAACAAGAAATCCAAATACCCCAGCCAACGCAAACTATTCTTGGCTCCAATCCACTCGAAATAACGTACAACTTAGCACAACTCATGATTGACTATCGAAAGACTACTGGGAAGAATCCCCCAAGGCTGATATGGGATAATGAAACAAAAAAATGGACCAACGATGATGTAGCTTGGGAAACTTTATTGCGATGGAAATATCCCAATGATGAGATTGATATAGAAGTTTGGCGAAGACACAACAATGTGAATGGTATCATATATTCTCCACATGGAAATCTAATTTCCATTGAACCTCACCCAGACTATCAGTTACAATTCTACGGTACAGATGGGACTCCCTATACTCTTCAATATCATGATCGAACGGGCATAGGTGCTATTCTTAACATATCTCGTAGTCCAATAGAGCAAAACTGGTTTGCTGGTATGCACGATGCATCTGGGAGATATTTTGAGGTTCCTGTTGATATTGAATCGCTCCAAGCATTTGAGTTAGACCCTTAGTCTCCATAGGAGGAGAACAATGAAAACAAGTTTTTGTTTTTTTCTCGTGGTGTTTCTATCTCTGCTACTCAGTGTCCCTACCATTCAAAGTATTGAAAGTGTTGAAAACAAATCACAGGGGAAGGTAGTGTTGATAAGCTCAAATTCACCTCCTCCCAATTTTATTCGAGTGCCTGCCAATCCAGAATTTGGAATCACATCAGACTTTTATGTATCGAAATATGAAATGAAAATACAGGGTGAATCCAATGGTGATCAAAAATATTCACCCCACTTCATTGCTGAATCAAGAGCCAGTGGCACTCCTTGGGTTGGATTAACAATGGAGCAAGCTAAGGAAGCTTGCCAAGCATTAGGTGAAGGGTATTCGTTGATAACGAATGAAGAATGGATGACCATAGCTCATAATATTGAGCACAACCCAAAAAACTGGAGTGATCATCAAACTCATGAAAATGGTCAATCTACTGCTAGGTTAAACATAGGCAATGTATGCCGGTATGGTCCAAGGGGTAATGGAGGACGCATTGATAAGGGTCGAGAGAAACCTTACTATGGTGAAGGTGCTCTTGCTGCTTGCGAAGATGACAATAATGGAGTATATGGATACCAATCCTACTCATGCGGAAACTGGGGGAAAGTCGAAATTCCCGTTCTGGATGAAAATGGTTGGAATTTTTACAGACGCACCCACTACTTGACCAATGGAGAAGTAATCTGGGATTTTTCGGGCAATGTATGGTCCTGGACTGACTATTATATAGAGAAAAGTAAGGATCGCTGCCGTATCGATAACCACTATGATGAATGCTACTTAGAAATCAATGCCTGTAACACCTTTTCGGATGTCATGCTGCCGTCTCACCTACAATCATTCAATCCTGGAATTGCTGATGTATCTCAATATACAGGCAAGAATTACTACCCCAAAGGAGAAGATAAATATGGTTTTGTTGTCAATGAAGCAACCAATCGAAATGGGTTGGGACGATTTCATCCAACAACTCGTGATACAACTGCAGGTGTAGGAATGCGTGGAACTAGCTATATGCACGGGGATGCAATGGGAGGAATTTATTCCTTGGCGATGGGATATGGCCCTAATCCATCTCATGTTGAATGTGAAGTTGGCTTTCGTTGTGTATGGAGACCAACAAGCAACACTCCCCAGAACTATACATTCATGAAACCTGTTACATTGGCTGAAGAATACTACAGTTCCTCAACATGGAACCAATATATTATTACTACATACTTTTCCTTGTTGAACCCTCAGGAAAAAGACCACTATATCTATATTGGCATGCCCTCTGAAAAGTATTACAACAAAAACAACGATGGCTCTCTTCCAGAGAATGATATCCGTTTTCGACAACAATTGTATGACACAGAGTACATGCCACGTTTTGCCATTAATGGTAAAATTCATGCTCCACACGACAAAGATGTCAGTGAATTTGCAGCAATGAAGATTATAAAAGAAGGCATCCAGTCGAAAAAGCAATATGCTGACTTTTGGGTATCACCTTCTTTTGATAGAATGCAAATTGTTGGTACACACCAGAATTTAGAACAGCATACGAACTTACATTTCACCCTACTGCTACTACAAAAGCTAGTACCATGTGACGACCAGGGTGATGACTTTTGTACTACCATTTTGCCTCAAATTGTGGTGGAATATCCCATGGGAGCTCTTGGAACAGAAATCAAAATTGCATACCAAGACAGTGTGATAAAGGATTTTCATCTAACTACACCTAGCACAAATCATGCAATGTGCGGACTCGTAGCCTTTTTACAAGATATGGATACTCATGAGATTATTGCAGCATCTCACATAGAAATGAATTCCAAACCACCTATGGTATTTACCATAGATCACTTACCCGAAACATCTCTTGATAAAGTAGATCAAATCGCAAAAATCTATTCCAATATCATCCCTTTTCAGCTTTTACAAAACAATCCGCAATATCATGAATATACCGGGCTTCGGGAAAAAGTAATATCGGTACAAAATGCAGATTCTCTGAAATATATAGATGCAAGTTTGGACTTCACCGATTTTGAGTCATCTGTATATACCATCTTGGGTGCATCTATGTCCCCTGGAATCGAAAACAAAGCGACATTTCAATATAATCCTGAGACACACAGCATATCGATATCTTTTCATGAACCCTTGCAGGGCAACCACGACATATTTCGATTCATTATCAAAATTCACGCTAGTAGTTTGAAAGGTTTACCCTACAGAGGTGATCCATCGCTCAAGGTGTATGATATGAATTTCAAATGGAAAACCTTTTCTCCAACTGACAGCAACCACTGCTTAGTGAAATATCAGTTGCGAGAACAAAGATCGTTGTTTCCGCTACGTATGGTTACAGTAGAAAATCCTCTCGATTTCAATGAAGATGCATCTATTAATGATGAGGATATCCGACTTTTCCTTCCATTTTTTGGTTGCTGCAAAGATGATTCACAATACTCCAAGAAATTTGATATTTATCCACCTCCAGCCACCGCAAAGACACAAGGAGATGGCCGTATTGATCTTCAAGATTTGCACTATCTTGCTAATGCTGTTGCTACACAAGCGAAATTGGCACAGGAAATTGAGCAGTTTTAACTACTACAGAAGTTCTATCCACAGGCCTTTTGCATCGTAAACAAAGACACAGTCGTTGTGAAAGCACGTTTGTTTCATTCCACAAAACAAAGCTACCTTTTATATTGACATCTATCTATGTATTGATATGATTAAACATTGATGTATATCAATGTAACGATATGATATGATTGATATTGCGTTTATGTCAGTAAAATGGATACCGTTTTCTGCTTTGAAATGAAATTTTCCATTTGCTAGGAGAGGTTTATGGGCACATTGTTTTCGGTTATGCAGCAATGGATTGCAGGATCTCTTTTTATATCCATTGCAGGAGCATTTATTTGGGGTATATTAAGTATAGTCTTAAGTCCTTGTCATCTTGCTACAATACCTCTTATTATCGGCTTCATTACATCCATGGACCACCAAAACACAAAGAAAGCATTCCTTTCATCTTTGATGTTTTCTTTTGGTATGTTTATTTCTATTGTTCTGATTGGACTTATTACATTATCATTAGGACGCATTGCTGGAGACGTGGGGGTATGGGGAGATTATATCATTGGTGGTTTGCTCATTTTGTTTGGTCTTAATCTTACGGGCATTATTACATTGGGCAACTGGAGTGGCGCTACTCTTGCTACCAATCAGCTAAAACCAACGCCAATGCGAGTTTTCTTTTTTGGTTTTCTTCTTGGGATAGGTCTTGGTCCTTGTACTTTCGCATTCATGGCTCCTGTGTTAGTGGTTGTTTTTGAAGCTGCGCAAGCAAATCTTACGCAGGCAATACTGATCCTCCTTTCCTTTACCATAGGTCACGTTGGAGTAATTGTTTTGGCAGGTACTTTTGCTGGAGCAGTGCAAAAGTATTTAAAATGGTCAGAAACTTCAAAGAGTATTCAGATCGTAAAAATTATCTGTGGTCTACTGGTTGTTATTGCCGGTATATACATGGTTTTAAAAGCATAAAGAAATGAGGCTTCTATGACACGAAAATTTCTTGTTTATTCATTTGTTTGTTTGGTTTCTTTCCTTCTTGTGAGTTCTTCACTTTGTACGTGTACAAAACAAGAATCCAGTTCCGAGTCCCCGTCAAACTCATCGGCTACAATTAAAAGTACAGCTACTGCAGTAGATGAATCGGAAATGACAACCAACTCGGATTCTGCAGCCAAGAAGATATTGCAGGAATTCATTGAATTTGATGGTAAACCAATTTTTGTTGACTTAGGATCTACCTCATGTGTACCTTGCATCGAAATGAAACCAATTCTTGAGGATTTGCAAAAGAACTATTCACCCTATTTTCATACACTTTTCATAGACGTAAACAAAGACCCTGAAGTATCAAGAAGTCTGGGAGTTCAATTTATCCCCACTCAAATCTTTTATGACGCAGAAGGTGTTGAAAAATATCGTCATGTTGGATTTTTCTCAAAAGAAGATATTCTTTCTGTTTTGGTCATGAACGGTTGTGACGTTCGGGATAAATAACTTTTTTTTGTGTGCAAATGAAGAATAGATTTGATATGGTAATACTTTGTGATTGTAATCAACAAATATAGAACTAACGGAGGTTATAGATGATTATAAAGATTCTTGGAGCAGGTTGCTCAAAATGTAAACAACTATTTGCAAATGTACAACAAGCTGTAGAAGAAATGGGTATTGAAGCAACAATTGAAAAAGTAGAATCATTGGAAGAGATGATGAGCTATGGTGTTATGCAAACTCCTGCCCTGGTAGTGGATGGACAAGTTAAAGTAGTAGGTAAGCTTTTATCTGCAAAAGATGTAAAAAAGTACTTACAATAAAGGGCTGAGACCTATCGTTTCATTCAAAACAGAATCGCTTGTTTTATTGAGGGTAAAGCTCTTTCAGTATTTCTAGGTTTTCTTCATACATTTCTTCGGTGTACCCACTTTGGATTCGTAGTGCTTTGCCATTTGAATCCAAAAATAGAATGCTAGGGTACACTGGAATGTCATAAGAATTTCTCATATAGTCATGTTGATCATAATAGAGTGGATATGAAAAGCTTACTTCGTCTGTTTTAGCAAAATCAGGCTCTACTCCAAATTTCTCGTTCAAAAAGTGGATGTATTCTGGCAAGGGTTTTCCATCACTATGGTCAAGTAGAAGGAAAAAAGGAATCTGATACTTTTTTGCTTCCTCGTTCAATTGATTGTAATAGTCGAGCTGCAGTACAGAACAAGTAACGTCTTTTAATGTAAATTCAAACAATGGACAAAGTGCAACGATATATCCTGGATAGGAACCTGAAAAATCGATTGTATGGTCATTTAATGGTTGTATGGCATGCAAGATTTCCTGGAAGGAAACAGAAGGAACATTTTCTTGGGTCATCTTCGTTGTCTCAATATATGTGGTTTGATCAACAGGAGCACCACAAGATAAGAAAAAACATGTACAAATACAAATCACGCACGTTACACTAGAAGATCGCAAAACTCTTCGTGAATTTAAATACATATAAACTCCTCCAATCCCCAAAAGGATCAATTCTATTATAAGTATATAGGAGGATGATTTATTCGCAAAATAAAAAAAGCCGGTGGATAAACCACCGGCTTTTTGTTCATTCGTTTTGTAGTATTCTACCAGCTGCGATTTCTATTTCCGCCGAAACCACCACGATGTCCTCCACTGTCGCGGCTTTCACGAGGTTTTGCTTCGGAAGCTTTGATTTCTCTACCTTGAAGGCTTTTGCCATCGAGTTCTTCAATAGCTTTTCTGGCTTCTTCTTGATTTGGCATTTCAACAAAACCGAAACCACGAGAGCGGTTTGTCATTCTGTCTTGAATTACATTACAAGAAGAAACTTCACCAAAAGCTTCAAAGGCTGCTCTTAAGTCAGAATCTTGAGTGTCAAACGATAAGTTACCTACATAAATGTTCATATAATTGCCTCCAGCAATTTTTTTTGTTGTATCACTAGACTATTATGCTGGAGCGATTTGATCTTTCCAACGTAACGGAACTAATAACCACAAATTACTGTAACACAATATTTATCTTTGTAAAGCAGTAAAATGCAAATATTTACGTTTTTCAGTAAAAAAACCTATCGCAATATCAAAAAAATTAAAATAATCACCATGAGTACCATGCTGAAATCCTCAGATCTGTTTTCTTTCTATACTCGCGATAGTATAATAAAGTGCAGTTACAAGCTTTTAAAACGACACAGAAGGACTTTTTCCAAATGGAAGGAGATTGTAGATGAAGTTTCGAACACTACAAATCATATGTTTCCTCGTGATTGGTTCTATTATCATGAATGGTTGTGCATCATTTCGTCATTCAACACCCAATCAAACACAACAGAATAACCCCATCCAAGAATCCGTCTCGGAAAATGCCCCAGAAACACCCTCTTCAGATATTTCTCCCTTGCTGGTAGATTTCCATAATGAAAAGGTCGATGTATATCATGAAAACAAGTGGAGTATGGAATATGCTATCAAGCAGTCATACAAGGTTTCGGTACAAACACAAAATATGGAGAATCAAAACATAGAGGAAATCCTTACTTACTCGGAATACTGGACCGACGATTTCTCTGTATTCGTACCACCCACTATTGCCCGATCACCAAATGGCAAACAATACTTGTATTCCACTGCTACCGAATTTCTCTTATGGGCACTGGGGACTGATGAAGCGATATGCTTAGCGAATGCCCAAATAACATCGGACTCGATGGATCCTCCTCCTTCGGACAGCCAATCGTGGCAATATCATTATAGTAGTCGATACAAAGACCCTATTTGGGGAGTGTATCCACCTCGCTATATTAAATGGTCTTTTGATGGACGATATTGTAGCGTGGATATCCCAGTATATCGTGAAGGATCTGGGGGTCTTATTTTCGATCTCCAAAATATGGATACGGTGTCTATAGGAGATGATATACATTCCTTCATTGGCTCCGGGATGGATATTCATTGGTCACCGGTTGCAAACCAATTTGTAAGCTCCACAGCCTCCACAGGATGGAATGACAGACAGTTTGTAATTTCCCACTTAGAAAACGGTGCGATGAAAGATCTGACAGAAATCCTACCACATAATTTTGAAGAAACCTATAATGCCATCTATTCACCCGATGGCACCAGAATTGCTTTTTTAGGAATTACAAGCAGCTCGTTGTATCATTACCAGCCGACGTTGTATGAACTCGATCTACAAAGTCATACTCTTGCACAGGTATATACTCTACCGGAAAATCACTACAGCAGTAGTATTCCATTTTTCTATTCTCCAGATGGTCAAGCGCTATTTTATGCTACACGCTTAGAAAATAGTTGGACATTATCTAAGTTTGATTTTGAAACAAAGGCTAAAGAAGAAATTGCAATATGGGCTTCTCCAGAAAAATCATATGAGCCTCATCTTTTGGATTGGTTTTGGCACAATGACTATGTATTTTTGACTTTTTATCTGGTGCTTGAAAGCGAACCAGGTTCTTCTACTTTTACTCGAAACATTCAGTCTCAGATCTTTGGCATTCAACCTGATCAAAAAGAATTGCACGTTCGTTCTGACATATTTCAGGGAAAGGTTAAACTTCTGAACATCCAACTCCACTGATTTGAGCAACCCGTTTTGGTTGCAAAAATCTTCAATCTGTGATTCGTTTCAAGCTTTCTGATAGGTTTCCCTTTTTTTTGGAAACAAAAATCCTTTTGTTAATGGAAAAAGAAAAAGACCCAAAAGTAGTAGTCTTTCTTTCCATAGAAGAGGGTGAGATAAAAAGAGCACAAACAACAACAATGCTACAGCGATACTATAACAAAGATCGAATTTGTGGATTTTTTTCTGAAGAATTCCAAACAAGATGATAAAAATGATAACAGGTATAGGAAACAATTGAAGCATTGAACCTACGAGCATTGCAACTCCCTGACCACCACGGAAAAGCAAAAAAGGAGAAAAAGCATGTCCAAGCAGTCCAAAGAAAATCAGCAGTAGTATTTCCCAAACTGAAAAACTGTTCTTTTGCAGAATGTATACTAGAAGCATTCCTTTCCCTACGTCTAGAAACAAAGTGATTCCACCCGTTAGTCGTCCAAATTGCTGATAGACGTTGCGAGAACCAGGGTTTTTATCACCTACCTCCAGAATACTTTTATTATGCAATAGCTTAGTAGTGATGACTGCGAAAGGGATCGAACCTAGAAAAAAACTAAAAAGTATAACGTATACATTCATGTTTTTTATCTTACCTTTGATTCTCAAAATACACAGGTGCTTAGTTAATCTTAATGAAACTTTAATGCTTTCTTTTTTACCCCTTAACAATACAAAACCATAAAACGATACAATGATCTTGATGAGAAGTATACAAGTTTTCGGAGGTATTAAGATGAAAAAAGCCGATCTCCACGTGCATTCTAAGTATTCTGGAAACAGCTCTATGTTCTTCTTACAGAAACATCAAATACAAGAATCTTATACAGAACCCGAATACATTTACCAAACAGCAAAAAAGATGGGAATGGATTTTGTCACCATTACAGATCATGACTCCATAGAAGGTGTAAAAAAGATCATTCAAAAACACCCATCCGATACATTTATGGGTGTGGAACTTACTGCTTATTTCCCCGAGGATCAAACACAGGTGCATGTCTTGGTGTACGACTTTAGCGAATACCAATTCGAACACTTAAACCGCATTCGTTTTAATATTTATGAGCTGAGTAAATACTTGTTCCTTGAAAACCTTCCTCATTCTGTTGCTCACGCCACATACGCAGTGAATCAAAAACTTACAATTGATCACCTTGAAAGACTAATCATATTGTTTGACAATTTTGAAACGATTAATGGCTGTCGTAGTCTTATCAGTAATAGAGTGTTGAAAAACACTTTAGATCAACTTGATGAAAATAAGATAAAGCTTTTAACATTAAAACATCCTATTCCATATTCCATTCCCATTTCATGTAAAAAAGGATACACAGGTGGATCTGATGACCACTCAGGTCTTTGGATTGGTCACACATATACGACTTGTCAAAGTCAAAACCTGGAGACATTTCTGGCTGCTCTTCGAAATCGTAGATCTGAAGCAGCTGGTAACAATGGTAACTATCGCTATATGACTGCTAATTTCATAAAAATCACTCATCACTGCCTTCAACAGAAACAACCAAAATATTCCCGAAAACTAAGCGGAAAGATTGTTGATATGGTGTTTCATACTCCTTTAACTAGATCGAGTAAAATAAGATTTCAAATCTGGTACTGGATTTCACTAGTTCATCGTAAAGGCTTTATGCATTCGATTTTACACTCATTAAAACTTGTGTTGAAACGCAGTAATCATATTCATGAAAGAATTAATGAGTTATATCGTACTACTACGTCAATTATTGATAAGATGCTGGTTGATTCAATATCTTGTATATCTGATGATTTTAAATATGGTCGCATAAGCGCGATTTTAACAAAGGGCATGAGAATGGTTGAAGCTTTATTAGTAATCTCCCCTTTTATGGTCACACTTCGTGAACAAAACCAGCAAAAAAGATTATTGCACCAATTGCAAGAACATTACCCGAATCACTCTGTTTCCCAACAGAAAAAAATTCTATGGTTTACGGATACATTTATGGATTTGAATGGAGTTTCATCCACTCTCACCGATATTCATTCCATATCAAAAGAAAACCAACTGCCCATCAAGTTTGTGGTTTCTGAAAAAATCCCTGAAGAATCCTATCAATACAAAGACCTTATAAACTTAACGAGTATTCACGAAATCCCCTTGCCTTTTTATGAACACTATCAGTTAAAGATTCCTTCAATTCTTCAGTCAATGCAAAGAATAAGTGAAGAAGAACCAACTCATATCTATATTTCTACATTAGGACCATTGGGTGCTTTTGGTCTTCTTATGGCAAATCTGCTTCACGTGCCTGCGACAGGAATCTATCATACTGATCACAGTAAACAAGTAGAAAATCTTACAGAACATAGTTTTGTACACCAAGCCATGAAAAACTATGAGCAGTGGTTTTACCGACAAATGGATACAGTCATTGTACATTCAATGGAGTACAAAAAAGAACTTGTTTCCATGGGCATTGGAGAGCATAAGATAAAATGGAGACCCAAAGGAATCGATACAAGTGCATTTTCATTTGATCCCTCAGTTGATAAATGTTCAGAAAAATTTGTTCTACTTTACACAGGAAGAATATCAAAAGATAAAAACATCCATTTCTTGCTTGATCTATTTCCACAATTAAAAGAAACAATCCCACACATCGAGCTTTGGATGGTTGGAGACGGACCACTTTTAAAAGAACTGGTCGAAAAAAACAACATGGATCCTTCAATTCGGTGGTTTGGTAGAATGGAAAGAAAAAAAATTGTGGAGCTATATCAGAAAGCTGACCTTTTTGTGTTTCCCAGTACAACGGATACATTTGGTATGTCAGTGTTAGAAGCTCAGTTGTGTGGATTACCTGCAATTGTAAGTACAATGGGTGGTCCAAAAGAGATTATTTGGGATCAGCATACTGGCGTAGCTTGTTCCCCTAAAGATCCACAATTGTGGATTCATGCAATCCAATCTTATCACAATGAAAAAATAGAACACTTTTCTACTTGGAAACAAAGGAAATCCCAATCTAGAAATCATGCAATCAAAAACCGAGACTGGAAACAAACCCTACCACAATTACTAGAGTTGAAAAGGTCAACAAATCCGATATCCGGTACAGTATTCTATGCTGACGATCACTACGAATCAATTGTTAAAGCACAATAGTATGCATTATTGACTGATGAGAATGCTCGTGTAAGGGATTTAGTTTGATTCATGAAAATATTCACAAGATAATTAATAAAAGCCCAGTCTTATCGACTGGGCTTTCATCAAAAGGAAGAATGACGGGTTATGTTAAAACTTTGGATCGCAATTTTGAGAAGAGAATATACAAGCCAATTAACATGGCTACGGGAACAACCATCCAAATGATGCTATGACCAATGGTAATTTGGTAAAACAAGGTTGCTATAATCCATGCAATCACAGTTAGGTAACCTACAGATAAATATGTGATGAGAAGTCCAGCTTCTTTTTTTATTGCCCCCAAAACGGCGATACAGGGAAAATAGATAAGAATAAACAAGAGATATGCATAGGCTTGCCATGGACCCTTTGTGAAACGATCCTGAAGCTGTTTGAAGAGACCTACATCTGCTTCCACAATTTCAGCTACGTCTTCTTCAGAACCACCAACATCTCCCAGTCCCATTGCATCTTTGAAAGCACTAAAAGCCCCTCCAATATTTTCTGGGATGGTAGCAAACGCATCTGATATTCTCCCCCAAAAACTCCATGTTTCTTCTTCTGAAGCTTCTAATTCTACTGGACTTCCCTGCCTTTCTAATTGTGCATAGATACCCCCTAGTGTTCCTACTACGGCTTCTTTGGCAAACAACCCAGTTAAAATACCCACAGATGCAGGCCAATTATCAGGTTCTACACCCATGGGTATAAATATGGGAGTGATGGCTTTACCGACCACAGCAAGTACGGTTTGCTGCTCGGGCTCATTGGAGCTGATTTCCGTTTCATTTGCTTGTGGAATAGAGTTGGATTGCACAGTAACTTCAAAACTATTCAAAAAGCCTAATACCGTCATCACAATGACTATCAAAATACCTGCACGCTTTATAAATATACTAGTCCTGGACCATGCATGCTTCAACAAAACTCCAAACCTTGGAGCATGGTAAGGAGGTAACTCCATAACAAATGTAGAGGTTTCACCTCGAAATATGGTTTTTTTTAGAAACAACCCAGTTAATACAGCAATCAATATTCCCGCCAGGTACAGCGAAAAAACAATTAAACCTTGATGTGATGGGAAAAAGGCTGCTGCGAATAGAATATACACAGGTAACCTCGCTCCGCAAGACATCAAAGGTGCCATAAATATTGTCATATATCGATCTTTTTTTGTTTCCAACGTACGTGTAGCCATAATAGCAGGAACAGTACAACCAAAACCAACCATCATGGGAACAAATGCCTTTCCTGGTAAACCAATCTTTTGCATAAATCGATCTGCAACAAAAGCAGCTCTAGACATGTAGCCAGAAGCCTCCAGGAAAGATAAAAAGAAAAAGAGGACAAATACCAGGGGAATAAATGTAGCAACAGTCTGAATCCCACTTCCAATGCCGTCTGCAACAAGTGAAGTTAGCCATTGTGGTGAACCAATACTTGATAATACTGTACCAAGACCTGTCACGAAAATGGTATCTGCAAGAATATCGAAAAAATCGATGAATGCACCAGCAAACTGCTGTACAATCCAAAATAGGACATACATCACAACTAAGAAAAATGGGATACCAAGCCACTTGTTTAAGATAAGAGAATCAAAGGTCTCAGAGAAAGCTTTTTTAGCTGGCTTTTTCCTTTTTACTTGCTTTGTATATCTGCGAATCATTGCATATATATCCTCTGCAACTAAAACATCTACTTCCTCGTCCCATTCATTTTTTAACTCTTGAATTACCTTCTCAGAATCTAATTTTTTCAGCAGATTTTGTGACATGTTCTGCATGGATTGATTTTCTAGTAAGACTTCCAAAGCAATCCATCGAGAAGATACATAGTGATTTCTATGTTCTTCTTGGATTTTTGTACTCCAGCTTGTAAGAATTTTTTCAATGGAAGATCGAAACTCAATTTTGTGGGTGGAACTGCATTCAAAAGTGTCTGCCTGTATCAAAGCTTCTTTTATTTTTAAGATATCGTTTCGATCTGTCCCCTTAATTGAATAGACTGGTACAGAGAGAAGTTTCTGTAAAGCTTTTGCATCGATAGTAATGCCACCTTTGTCTGCTAGATCTTTCATATTCAGGAGAACAATCATGGGAATTCCCATTTCAAGGAGGAGCAGAGTTAGGTACAAGTTACGTTCAAAATGGGTACTATCAATGATGTTAACAAAAAGATTTGCTTCCCCGGATAAAATATACTCCTTAGCAATTCTCTCATCATCGGATATCTCTTCATCAAAGCTATAGATACCAGGCAAATCAATAATTTCCATTTTTTGATTTTTGTACTGAAACCAACCTGATTTTTTCTCAACAGTAACACCAGGCCAGTTCCCAATGCGTTGCTGGCTACCCGTTAATGCATTAAAAATTGTAGTTTTGCCGCAATTTGGATTCCCTATCAATGCTACTTTCATATTATTCTACCTCCACATTCACAATTTCAGCTTCTTCTTTGCGAAGCGAAACGAAACAATCCTGCACTTGAATTTCAACTGGATCTCCAAGGGGAGCTTTTCGGATAAAAACAAAGGATATTCCTTTTAAGATGCCCATTCGAAGTAATTTACGACGGTATTTTTTGTCTGTTTCGTCGAAACTTACGACAATCCCTTTTTGTCCTGGCTTTAGTTGTGATAATTTCATATTTTACTCTCCTAATGTTATTAGTTGCAACTAACTTTAATGGCAAAAAAATTTATGCTTCTCCAAGGTACAACAGAGAAGCAGAGGTTTGATCAATCGTTATTTTTCGGTTGTCGATAGATACCAGACATGTTTTTCCAGGAGTATTCTCCAGTATGGTAAGAGTTGTGCCGGGAACAAATCCTTTGGAAATCAATTGACATCGGTTGCATTTTGGTCCTCGAATAGCCACAATTTGCACTTGTGAATCTTTGGGAAAATCATAGAGAGTACAACATTGTCCGGGTGTGTGTCTTCCATGGCGGCAGTGTTGATGTGCACAAGAACATCTACCTCGTCTACGTGCAAAAAATCGCATATATACTCCTTTCTACGGTCCATTAGACTGTTACAACCAATAGGTTTCGAACCGTAGTTTTACGTTTCTCATCCCCAATATTTTATTTAGTTAATATTTTTAGTCAAGTCTAACTTTTCATTTCTTTCGCTGTCCTATCCCTTTCTTATAAGAATCATAGTGGAAATAGGATCGTTATCCTTCTTTCGACTGGCTCCCAAATGGCTTCCATGCTCCAAAGATCAACAAGAAAATACATAGGGATCATTGCAGAATTGTCTTGAAGGAATGGCGCTTCTTCCAATTTGATTGGACTTCCGTTAACAATGGCTGCTGTTTGTCCCAAGAATAGCTCTATTATATCTTTCGCTTTTCTTACTTCGATACGAGGTGGCTTTGCATTGCCATCGTAAAGCACCTCTGCTCCAAAGGCTTCTGCAAGGAAACGCAAAGGAACAAAAACTCTTGCACTTTTTATGACTGGTGGAGTAGAAAGAGTAACCTTACGGCCACTAATGTATCCATCCAATGATCCAATTTGAACTTCTACACCATAACCGCAATATACATTTCGAATGATTGTTTTTGTATGTCCTGCCCAATCTTGAATGAAGATCGTAATCTCATTCTTTCCTTTTTGCAATGGTATTACTGCTTGAAACTCCCCACTGGGCAAAACAATGCAAGTTTTATCTTGTATCTGGATCGATTGATCAATAATGTTTTTAAACTCATTGTTTTCCATTGTAGTGGGTATTTTTACTTTTCCTTTTACTGTTATGCTAGACAGAGGCATAATGCGCCAATCTTTATCGGGTTGAGAAATCTCACAGCTAATACTCTTAGTGTCTACTTTGAGCCGAAAATTCTTTGGTGAAACTGTAGAAAATGCATGAACATCCTCATGTACGTAGAAATACTGATTATACTGACCACAAAGTAAAGAAATATCGTTTGCTGGTAGAGGGATGAATGTTGAATTAATTACGATGAAGCTATTTTCAGAGCTTTCAAAATGAAGTGCAGGCGGTTGTATATACCAGTCTTCCTTGCCCATTTCACCTCCAGAAAGTTTTACCGTACTACAAGATTGGGGTGGAAGCACCACCCAGCTTTGTGTCCAATCGGTAAATCCAGTGGTATTTGTTTCAATCCCGATCTGAATATTACTCCCTGAAGTAGTCGGGCACATCATTCCTGCTTTTTCATGAATGGTAAATCGAATTTCTTCTCTATCCTTATACCGAGGATTCAAATCATCCGGAGAGACCGTAATATGCAGTTTATTTCCAATGACTTGTACCTGAGGACATATACTCGATGTGCCTAAACCCGAAATATAGATACCATTTTCGGGAATGGTTGTGGGAAGTTGAATAGAAGAGGGTACGTGTACAATGAACCCTTCTGTCAACAATGTATATAATTCTTCTGCGTGCAAGGTACAATCAAATCGAAAGACTTCACTTGATATTACAGTCGAGATATATGCACTCATAAGATGTAAACCTTGCTGTTTTAGGTGTAATGCTAAAAAGGGAATCCAGTCTTCAGATACATCAAATCGATATGCAAATGAAAGAGAATCCGCAGGAGGATTGACAAAATCATACGATTTTCGCTCAACAAAGAATTGCGTGAAAGAGAGCGAATAGAGACCATTTGTTGGAGGATCGTGGGGCATAGGAATAGTAAGGATCCCATCATTAAGAATAGCTTTATCAGGCAATCCATAGCTCTTCCATGAATAGTACACACCTGTTTCTTCTTCTAAGGGATACTCAGGTGGCCAAAGAATATCAATAGTTTCTGGCATATGGGGATTCTTTGAGTCCATATACCAGTGAAGAGTATACTTCGTATTTGCTCCTTTCGTATTTGAACTCGCACTCACAAAGGCTTTCCCTGGTAAAACATCAAAAGATCCCTGGTACACTTGATGAGCATATTTTCTCATTGAAGCTACTTCCATATGAGCAGCATATTCATATGTGCCAGTTTCAATACCAAAGCCGAATTCGTAAGAAGCTGGAATGTGTATGTGAACTTTGTCGCCAGGGTATATGGTGGTGGGAAGTGTAATGGATATTCCCTTATCATGTACCTTTACCTGGTATATGGGAATATCGTTTACTTTGATTCGTGAATCAACAGGGAATGAAGGTGTTTTCATTTTTTTCTGAAAACCAAGAAAAAGAGTAGCTTGATTTTTGTATAGTATCCAAGTATTGCTATGTGTAAAAGTAATATTCCATTCCGTAGGTTCGTTGCATACAGGATTGTTCACACTGACAGAAAAATCAGAGAATCTTTCAGGTTCTTTCAGAAATTCAATCTCGTTGGAATATTTGATGGTGGTGAAAGATTTATGCCAAATCCCAAAACTCCCTCTTCCTTCTTCTTTACCGGATTCTAAGTATAAGCGAATCACGAGTTGTGTTTCACTTTTTTCATTCACTTCCAGTGTTTCTGGCATCTGAAAAGCTATCGAGTTTTCAGCGTAATTCAGCACAGGAAGCTCTTTATATGGATTTAAGGGAAGAAAATTTACACTTATCCTTCGTAGCACTGTATCTTGTGTTGTGATTACCTCACCAGTTTCAGTTTGACGCTCTGAGTACTTTGGAATTGGATACATAGAAGGTAAAAATACAACAATCCAATCATCTTCCTGGATTGTCTCCGATATAGAAACATTTAAAACAATGTTTTCCCATTGATCTGTAAAAGGATTCTGAATATACACATCACATTTTGGTTTTTCTTGCGCAAAACCTGCCATGTTTTCAGAGATTCCAAAGCAAAAGAGAAGGGATACAACAACAAGGAAAGAAACATATTTTCGCAGACAACATCGAATCATTTTCATACCCCCAGATGCTTTTCTTAGAATATACTATTGGAAAATATTGGTTCAAGAAATTTGTACATTTATTTTTCCTATTCATTTTCAAAAAAATATCCCCGAAATAAGTATAATGATAGGATAATCATGATAAAAGGGAAACCGACATGTTTGATTTCCTTTATCATGATTTTAGGATAATGATGGTAATGTGAGAGGAGTTTACATGAGAAATAATGGTCAGATCCGATATTGTAAAGTTGCTGTGTGTTTGCTTCTTTTTTTTGTTTGCAGCAATTGTAGTTTTCCGAAACCTCAACCCGCACAAAAAACCCCTCGCCAGATGCCAGCATTTCCAATGGAAAACAGCAGAGTTGTAGAAGTCTGTGTTAGTCAAGAGGATAAGGATTATTCTTTTCCTGGACTTGTCCTTGAAAAAGAAGATTCATTAACAAACTTTTTGTTGTACGAAATCTTTATCTCTGATGACTCAGAAGGAGATTTAACACCACACTCCTACGGATCAAAGTATTTCCGAAAATGGACTAGATCTATGAATGATGACGATGTCAGACTTCCAAGAACCGTCCTCCAAAGAGATATGGTTGAATTTCACACCCACAGAGACAATAAGGGAGTTTTCAATGGATCACTATGGATGCAAGACACTTTGCAAGAGATCGAGAAATATTCCGTAGCCAACCGCTTTGTGATAGAATCGTACGACGTACACGTTAAGGATGAAGAGTATATAGTATCCATTACCCTTCGATGTACGGAAGATATTCCCCAGGAAGAATGGGACCATCTTTGTTACAATCTATTCCTGAAACCAGATGTCATTGTAAAAGATGGGGGTATCACATTTGGCCGATACAATCAGGACATTCATAAATCGAAGATTAGCATCGTCAACCTTCTTTACGATTTTGTACCCATACACAATGACAATAAATTCGACTACGATGGTATTGGATTTCCACTGCACAATCACCAAACAATTGCACCAAGTATGGATAACTCTCTTGTTGTATTAACTACAGAGCCATTTCGTCTTCCTTTGATACCATACGAAGAATCACTCGCAAATGACATACCTTACATACGTCAACCTTACTGGAGTTTGCACTTATTCTTGAACGACGATACTGATTTATGGAAAAATCTGTATTCATGGAGTATTCCTATTGAAATAGAACAAGTATTCAATCTTTCTGAAATTAAATAGTCAGTGCCAAGGGATTGTGATATAGTTTTTGTATGAAAAACGAAACCATTTTACAGCGTGTTCGAGAAGATCTTCAAAAGCATTGGGACCCAAAAACTAAAGAGTCAACAAAGCGATTCTTCAAAGAGTCTGTTGATTCGTATGGCGTAAAAACATCTCTTGTAAAGGATATTGCAAAACAATACTATAGAGAAATGTCATCAAAAACTAAAGCAGAAGTGTTTTCGGTATGTTCCTTTTTGTGGGCTTCAGGATACCTAGAAGAAACCTTTATTGCTTGTAACTGGTCTCAACGCTTACACAGGCAATATCAGCCTAACGATTTTCAGCAGTTTCAAGAATGGGTTTTTCGGTATGTTTCCAATTGGGCATCTTGTGATACATTCTGCAACCACACTATTGGCACATTTTTAGAAATGTATCCCGACCATATAGAAGAGCTGTACAAGTGGGCTGAAGCTGATAATCGATGGGTACGCAGAGCTTCTGCCGTATCACTCATTGTGCCTGCTCGAAAAGGTATGTTTTTAGCAGAAGTATTCCATATCGCTGACATTCTTTTACTCGACACCGACGATATGGTTCAAAAAGGATATGGGTGGCTGCTGAAAGTAGCCAGTCAGACACATGAAACTGAAGTTTTCGACTATGTCATGAAGAATAAGGTAACCATGCCCAGGACAGCCCTTCGCTACGCAATCGAGAAAATGCCTACCGAACGCAAACGGGAAGCAATGAAAAAGTAATTTCCAGAAGCGATTAAAAATTGAATTCAGATTCTTCTTTGAAAGGAGTTCGTATGAAAATTGTATCCATCAATGCAGGTCCTCGCAAAACAGGTAGCACTTTTCATTTACTGAAAAAAGTAGAGGATGTTTTACACCAAAAAGGAGATGAAATCATACATTTTGACTTGTATGACCTTCAATACAAAGGATGTTTATCATGTTTTGCCTGCTCGAAACCAGAAACTTACTATTGCTCCCAGCAAGACGATTTGATCCCCCTATTAGAAGAGTTAGATAAAGCACAAGCTGTGCTATTTGCTAGTCCAGTATATGTTGGTCACATAACGGGTATGGGGAAATCCTTTATTGATCGATTGTATAGTTTTTTGTGCGATAAAGGTCGATCACAACGCTTGAAGAAAAAGGCATATGCATACATTATCACCCAAGGGGCAGATATTGAAGACTTTAAGTCTGTCAGAACCTATATGAACGAATGGTTTTATGATTATTTCAAGATGATCGAAGGTGGCTCTCTTGTTGTAGCAAGCTTAGGCGGAGTAGAAGATCTAGAAAAGCAACCAGACGCATACAAAAATGCTGAAGCACTGGCCCATCAATTGCATCAAAGCATTGCAACGAATGATCTTTGTATTGAGTAACAAAGCTGTAGTGAGTAAATAGCAGATCGATAGTGAGTGGAACTTTTTTTACTAGGTCTGTGTTCTTAATAGTAAACACTTCAGCAAAAGGACGGATGGACAATGATAGATCTTCATAAAGAATGCAAAGCCACAGTAGAACGCCCTAGATTAAAGTATTCTGCAATTGCAAAACTGTTTTTTTGGAGTATGGATCTGATTACAGGCAAAAAAACGACATATTCAAAAGCCAAACTATTAGAAACATTGGCATGTATCCCATATCGTGAGTGGGAAATTCGGAAATATGCTCATATAACCAGACAATATGAAAAACTTACCAAAGTGAAACAATCTAAGGAAATCATTCAGTGGGCACGATATGCCCAGGACAATGAATATTGGCATCTTTTAGTGTTGCATGAAAAAATGAAAGAAGATGGAATCAAGGATGCGTGGTACCTTATACCCTTCATTCGTATCTTGATGGTGATGATGTATGTGTGTATTGCCCGAACCGTAGCTTTCTGGAACATCCGCTGGGGTTTTGATTTTAATGCTCAATTTGAAGATCATGCCGAACATGTATATGCTAAATTTGTAGAAGATCATCCTGGTTTAGATCAGCAAAAAATGGACAACCCGTTGGTTAAAGAATATGCCGATCTTTCTACCTGGGGAGATATATTTCGCCGCATATCATTGGATGAGAGGGACCATATGAACAATAGCTTTCTCTATAGTGGGCAACCAGAACATATCGTCCATTACGAAGGCATGCCCGACTAGTTTTTTGTAAAACTGAATATTAATTCATAAAAAATCAATTTGATCAAATACTCCTGCAGAGTCATCGCATAGAATAAGCAAAGTGAACGGAACCTAGCTGAATTTTACCTATTTTCAACTTCATTTGTGAAAAAATGTATTATTTGGTTTTTTTATTTGGAGAAATTGGAGAATCGTTTTACTATAGAACTACTTCATTGCATACAATAAGGAGGATATCATGAAGTCTGTTATGCGATTTTTTTTATCCTTTCTACTTGTCATTTCAAGCATGTATATCACTCCTTTTTGGGGAAACCATTATGCTGTTGCCCAAGAAGGCTTTTATTTTGAAATTTGTCCAAACCAAACGAAACAATCCACAATCACAATTAGAGCAAATCCTGATAATGATGAAGATTGCCATGTCACCATATCTTGGTCGGCCTCATGGTTACATATTTCCCCTTCTGAGCTGGTGATTCCACCAGGAGGATCAGATATTGTTACTGCTACTATATGTTCCGATGATTATGAACCAGGGTTATACTCAGATATGATTATCTTAACATCCAACTGCAAACCGCAGCACGTAGAAATACCCATCCATATGAAAGTTTTATGGTCTACAATTCAATTGGAACAAACTCATTATGAATGGGACATTCCTTCCACTGGATCGGTGGAAAAATCGGTGTGGATTTACAATCGGCAGTGTGACACTGATCTACGGATTTACTGGGAAGGAGACATGGACGAGACAATCAGAATCTCATGCCCGGCATCTCTTACCGTCAGACAAGGGGAGAAAGTGGATATTCCTATTCATATTAAAACCAATGAATGGAATGAGATGCGGAAGTACAAACTTCAATTGGTTTCGTATGATGTTATCCTAGCTACCATTCAAATCACGTTGAATCCTATTGGAGAAATCCCAATCATCACGTTGCATGAACTCTCTAAAGATTCTTCTCCGTGGATTGGCAAAGAAGTTATCATCTCAGGCTATTTATGCATGACACAACCTCCCATTTTTTGTGATCAGATTCCATATTGCACAAGTGAAAAATCGAATCCTTTCTGGATAGAAGTGAATGAAACAGAGACCTATGCTGGCAATATCTCCAAAGGTGATATTGTGTTTTGCACATTACAAGGAACCTTTTTGGAGGGTAAATTCACTTTGAGCAAGGCGTTGCAGAACCCTGTTTCTTCACTTCTCTCTTTTCGTTCAAAACAGGATCCACCTCCTTGGAAATCCTTTCAAACTTTATCTAATCATTTTTTTCTCTTTATCCAATCTGATTCGACCTACCCTGAACCAATACAGCAATTCCTAACAAATCAAACTCTTCAATATAGTTCGCAAATGCCTTTTCATAGCGATCATGCTACCATTTTTCTTCCTTTTGCAAATCCATATCGAAATATCCCAGCATCCTTTTCAAGAGAATGTATTCAGCCTAGCTCTATAGAGCATATTAAGGTAACTTTATCTTCATTGAATCAACAAATGAGAAAAGTTTTGCGATCTAGGGAAAAACCCATATTGTGGATTCATTTAAGTGGGTGGTGGAATACCGATCAAGAGGATCCCTACATTAACATACAAGGCAAGCCCTTGACATTGTCAGTGTTACAAAAAGAACTTGAAAAACTGAGTATTTTGGGACCTGTTGGGATTATTTTAGAGACGAATCTTCCTACAGCCATTGAGGAGAATTTATCCCAGATTGGGAATTGTATCGTTTTTCACCCCTTGGAAGATAACTCTGAACAATTGTGTGCTCCTGTTTCTTTAAGCCATGATTTCTATCGGTATCTTCCAGTTCTGCTGGACAAACAGGAGTACCGTCTCAATCCGGAAGAATTATTACAGAAGGTTCGAGAATCATGTTCTTTTTCACATGGTTTTTTGTTTACACAAAAAATACAATGTGAAATTTTGGATCGTAAAAAAAGCATGAGTCGAAAGAACATGGATATTGTATCATACCGTATTACGATTCATCAAACATGTTCTGAAAAACAAAATCCCGAAAAGGGAACTACCTCAGAAAAAACAACTGAAATAACTTTGTTCTACCCAATACCCACCGAAGACGCCGTTCCTTTCTGTCCTCCAGTCCTTCCACCCATTGAAATTCAACAAGGGTTACTGGGAAAAACAGACCAATCGACGCCAATTCGAACAAAGGGCATCGTTACGAAAGTCAATGAGAAAGAAGAACACTTCTGGGTGGAGTCATTTTTCGACGTTTACTACCGCGTAGAGTTTCCTGAGCGAACGATAGGAGTTGAGCTGGATGATCATGTGGAAATAACTGGTACCCTTCAGGGGGAGACTACGATTATTCCAGAAACAATAGAGATTCTTGAAAAGAATTGTGCAATCCAGATCACCGACGTCGAATCCAAAACGCTTTGTCCAACCTGTTTTACATGGGATCATGCCAAGGGTGGATATGCAGAGTATATGGATGTGGAATACGTTTTGTCCAACACTGGAGATATCGATGCTGGGATCATCGTTTCAAGTAGAGTAGATCAGATACAAGGATCCGTTGATATTTCTATAAAGCTTGCGTGGAATACAGCATCGTTTCCTCTTCCTGTAGGCTCTAGTTACAATTTACAGGGTGAAATCGTACTTGAAAATATACCCGAAATGATCCCTGAAGAACAGCTTTTTGAAATCACGACCACCTTTCTTATCTCACCAGATCCTTGTCCAAAAACAATTACGAAAAAATTCCAAATTCGCTTATGTCCAACAAAACGAGAAGTACAAGGTCGACTTTCTTTTTTAAATGCAAAGGGAAAAGAATGTGGTATCGGAAATACTCTGATACGCTTGTATCTCCGGTATGAACCGCAGTGTGGGCATGATCGCTCACTGACAGTAGAAATGGATCCTATCCCAGGTGTGCATGCAAGTGCAAAAAATGGAATTCCCCACTACTCCTTGTATCTAGAAACCAAAACCGATGCAGATGGTTTTTTCCACTTCTCTTTTATCGACAAGGATTGCGATCATCGATACCGAGTGATTGCGATCTTTCGAAATGATCAAATGAACCTCAGTTATAACGACTGCTCGAACACTTTTTTTGCGATGGGAGACATCTCTGGCACTCAAGTACCTTGCAAAGAAGTGGAATATATTCGAAACATCTTTATTGGGCAAGATACTGACTTACAGCTACCTTCCGACTTTCCTCATGATGGAAGATCCATGGCCCAAATCTATTGCCACATGCAAGAATGTTTTTCTGTCTTCGATTCACTGGAATGTGATGGTACTCCGATGATTCCTGTCGCCATGAAACCTCTTTTGGTATGTGGTTTCAGCAATACAAATGGCACTTTTTACCAATTCACTCCGACAAAAAAAATCAATATTGATCAAGCAGATAGTGGTATTCATTCAAACAATCGACCTCACAACAGAGAATGGCATGAGTTTGGACACTTCCTTCACGATAGTTTGATGGGGCTGCAGCTTCACGCTGGTGATTTGAATCACGAAGGATATCGAAACCCAACATCGCATGATTCGTTTGCAGAAGGATTTGCTGAATTCACAAGTTTGTTGATGGCAAAAATGATACAGAGTCGTAAAACTTGCTGTGACGAATATGCCGGACTCCCCAATGGAATCTACAGATGGGGTGGTGGAGCAACGGATATGGAAAATGATCGCAACCATCACGCACGCAACGGTCAATATGGCTATTTTGATGCCAGTGGAAATCTGGTTCCTGTGCCCATCCAAAATACCCATGTAAATGCCGCAGGACAACTTACCGATGCTCATGGTCACAACATTATTATGTATCGATCAGAGGAAGAATTTGCCGTCGCGTCTCTTCTATTGGATTTAGTCGACAATGCAGGATGGTATGACCGTGTCACGCCCGATGTTGTCATTCACGGCAGCGATGATGATGGATTTTCCCTGCCCAACTGGAGAGATATTTTTTGTTTGATCCAAAAAGAAAAACCAGACACCATAAAAGACCTTTATGATCAACTGAAACAAAAGTTTCAAGGCAATCAGAATGCTCTCCAGAAGATGAATGCAATTTTCGTGAACCAGGGATTTTTCGAAGATCGTAATGGCAATGGAAGACGCGATGCAGGAGAAGCAGTTGGTTCTACATATCGCCCTGCAATGACCTACTATTGGCAAGACAATCATGGAAATTGGGTTCCCAACCCTATTCCTGCGATTCCGTCAAGACCAGATCTACCTGTAATTCCAGGGTCGTGCATCCGAACCTATTTTCTTTCCGATGAAGGACAAGAAATTTCACAAAAAACAGTTGAAATAACAAGTTTCTCGCTAGATAGTACCGTCTATTTCACCTATGAGCAAAATGTCTTCCATGGCTCTGACCTATACATCTATACTCCTCCCAATTCCAATCACTGGCTTCGAATAACCATTGCTGGGGAAGCACAACAAGTTTTACTCCTTTCTACACAAGAAATCTGGGATTCCGTTGTAAGCAAGAAGCCTTATATTACAGAATTTACGTGGGATATCCGCGAAAAAGAAAAACCCTCGGTGTGGCATGTGAAATTGCAACCAGAGGAAAAAATACAATTGATTCAGAATCAAACGCTAAATGGGCAAATCGTATACTGGAATGAATCCTCCCAGATTGAAGAAGTGGAACTTAAGGTAAATCAAACCTGGTTTGAGATGACAAATCCCATGTTACAGAAGAGTAGCGGAATTATTCATTTCTCTGTTGATGGATCGAAACTACCCGTAGGAACCCATCAGGCTATTTTGTCTCATCGCCAGAATGGCAACATCATTGACTATGTGGTATGCGTTGAAATTCTTCCCAGCAAAAGAATCATATCGTTGACGATTGGAGACAAGAAAGCCTACGTAAATCAAATAGAAATCGTTTTGGATGCACCCCCTTTCATTCAACCACCAGGCAGAACCATGGTGCCGCTTCGCTTTATTACGGAAGCTTTTGGGGCAAGCATCGATTATGCTCCAAAAAAGGGTATTGTTACCGATGTCATGATACTTTTTGAGTGTATCGATATACATTTGTACATTGGAAAGAATGAGGCACTCATTATGGATCAAGCAACTACTTTGGATGCACCACCTTTGATAGTAGGAGGAAGAACCTACGTTCCTCTGCGGTTTATTTCCGAAGCATTTGGTGCAGAAATTGATTGGAACAGCAAAGAACAGAGAATTACCATAACTCGAGAGGAGACTTGATCAATCAAGTTTTGTTTCCGAGTAATGGGTAATCGTGTATGGATGAATAAATGCGTTTTCCTTCAATCTGTTCGCTTTTGAAAAAGGTAATATGCGATACAGAGATTACTGGTAAAGAGTGTAGAGATATGGTTTTTTCGAGAGTGACTAGTTTTTCGCGTAGAAGCAAGTCTTGTCCAAGAGTAATGTGCGGGATGTAATCCTTGTGAGATACCGTAAAACCAAGTCTTTCCATGGCATTTTGTATACATTGATACAAATCGGCAAGTACCTGTAATTGCCCACCGAGTCCAATCCATAAGGCACGAATATGCTTTCTCCCACGGAAAACTCCTAAATGAGAAAAGCGAAGTTGAAAAGGAGGGAGGGAGTCTGCACAGGGTTTCATTGCGGTATGTATCTCTTGTAGAAACGATTCCTCTACTTCACCATTAAAAAACAAGGTCAGATGGAAGTTGTTAACATGCTTCCATCTGCCTTTCTTGGTATGTGTAACCAATCGTTCTTGACAATGTTTCAAAGCCTGTTTCACTGAGTCAGAAAAATCAATACCTATGAATGTTCTCATGGTTCCAGTATAGGTGTGTTACCAAATTCTTCAAAAATAAAAGATATATTTCTATACTAATCTACTCTTGGGGAATGGGCATTGTGTAGGTGATGGTGATCATTTGAACTTTTCCATCCCAATCAATAGTTGCACCAAAGCTTTCTCCAATGAACCGCAAAGGAACAAAAGTTCTACCGGATTTAATTTCTGGGGCAACAGGAAGAAGCTTCGGTTCTCCATTGATTAGAGCCACGGTTTTTCCAATATCAAGCTGGATTGTGTTTTCCCCTGCTTTCATGATGATTCTTCCTTTGCCAATGTTCTTCCATTCAATTTCTGCACTGAAAGCTTCTCCCACAAATCGGAGTGGGACCATTGTGGTTCCTTTTTGAATGTAAGGGGCTTCATCTAGCATGATTACTTCATCATTGATTGTAGCAATGGCAGACCCGATTGTTAAAGTAATGATAACGACGGGAATTTCCAAGATTTCTACCTCAATGGGAACTTTGAGATTCCCTCCGTTTGAAGTGATACACAGAGTAGTTTTGTACGTCCCTATTTCAAGTGATCGGGAATCTAGTTTCACAAGAATGTCTTCGCATTCACCTGCTTTAAGCTTACAAGGACGAGTGAAAAGACGAAAATTAGCTTCACTTTTGTCAATCGAAAAATCAACGTCTAACTCTCCGCTTCCACAGTTTGATATTTTAAAAGAATGCTCAAAAGATTGCCCTTGATAAATGCTTGCTTTGTAGGAAGGTTTTTTATCATCACTCTCCATCCATTTAAGCATTGGAGGGGTTTGTGTAAGATGAATAGAAACCGGTAGCTCAATGACATCATATTCAGACTCGAATACAATGGATCCTTGGTACCTTTTGTTCATTTCTTTCATTTCACTCATATTTAAAAGCATTTTCAAATCTTTGGTTTCACCTTCGCGGAGGGTAATAGTAGTGTTTGCACACTGTATCCAAGATTCACTATTTGTAATCTGTACCTTTAGGGTTTTGTCAGTATTGTTCTGGAGGGTATATTGAATCGCTTCATTTTCAAAATGATCAAAATCAACTTCTCCGTACTCAATACTAGTGGGATTTAAAACAAAGGAAGACAATAGATTGGCCTCTACGGGAATACGTTCATATCCACCATCAGAATCAATACGAATCTCGCCCTTTAGTGATCCAAAATCAGCATTTTTTGTAGTTAGATAAACATCAATGTATTTTCCGTTTTCGTCAAACTCAGTCTCGCTTAATCGGAACCAATCACCATCTTTTTTAATATTTACTCGCATAGGACCTTTGACTTTATTATAGACATGGATCTTGGTTTTAAGAACTTCACCTCGATAGCACTCTCCAAAGTTAATATTCTCTACATCGATTGCTAAAACTGGCTTGGGTAATACTTCAAAATACACCTGAATGATTTCATCACCATAATCGGATTTCAACTCAACAGTCTCTTGATATGTACCGATTTCAAGGGAGCCAGCATTTACAATAACATCAACATACGATTCTTCATATTCTTTTAAAGAAGTAGATTTTTTAGATATACGTATATTTGGACTTGCGGTTATTTCTACATGAATAGTCTTTTCACCTTGGTTTTCGAAGAGCAAAGGAAGAGATTCATTACCTCTCCATCGAACTTCACCAAAATCCAACGTTTTCGTTGTAACAATAAGCTTTGTTTCAGGAGGCTGATCCGATCCTTTAAACAACACCATAGATTGATCATCAGGTGCAGCATCAGTGTAATAACTCAAGTCGTTTAAATAGACTACGTAGGAGTTAATTGTAAATGAGCGTTCAGGAGCTTTCAGTATGTTCTTTGCTATGGAAAAAGTACCGGTTGCATTGTTTGCATTGAAATCGCAATCAATCTCATAGAATTCGTCAGCAAACATATCGTATAACAAACCAGTATATGAAGATCCTTCGCCAAATATTAGGATAGTGTAATCGGAATCTTTTAATTTGGTAGTACAACTCGTGTTAAAATAAAGTTGTAATCCAAGGCCATTGCGGGATAACTTCCAATCATCCCAGCTTACTACTTTAAAAGACCAATTCTTTCCATCATCTCTAGCATACACATAACGAATATCTGCCGTAAATGGACTTTCTTTCGGATCAGAAATTACTTCTGTCCATCCGTCATCAGCACGAATATTTGTTGTAAACAATAAACTTAAAACAAAAGTCAGAAAAAACACAATAACTTTTTTTGCTAACATTATCCCCTCCCGTGGGTAATATAATTAATGAAATCCTTTTATAATTTCATTTTTTAACATCCAATAGAATACTATACTCACAACTTTTTTGCAATTGGTAAAGTAATATTTTTTTCTACTATAATAAAACTTCTGGTAAAGACTCATTTAATCGAGTTTTCTAGAATTTCTATTTCTTTTTTTTATGCTATAGTTTGTATCATCACGTATATTGGGGGTTTTGTATGGCATATTCAGAGCGATGTAATGATCCAGCTTTCGCAAAGTATTTAAAAAATATGCATCGTTGGACGTGGATTTTTTCTTTCATTATTGCCACTATCGCCATTGTTGGTTTCTTTATTTATGGACAAACCAGTTCTGAAATGAATAATCCACAAGCTATATATATTGGTTCTGGTATCGGTGGAATGTTTCTTCTCATTGCTTTTTTCAGAACGCTTGGTTTAAGAAAGGGCAAAACATGGGATGGTATTGTTACTAAGAAAGAAATGGAGAAGAAAAGAAAAAAGAATTACACTTCCGACAACGATTACTACTGGGATGTATACAATGTGTACAAGGTCATTGTTCAAGATAGTGGAGGCAAACTCCATGAAATACGCACTGAACGGGACGATACGGTTTACAATTACTACAAGGTTGGAGACAAAGTACGCTATCACGGTCATTTACATTCTTATGAGAAATACGACAAATCGGGTGATACGATTATTTTCTGTAATGCTTGCGCTTCATTAAATGATATTCAAAATGAAGTCTGTTTTCGTTGCAAATGCCCCTTGTTGAAATAGAGGTAATGACTTGGTTATAAAACGTCTGTAAGAGAGAAAAAAGCATCCAGTGATTCTTCTAGAACATGAATATACAATCGATATTGACGACTAAAAAATTCAACTTTCTCTTTGTGAAAGCGAAGCTCCCAGGTGTCTTGTTTTGTATGCCCCTCGATAATAGTATTCAGTAGATCCATGACTGGGGGATTGTGTAACATCTGGTTCATTTTAACTGGTTCGGTGCTTCGGCAGTAATAAGGGGAAAAAGGTTCATCGGGATGGAATGTTTCACAATAGACATCCATAGTGATAGGTCTTCGGTTACTAATTGTACCAATGAGATTTGTATTGATATACATCAAAGCATTCAGTCGCCATGGTTGCAAATAATAGCTTGGAAACAGTAGCACTTCTGCTGGAACATCTATGATGGAACCTTTATACAAACGACCAAATCCGTATGCAGCGGTCATTTTAAATCCTTTGTGCTGGAAATAATCATCCAAAGAATGACTTGCAGTGTGAAGGCTTTTACGGATGGAATGAAGCAATACAAGAAGAAAGAAAAAACCTAACAATCCGACTGATATAGCTGCAATAAGTGTTCTTACTTTGCTGGTTGGATCTGTTGAAATGCCAGGTAAGGGAACCCACAAAATAAATAGTATAACAAGAAACAAGACAACGGGAATACACAAAAGGAAGAGCAGAATCCGCAGCCATCCGCTCAAACAACCAATAGAGGATACGGATTCTGAATGTTTGTCCAGCAACTTAGCCAAATCCACCACCGGAGCCGCCTCCACCGCCTCCTCCTCCGCCAGAGAAACCTCCGCCTCCTCCAGATCCAGAGCTAGAGGAAGAAGAAGCTACTCGAGATACAGAATTAGAGACTGCAGAGATTCCTGATATTGCATTGGAAAGAGAAGAAAATTGGAGTGTTCCACCAGCCATAAATGCTGGAGCAAAGAGAACACCATTGTTTGCATCAGGTAAGTTAGGCGCAACAACTTTTAATGCTTTCAGAACTACAGATGCAATACCAAATATGGTGGCATACACCAAAAACCGTTCCCAAATGATGATGGAATTTGGTCCATATTGTTTCAGATTTGAAAAATCTCTCATAAAAGATGAAAATGCTTTCCATTTGGCATATTCTTCTGCACCTTTTTGGGTTCTTCGTTTGAGTGCATATTGCCCAAAAAGATAAAATAGGCCAACAGGGATAAAAATCATGAATGTAAAGTCCATGTCGTTGTACAGTGTGAAAGACAGTATCATTCCCCCCAAAAAACCGACAAACAAAAGTATCACCCCGATGACAATTGCCATTGTTGAGTATTTATTACTCGTTGTATCGAAGAATTCATGTTCTTTGGTGGCATTCAATATCAGTTTTTTAAATTCCTGGAATTGCTTATAATACCAATCTTTGAGACGATCGTATTTTTTCTTCAAACCTTTCATTGTAACTTCAGTTTTATTCTCGAATAAAAGCTCATCCATTAAGAAGCTCTCATATTCCACCAATGGATCTTCTTTATTCTCCAACTTGATGAGCTTGTGGTCTCGCGTAAGAAAGTTTCCTTCGATTTCTTCATATTGAATGTGCTTACGGCGAATGAGATCCAAAATTGTGGCCTCTAAAAATCGATTCTGATAGTTTTTGAAAGAATTCAACATGCCCACTATTGCGGGTTTTAAATCAGACGGTGGTTCTCGATAATAGACAAATTCTTTTGTAACGACGTGCTCTCGTCCATATTTAGAGTACAAGAAAAAGTATAGAAAGATAAGGAATATAGAAATCAAAACCATGGAGTATTTTATAAAATCGCCAATAAAAATGAGTCGTTTCGCCTTGTTTCTCTCGCGATTTGCTTGATTTGCCCATCGAGTTTCTTCCTCTACAACAGATTCGTAAATAGTTCCGTCCCTTTTGGTTTTGGTGAAATAGGTAGAGGGAAGGAGTACTCGAATTTCCACAAAAGTGTTGGCAGGAACATTTTCTACATGTAGAAACGCACTCTCTTGATCAGATTTAACAAATTCACCCCAAAGCGGTCCATGAGCCCAAATAAAATAGTTATCCATAGGTATAGGAGATTTCCAATTTACTACTGCACTATATTCACCAATATTGAAATCCCATCCATCACCTTGAAGTTTCCAGTACAACTCACCGTAATCTTGATATACCGTGACAACGTCTTTGATGCTATATCGAACAGTAAAGGTTCGAGTCTCATTTAATGCAGAAAAATAAAAATCAATACGAATGGAGTGCCCTGTATCTGACAAAGTAAAGGTGCCAGGGTTGTAACTTGCACTCGATTCATATTGATAGTATTGATCTCCTTCTGCAACTGAAACATTTTCAATAGACCCATATCCCATTTTGGGAATTTCGTAAAAGCCAAAAGTAAAATCTCCATCAAATTCAATAGTACGGTTTTCCTGCACATACGCAGAACCATCCGGTAAAATTGTAAAAACCATATCCACAGAAGGAATGCGAACAGTTTTTGCATGAACAACAGACATGCTCCAGAAAGAAGCAAGAATAGTAACCGCAATAAAGAACAAGGCTATTTTCTTCATGGCTCCTCCTAAACTGGGGAATTTAAATCTATTGTACTAGAAAAGCCTTCCTTTGGGAATAAATTCCCATTTCTTATTTTTTTAACAACGTAGTATACTTTCTTACGATATCATTGTAGACAAATGAAAAGAACGATTTCAGAAAGGACTTCTACATGAAACCATTTGGTTTGATTGGGGGAACGTCTTGGCACTCTACCCTGGAATACTATCAGAATATGAATGGATCCATCAATCGTTTTTATGGAAACAATACCAATCCTACCTTACACATCATCAGCATGGACCAACATACGATACATCATTTACAGAGTAAGGGAAATTGGAATACTATAGCTGACATCATCAAGAAACATGCACTGGAGTTACAGAATGCTGGAGTCAAAGGAATAGCACTATGCGCCAACACCCCTCATAAAGTCCTTCCTATGGTACAAGATGCTGTACAAGTACCATTTTTACACATTGCAGATGCAGTAGGAGATGAAATAAAAAAACATGGCTGGTCAAAAGTTGCTTTACTAGGCACCATTTTTACAATGCAGGAAGACTTCATTAAAGGGAAGCTACTACGGGATTACCATATAGAATGCATTGTACCTTGCATTGAAGATCAGACTTGGATGCAAGAAGCAATCATCGAAGAAATGTCGGTGGGTGTATTTACAGAAGAAACAAAGGCGCGGTACTTGCAAATGATTGATTCATTTTCAGATCAAGGAGCAGAAGCAGTCATTTTGGGTTGCACGGAAATACCCCTTCTACTTCGCAATACAAATCCTTCTATCCCCACCATCGACTCATTGACTTGTCACTGTAAGAAAATTGTGAACTTCATCCTAGAAGATGAACTCTCTGGGCCTTCTAAAGACTTTACATCATCAATCCTTTAGCTTTTGCTCACAATTTTCCAGACATTATTCTCGATTTCATGGAAGCGTGGATATAAGTTTTCTGGATCGGTATGAATGCGATAGTCCCATACCAAACCCCAAATTCCGGCAGTTACAAGAGTGAATAAAAGATAAAGTCCATAACTGCGATTTTTAGACTTGTTGATCGGAAAACGAAGAGGTTGATCGGTAAGATCCATCTTCATCCAGATTTTTGAGATAGAACTGTGAAAATCGGATTCTACTTCCTGTAAAACAAACCAGATACGATTCATCTTGTACAGCCATATAAAAAACCAAATTCCGAGAGTAAACACAATAAGAAAAAAAGATGGCCACCCACCTATAAATGCTAGTTGATGATTAAAAGTATCATCATGGGATTGTTTCAATTCTTTAAGATCATGTCGGACAAGATCTAAAATACCATTTGATTCAGCATACTTCTCAGTGAATTCCAGAAGAGATTGATAGTAAGAAAATTTTCGACCTATAAATCGATCTACCCTATTCGTACGCTGAAAAAAAAGAATGATTGGAAAAATGCCAAGAGTGAATGGGAATAGTAAGAATGTACATAACCACCAGTTCAAAAGAGTGGTGTCTGTTTTTAAACGTTCATTGATGCAAATTCCAACCATTTTTGCAGCATCATTCATGGTGCTTCCTCCGTCAGGTACCATAGCATTATTTCTTATAGCATACATGCAAAACGTAAAAAGAGCAAAGAATTTTTCACTTTTATATATTGACATTCATCGATATGTTTGTAAAACAATAGTTGTTTTAAAGATATATTGTAATGCATAGGTGGCAAAATGAAAGAACATGAAAAAATCGTCCTTTTCGCAAAAGCATTGCAGGATGAAAACCGTTTACAAATCGTTGAAATGCTACAAAGTGGAGAAAAATGTGCCTGTAAGCTATTAGAGCATTTACAGATAGAACAATCCACACTTTCTCATCACATGAAAATACTGTGTCAATCTGGCTTAATAGCCTGGAAAAAAGTAGGTAAATGGATGCACTATTCCATCGATCCTGATGAAGCGAACAACCTTCTGCATTTGTTACAGAATCTTACAAAAGTAAATGATTCTTCTCAGGACCAAATGGAGATACCCATTCAAAACACGTCATGCCAATGTAATCATCCTACACACAAAGGAACAGCAATTTGATGTCTGCGTTACGATGGCTGGGGAGCTTTCTACAAGATCAAGTATTGGGAATGAAGTGGCTTCATGATCTTGTTGGTATGGGTCTAGAAAAAATTGGATTAGATCCAAATTCAATGCTTGGGGGAAGTATCCACTTCTTTGTTTACGATGTGATTAAGATTTTTGTTTTACTGTCGGTTCTCATTTTTTCAATCTCATACATACAAAGCTTTTTTCCACCTGAGCGAACGAGAAGAATACTGGGTCGTTTTCGAGGATTGGTTGCAAATTCCTTAGCAGCACTTCTTGGAACGGTTACTCCTTTTTGTTCGTGTTCTTCTATTCCTCTTTTTATCGGTTTTACTGGTGCAGGCCTGCCATTGGGTGTTACTTTTTCATTTTTAATCTCTTCGCCTTTGGTAGATTTGGGTTCTTTACTTTTACTAACAAGCATTTTTGGAGGTTCTATTGCTGTTGCATATGTAGTGGTAGGCTTGATTCTGGCAATCATTGGTGGAAGTTTGATAGAAAAAATGCGCCTAGAAAACTATATTGAGAAATTTGTCTTAGAAATACCATTTGCAGATCGGGAAGTTGCTATCCCAACCCAACCTGAACGATTGCACTATGCAAAAGAACAGATGGTCAGTACTGTAAAAAAAGTATATCTTTACATTTTCATTGGTGTTGGGATCGGTGCTTTTATACACAATGTAATTCCCGAAAGCTTTATCCAAAGCGTTTTGGGTTCAGAAAATGCTTTCTCTGTAGTAATTGCCAGCCTTTTGGGTATCCCCATGTATGCCGATATTTTTGGTACTATTCCAATAGCAGAAGCATTGTATGCAAAAGGGGTTGGTTTGGGTACAATTTTAGCGTTTATGATGTCTGTAACAGCATTATCATTACCATCGCTTATCATGCTCCGGAAAGTTGTTAAACCAAAACTTCTGGTATATTTTCTACTCATCGTAACAATAGGGATCATTCTCATTGGCTATCTCTTTAATGCTATAGAACCGCTGTTTACTTAGTTATCTTTGTTTTGTTCTAACTCTTGTAGCCTCTGTAGCATTTTTATAAAAAGATGATGTCGGAAAGCATGTACCCACAAACCGTCTTGAAATCTTTCCCCGCGAATAATGTGAGTAAACAAGATTTTGATATCACCATACTCAGCTTTTTCGATTCTTTCTTGTATGTTGTCTTGATACAAACCAAGCTTAGATAAACTTAAAGAATAATCTTCATCAACAAGATCGGCATCATAAATTGCATCTATAAATTCCTTGAATTTTTTAGTGTAGATAGGATATGCCGCAGTGCAACTATGAGTAGCATGCAAACCGCACCCACCACCCCATGTACATATCTCGTCTTCAGATGCTTTTTCAAAAAAAGGAATGAATGAAAAAAGCTTTTCTATAGGATCCATAGTCACCTCACGTTTCTAATCTAGTAACTATTTTTCCAAATTTCCGTGAAAAAGGCAAATTTCCAGAAAAAAAATAAAACTCTTGTAAGAAATGGGAAAAATTTATTACAATAATAGTAGGGCAATTTTCCTTACTATGGAGGGCATAATGAGTTACCAGTCCATGGTGGATATCAGAAAAGAGCAATGTGCAACATTGCGACGCAAAAAGTATCCGTATTCCATGATGGCACGTTTTTTTATCTGGTTGATGGATTCTATTGCAGGGAAAAGAACATCATTATCAAAATTGAAACTTCTTGAGTTATTAGCTAGCATCCCTTATCGAGAATGGGAAAAGCGACTATATGCCAACATGACAAAAAACTATTCCGATCACTTTTTTGTGCGAAAATGCAATCGTATGATCCAGTGGTGTCGGCAATCACAAGATAATGAATTCTGGCACCTTCAAGTCCTTGAAGAAAAAATGAAAGAAGACAAAGAAAAAGATGCGTGGTATCTTTCCTACTGGGTACGTGTCTGGATGGTTTGCTGTTATGTTGCTTTTTCGAAATATACCTCTCGTATCAATCTGCCGTGGGCACTTTTTTTTAATGCACAGTTTGAAGATCATGCAGAACATTGCTATGCCAAATTAATTGAAGAGCATCCATCCTGGGATTATCAAACCGTACATAGTGCTGTGGTCAATGAATCTGGACCGTATGAAAGCTGGGGAGATGTTTTTCGGCGAATATGCCTGGACGAAAGAGATCATCGCAATATTGGGTTTTATTTCGGAGGTCGGATCGAATACGTGGAAGAATACTCTGGAATGCCTGAAATAAACAAAAATCACAAGTCCCCTTGATGGTTATATATCCCTTTAGTCTTTTTCTTCTAACTCTTCCTTGATCATTTTCTCAAGAAAACTCCATTCCTCGTGCATCTTTTGAACAACAGTCTGAAGAATTTGGGCGTCTTTATCAAAATTAGCTTCAATAAAAGAAGCCAAGCGACTCATTTCGTTAAAACTGATCATGGAGACTGCACCTTTCAGCGAATGAGCAGTCTGCTTTATTTTCGTTGGATCCTGTAAATCTATTGCTTCTTCTAATAGCTTCAGTCTAGGTGGGATATTTTTAGAGATTTCAAGTGAGTACTGGTACATTTGTTTGTTATGTCCAATGCGACCCAATAATTCCTCTTTGTCAAAATGGTTGTGGGAATGGGATATCCACTCCTTTATTGTCGGTTGTGCTTCGGGATGATTCGATTCATGAAACAAATATTTTGTTACAATGGAACGAAGCGTCTCAATATGGATTGGTTTTGGTAAAAAATCATCCATGCCAGCTTTTAAACATCGTTCTTTTTCTTCTGACAAAGCCCCTGCTGTTAACGCAACAATAGGAATGTGTTTGTGCTTTGATTGTTCCAACTGTCGTATCTTGCGAGTAGCATCCAAACCATCCAAAACAGGCATTTGAACATCCATAAAAACTAGATCAATTGGGTGATTTTGAATCATATCTACAGCTTGCTCTCCATCATTTGCTTCCCAGATGTTTGATTCAGGCAAAATATCGTTTAAAAGAGCTTTTGCTAACATCATATTCATTTCAACATCTTCTGCTATCAATACTTGATATTGTTTCGACAGGACTTTCTCATTATGGTCATTTTTCGCAGCTGGAAGGTCTGGTGTTTGTGACAAAGGGTTTGATTTCTTCAGGTGTTGCAAATGGTAAAGTAATTCATCTGATTTCACTGGTTTTACAAGAAAAAAATCCACACCCAAAGCCTTACTCTCTTGTCGCAGTTGATGGTTCTCCGAAGAGCTGTGTAGCATAATGATGGGTAATTGACTTGAAGTTATGCGAGGATTTTCTTTGATTTTCTTGATCGTTTCAATACCATCCATATACGGCATATGGTAGTCCATGATGATTACATCAAATGGTTTGCTGTTTTCCAATATCCGCAAACATTCCAATCCGTTGTCGCATCCAACGAATACAATTCCCCAGTATTCAAGATTGTCTTTCAAGATCTGGCGGTTTTGATCGTTGTCATCCACAACCAACACTCGATGCACATCCAATTTCTTAGCTTCTTTTGCATGCATTTTTTCCATAACAGGCAAAGAAATGGTGAAAGAAAAAGTACTACCCTCCCCGGGTGTGCTCTCCAATTCGATGGTTGCTCCCATTTTTTCTACGAGTAGATTGGATATGGTAAGACCAAGACCGGTTCCACCAAATTTTCGTGTTGTAGAGCTGTCTCCTTGAGAAAAAGACTGGAAAAGCCTTGTTTTTTGTTCATCTGTGATACCAATGCCGGTGTCTCGTACACTAAAAGTATACTTATCTTGATCTGTTGAGGTTCTATCATGTTTCACTTCAAGCTCAATCTCTCCCTGCGAAGTGAATTTCACAGCATTGCTTAGAAGATTCATCAACACTTGTTTCAATCGTATCGGATCTGCAATAACAAACCGCGGGATAGAGGGAGAGATGTTCATGAGAAGCTCGATATTTTTTTGGGATGCATGGTATTTCACAATATCAATTGCATCTTCCATCAACTGAACCAGGTCGGTTTCTACCCTTTCGAGCTCCAATTTCCCTGCCTCAATTTTGGATAAGTCTAATATATCATTAATGATGGCAAGAAGAGCTTTTCCTGATGTATTTGCATTTTCAGCATATTGTTTTTGAGAAGCATTTAAGGGAGTTTTCAGCAATAAATCTGTAAAACCAATCACACCATTCAGAGGGGTTCGTATTTCATGACTCATATTGGCTAAAAATTCTGATTTCGCTTTGCTAGCTTCAATGGCTTTTTCTTTCGATTGAATCAGGTCGGCTTCAGTTTTTTTAAGCACAGTGATATCCCGCACCATTCCAATCACTCTCCGGTGATCTGCAACTGTCAAACGTGCTTCATAATCACGAATTTCATCGCGTATAGGCAACTGGTATTGAATAGGGTCTTGGGGTTTCCCCTCCAAAACATTATGAATTCCCTGGATAATGGATTTTGCTAACTCTTTGGGCATTACTTCGGTTATGGGTTTCCCAATAAAATGTTCTCGAGGTAGGTACAAACTTTCCATGTGTCCAGATTTCACATCAATAAACACACCATTTTGGTCCAAAACAAACATCAAATCGGGTATTGCATGAAGTAGAGATTCGATATATGCTTTTTTTTCTGCTATAGCCCTTTGGATTTCTTTTCGGTCTGTAATATCACTGTGGGACCCTGCCATCCGATAAGGTTTTCCACTAGGCAATCGGATAGCTTCTCCTTTGGATAGTATCCAGCGAAGCGTACCATCTTTGTGTTTCATACGAAACTCAATGGAATACTTTTGAACTTCTCCTTGCAGATAACGTTGGATATACCGCTTCACTCTCTCTCGATCTTCTTCATAGATAAGATCATTAAAAGAACTCATCTTGTTGGGAAGTTCGTGTTCTTGGTATCCAAGCATTTCTTTCCAGCGCCTGGATAAAAAAAGAGAGTCGCTGCGGATGTTCCAATCCCATATACCATCATTTGTACCGTTGATGGCAAGCTCAAATTGTTCTTTTGTCTCTGCGAGTTCTGCTTGGGCCTTTTTATGTTCTGTTAAATCCGTAAACAATAGATTGCAACGATTCAGTGGGAGAAATTGAATATGAATCCGAAAGTGACGGTCGCCAACTTGAAAATCCTTATCTAAACTCACCTGTTTGTCTGTGGGAGTATTAAATACAACAAAGCAATCGATTCCATTGTTTTCAATACCTGGTAGCACTTCCTTCACAGTATGACCAATGATTTGCTCTTTGGATAGATTTGTTAATTTTTCAAAGGTAGTATTTACATCTAAAATTAAACAATGGGAAAATTGATTTTGATCATCTCTTTCGATGCTACAATGTGCATATCCAAAAGGAGCAGTTTGAACAATGTTTTTGTAGTGTTCGTTGTGCATAGGGATCTTTTTCTTACGAAAAAGGAACTCCATTTCCGTCATGCGTGACTTGAATAATATCCACTATGGCCCACACAAACGTGATAAAAAAACCAATTCCAAAAAGCCACCCAAGCAAAAGAGAAATGAGCAACTGCTTGATAGCTGTATTTGTATGACCTGCATAAAAATTATGTACACCAAAGCAGCCCAAAAATAATGCTAGCAGAACATACAGAACTCTTTCTTTGGGGGGATAGATATATGTTTTTGGCTGAGGAGTCGAGGAACGAGTGTATGTTTTTTGTTCGGTGGTTTGTTTTTCACCGCAGAAAGGGCAAAAAACGTCTTTTTTGTTGATAATATTTCCACAATTCGAGCAATAACACTCGTTTTTTTCTAACGGTTCTTCATTTAAATTGCCATAATCTTCTGGCATAGATGCTCTCCTTTGATAACAAAAATAGCAATCTTCATGATTTCACAACTCTATCATATCAAAAAAAAGTAGGGATGAAATCCATTGAAAAAAAGAATGGATGGTTTCATTTATTTTGATCGTTTTCGAAATAATCCTCTACATTCTTCATGAGCTTGGCTATGGGAAGTTGCTGTGGACATTTGGTTTCGCATTCATGGCATTGTACGCAGGAAGAAGCTTTACCTTCTTGGGGGAGTCGTTGGTATTGAGTCTTTGGAGATGTAGAATCAGAAAATCGGAAGGCTTCATTCCATAATGAAAAAACAGTTGGTATTTTTACGCCTTGGGGACATGGCATACAATAAGAACATGAAGTACAACGTACTTTTGTCCTGGATTCAAATATCTCTTTCACATCCGCAATTGCCTCTATCTCTTTTTTAGTAAGAGTGGGGAGAGACATTTGTGAAGCAATTCTACAGTTTTCTTCTACTTGTTCCATTTGGTTCATACCACTGAGAAGCGTAGAAATCCCTTCGTGATTCCACACCCATCGCAAAGCCCATTGTGCTGGTGTCCAATCAGGATGTATACCACGTAGGTATTGATCAGCCTCTAGTGGTAGCTGAGTTGCTAACTTCCCTCCTAAAAGTGGTTCCATGGAAATAACTCCAATGTCTTTTTCAATAGCATCTTTGTATCCCTGCATCCCTGCTTGATACTCTGTATCGTGATAATTGAACTGGATTTGACAAAAATCCCATGAATACGAATGAAGGATATTTTTAAAAACAGGATACTGATCATGGAAAGAAAAGCCCACAGATCGAACTTTCCCTTCTTTTTGAATCCGATCAAGGAAATCAAAGATACCCAACTGCAGAATTTGATTCCATGTTTTCTGCGTTAAACTGTGCACAAGGTAATAGTCAATATAGTCGGTTTGAAGGCGGTGCAACTGTTCATTCAAAAATCCGTCCATATCCTCTGTTTTCTCTACTTTCCAAGCAGGAAGCTTCGTTGCAATGAATATATTTTGCCGTTGTGATGGACTAAACTGCTTCCCAAGAATGCCTTCGCTCATCCCACCAAGGTATGGGTAAGCAGTATCATAATAATTGACACCTTGTTCCATAGCATAATGAATCAAGCGATTCACCAATTTCTCATCGACAGGAGTGGTTGAGCTCATCAAATCCAGTGAACCATCAACGCGATAAAAACGCATACACCCAAAGCCAAGAATAGAAACGGGAGGCATTTTTTTACTAAGCTGTCGATATTGCATGATTTCTCCTTTTCGATGCTATGTCAATCACGATGAACGTTGAAAACGGCAAATACAAAAGCGTATAAATTTAGCTTCTATCAGTGTTTATAGCATAAACCATTCTGATTTCAACATTTGGCATTTTTTTTCGTTTCAACGGAACGAATCATAAAGCAATGGTGTATACTTTTAGTAACAGTTTTAGTTTTTTAGTTTAATCACTTCTTTGACGATTTCAGAAAGGAATTAAACATGGATAGAATTAGTACGCGCAGAATGTTTTCAGGTTATCTTTCTGGTGCCAAAGAACTTATGTCTCACAAAAATATTCTTAACAGCATTAATGTATTTCCTGTTCCAGATAGTGATACTGGCACTAATCTATTTTCTACTATGAAATCTGTTTTGCAGGATGCTTCCTATCATGAATCTACACAAATCACTCTGCACTCAATTGCTGAATCTGCACTAAAAGGAGCTCGTGGGAACTCGGGGATCATTTTTGCTCAGTACCTTTATGGATTGAGTAAAGAAACAGCCAACGAAGCATACTTAACTCTTCAGAATTTTGTCATTGCTAACCAGAAAGCAGTGAAATACGCTTTTGATGCAGTTGCTCAACCTGTCCATGGTACTATTCTCACTGTCATCCAAAAGTGGGCAGAATCCCTCCAATCATGGCACAAAACTTCTTCAGATTTTGTTGAAGTGCTTTTAAAGGCTCATCGAGACGTCGATAATGCAGTCTCAGAAACAACGAAGCAGCTAAAGGTTTTAAAACAAAATCATGTTGTAGATTCAGGTGCTAAAGGATTTGCATTGTTCATCAAGGGGTTCATTGATCAGCTTCAATCTGGCAAAGAAGATGTTCCTTTTGCTGATGATTATTCTTTTGAAGAAGATCCAGCAATAGATATACCCCTGCATCAATATCAAGAAATCACATATCGCTACTGCAGTGAAGTAATCATTGAGGGTGCAAATCTATCTTTACAGGCAATAAGAGAGGGCTTCGCAGACCTTGGTGACTCACTCATTGTAGCAGGTGGAGCTCATAAAATTCATGCCCATATCCACACCAATCAACCTCAGGAATTCTTCCGACAAATGGCAAACTATGGAAAAATTTCCTACCAAAAGATTGATGATATGAAAATGCAGATGAACATAGCAACCAATCAGAAATACCCTATTGCATTGGTCACGGACACTATTGCAGATATTCCACAATCATTTATTGATGAACATCAAATACAAGTTATTCCACTTCATGTGTTTTTAGGAGATGAAAACTATATTGATCGTTATAGTATTAGTACGAGTCAGATTCTAGAATACATGGATCGCAATGCTATCTTACCAACATCTGCACAACCAGACTACAAAGATATTGAAAATACATTTCGTTTTTTATCTACCCACTACTCCTCCATTATCGTCCTTACTGTTTCAGCAAAGTTAAGCGGTACCCATTCCATCATTTCTAGTGTTGCGAAAGAACTATCCCATGATAAGCTACACATTCATGTTATTGATTCAAAACTAAACTCAGCTGCACAAGGACTTATGGTTATGAAATGCGTTGAGTATCTAAAAAAAGGCATGACCGCAGACCAAATCAAAGACAACATTCAGCACCAAATTCAGAGGACTAAAATTTTAGTGCATGTAAAAAGCATCGACAATATGATTAAATCGGGACGATTAAGCCACCGCATGGGAAGCATCGCCAAAGCATTACACCTACGGCCTATTGTGACCCTAGATGCGGATGGAAAAGGCACCCTGGATGGTATAGCCATTAAGGACAAACAAAGTCAAAAAAAGATACTCCGTCATGTTAAAAAAACGATGAAGAATTCAACGATTGAAGATTATGCCGTAGTGCATTCCAACAACCTTGTAGAAGCGCAAAATATGGCTCTGGAACTTGAAAAACTAATTGGAAAACCTCCTCTTTTTATTGAAGAAATATCTCCCATAACAGCAATTTCAGCAGGCAATGGAGCAGTTGCTATATCCTATACCTGGAATAATGATGCCAAGGAGTCAACAAGATGATTTTCTATCAAGTCGGATTTCTATTGTTTTTGTTTTTTTGTCTTGCTTTTGCTATTGGTCAATGGCTTCGTAACAATTCAATTGTTGATGTTGGATGGGGTTTGGGTTTCGTCCTTATTGCTTTTTACACACTCTTCACACTTCCCCAGCCCTCCTTCAAAAATATTATTCTGACAATTTTTGTTTCACTATGGGGCTTGCGACTTGCCATGCACGTTGCAAAAAGAAACTGGAAAAAACCCGAAGATTACCGATATGCAGCCATGCGAGAGCGATGGGGCACTAAATATGTTTCGCTTAAAGCTTTCTTTAAAGTTTACATGACACAAATGATTCTCATGTATATCATAGCATTACCCATCATCAGTATTAACTCTTCTACTTACCCCAACCTACAACCCATTGATCTTGTTGGAATGTTTGTCTGGCTTATTGGATATTTCTTCGAAGTAGTTGGAGACAAACAATTGGCTACTTTCATCTCCAAACCTCAAAATAAAGGCAAACTAATGACACAAGGTTTATGGAGCATTACTCGTCACCCCAATTACTTTGGTGAAGCCACTATGTGGTGGGGGATATTCCTACTTTCCATTGTGTCCCCGTATTATTACATCACAATCATAAGTCCTATCACAATTACATCTCTCTTGCTTTTTGTATCGGGTGTGCCAATACTTGAAAAGAAATACAAAGATCGACCTGATTTTCAAGAATATAAAAAGAGAACCAGCATATTTATTCCCTGGTTTCCCAGAAAAATCAAAGGAGGACAATGATGGCATTATTGATTAAATCTTACATTGCGAGTTTTATCATTTTTCTTGGCATTGACATGATTTGGCTTGGTTGGATAGCTAAGAATTTGTATTCATCTGCTATTGGCCACTTAATGGGTTCGAAAGTTTTATGGGGACCAGCTTTTATTTTCTATGCTATTTTTGTAGTTGGTATCCTCTTTTTTGTAGTTTTTCCTGCTATCCAAAAAAATAACTGGTTGTTTGCCCTTGGTGCTGGTGCTTTTTTTGGTTTTGTAACCTATGCAACCTACGATTTAACAAATCTAGCTACACTCAAAGATTGGCCTGTGATGGTAACCATTATTGATCTGTGTTGGGGATCCTTTCTAAGTGCTTCTGTTTCAGTTCTGAGCTATTTCACCATCACTCGATTCTTCTTACCATAAGATAACCCTAGAATATTGATTCATCTTCAAATGGAATTGCATCCGTGATTTGGATCAATCAATCTTGTCGTTCTTTTTTCTCCTTAGACAAAACATCCCACAACATCCAACTCACATGTTAATATCATACCTGAAAAAAAGGAATACAAGTTACAAAAGTTACTTATGAAATTTTCTTCTTAGTACAACATGCCAAACATATAGAGTGGTATGGTTTTTTTAAAACCAATCTCAATGCCGTCAAGTGCTAGCCAAGCATTCGATATTCCGTTGATTTGTATTGTATTTTTATTCCTTCCTCCCACCTCGATCACGTATTTCCCATCAACAAGAAAATCTCCTTGAGAAGGAATAGTTACATCGTGTTTAGCAGTCAATTGATTGACGATAAAACATTCACGCATAGTACCTATGTTCTGTTCCATAGACGATTCAGACAAAGCCCGGATCAATCCTGAGTTTTGAAGGAGTATCTTTGCTGGTTTTCTCATGGCTTTGAATCCTTGCCCTGCTCTTCGAAGATTAATCGTCAATCCAGCTTTTTCAAGAAATTCAATGTAATGATAAACATATTCACGAGATATGCCTAGATTCTGACCAATCCTATCAATATTTGGAACAAATGGTTCACTGTTGGCAATAATCCAAAGTAATTTTTTTAATACTGGCAGTTTAGGTTGGGATAAATTAAAACTAAACGCAATATCCTGAAATAGTACCTTTTCTACGACATTGAATAATCTTTCCAAGTATTCTTTTTTCCCGTCAAGGAAAAAGGGATAGTAACCATAAGATAGATATTCTGAAAATTCCTTTCCTATAACACATGTTTTCTTTATATCAGATGCCAGAGTTACATGATCTTCAAGCAAATCATCTATAGAAATAACAGGAATCTGGACAGCTTTCTCAAATAGCAAAAACTCTCTGAAAGACAACCCCATCAATTCATAATAAACCAAGCGACGTGACAAATCTCCTTTGCTTCTTCTTAGATCGAGAGTTGAACTGCCAGAAACAATAACCTGCTTGTCAGAATACACGTCCAGAATATTTTTTAACTCAACGCTCCAGTTGGGATATTTATGAATTTCATCAATATATAAAGCTTTACCTCCCGTTTTAAAATATGCATCTGCTACCTTAAATAAACCGTTAGTCAAAACATGAACATGATCTGCAGTGATATATAGGGCATTTTCAACACTTTGATACTGCTCCTTGTAATGTTGAATCATTAAAGTTGTTTTTCCGGTTCCTCTTGCACCATAAATACACAATGCATTCAAAGACCAGTTGATTTCATGAAAAAGATATCTTTTTTCTGATCTATTCTTATTACTTACGACTCTGTCATGCATTTCTATCAATCGCTGTAACATATAAAAGAACTCCTTATGGAATAATTGTAAAGTCGACTTTACACTTTGTCAATAATTTTGTAAATTTGACTTTACACTTTCTTTAGTTTAAAAGGGGGTGCGGACAAATAGTTGAACACTTTAGATAGCATACCCAAGTTTTGTCCGCACCCCCCTAGAGAAATCGCTACAGAATTTGGAAGTAGTAAAGAGCAAAAAGAAATACTCCTACTACAAACCAGAGAACATATGTGGGTAGCAAACCACTATGTGCATTGCGAAGCATGCCAGATATATATTGAATTGCTCTTCTGCCCAGGTCATACAAATCTAAATACTTTTCCTCTGACCAGGCATAGGCTTTTTTCAATCCAAAGCACTGTCGGATGGATTCGTAGCACTGTATACCCTTTACATTGTGGCAGCATGCATAACGATTGATAAAGTGAATAAGGACATAGATTAACAAAGAAAATCCGACTAGGTATGCAATACCCTCGATCACTTTGAAGTGAATATGAAGATCTTGTTGGAAAATGGGGACTAGAAAGGAAGTATTTGTCCAACCACTAGCTGTAAAACCCAATACTAGACAAAGGATAGCCAAGATAATCATGGGAATAAGCATCCAGCCGTTGTTTTCACGAACATGACTCCAGCATTGGCATGGCTTTTCAATGAACAACCCATACATAACTTTGACGAAACTAGATAAAGTCAAAAGGCTTCCTACGAGTGCCAATATCCAAAACAAACTCCACCACGAAATTCCGTACATCTCGTGAGTGAGCTCAATGCCATGCATAATAACATGTTTACTGAAATAGCCATTAAAGGGAAATACTCCCGATATGGACAAAGAAGCAATTGCCATCACAGTGAAGGTGATAGGAAGTACTTTGGCAAGACCTCCCAATTGGTCTAAATGGGTGGTTTTGCAATTCTTTTCTACCACTCCTCCGGATATAAAGAGAAGGGTTTTGTATATTGTGTGATTCATCATATGATATACAGCTCCAATCAAGCCTATAGTAGTACCGGTACCGATACCCAGAACCATATATCCTACTTGTGAGATGGCATGATATCCTAAGAGCTTTTTCAAATCATGCTGAACCAATGCCATCAGAACACCTACAAAAATTGAAACACAACCCAGGCTCATAATCACTATGACAGCCATTGCGTTAAGCGTATAAATGGATCCAATCATGCGGATCATGAGATAAATCCCCAATATTTTGTCCAGTGATAGTGGCAAGAATGCTGTTACAGGAACATAACTATGTTGACAAGCATCGGGCAGCCAACTATGGAAAGGAAAAACTCCAGCCTTGGCAAAAGCACCCGTGAACAAAAACACAAGAGACAATGCAGCAAGGGGAAGTTCCAGGGTAACATGCATATCAGAAAATAAAAAAGTATTTGTAAGAACATATAGAATCGCCAAACCCAATATCATGACAATGTCGGATCCGCCTACCATGATAAAAGTCTTCTTTGCAGTATCCCGCGTATCGGGATCTTTTTTTAATCCTATCATGAGGTAGAGCAATACTCCCAGTAGTCCCCAACCAATTGACATGAGAATCATATTGTCTGCACATAAAGTAAAAATCGTAAGACCCAGAGAGATCATACTAAAGGCATGGAAAGAAGTTGCAAGTTGGGAACGAGAAAAATATCCACGAGAATACAGATTAATGATCCAGGTGAAAAAAGTTGTCCAAAAAAGCATCACTCGGGCTGTGCCATCAATTTTCAATCCCCATCCCTGATACGACCATCCACTGGACCAGCAAGCGACAACCATGATAAACAAAATGGAGACAACAGCCATGGTTAATCCAAACACATACAGCTTCAAGTATTTAGAAAACACCAGAACAAAGATTCCTATGAGCACAGGGAAAGCGATACATGAAAAAAGGAGCAGCTCTGTGTTAGTCATTTTTCACTGGAGATTCTTCATCAGGATTTTGTTCAGCAGGTAGCTCCTCTTTTCGTCCAAAATCATATTGATCGCAGACGGTATTTTTGCATAAACGAACTTTGGATTTGTAGGCACCTCGAGCTAGAGCATGTGCGGAAGTGGGTGAGGTGATTAAAATAAATACTATACAAAGAAAAGCTTTTCCACTCATAGCCGAAAAACCTTTCAAAATGATAACGCCCAAGAGCATACTGCAAACACCCAAAGTAACAGACTTGGTAGCTGCCTGTAACCGGTTATAAACATCTGGGAGTCGAACAAGACCTAAACATCCAAGAATCATAAAAATGACACCGATGAAAATAAAAATATGGGATATGATTTCAGTCATGATATTGTCTCCCTTCAAGAAACTTAGCAAGAGACAATCCGCCAATAAAACTAATCAAAGTCCATGCCAATGCTACATCCAGAAAAAAATCATTTCCAGTTTTCAAAGCAGAAAGTACGCAAAAACCAACCATTACTGTTCCTAATATATCAATGGCAACGCTACGATCTGGGGGCGTTGGACCTATCGCAATTCGATACAAGCATAAACAAACTGAGGCTGTCAGTGCAGATAGAAAAAGAACATCATACAGCATAGTTCCTCCTTTTATTCAAAAATCTTTTTCAAGATTTCTTCAAAAGGTTCTACAATGATCTTTCGGGCATTTTCTTCTTCTTGGCAAGTTACACAAATCCAGTGTACATAAATAAAGCCATCAGAATCCATGTCCACCACAAGTGTACCAGGTGTTAACGTTATGGAGTTAGCCAATATCATTCGAGCCAAGGGATTTTTTAAATGCGTTTTCACTTTTACAATTCCTGGCTTGATGGGCAATGAAGGGTGCAATACTCGATATGCAACATCAATGTTTGCGACCACCATCAATTGAAAAAAACGAAGCCCGTAGACCAAACACCAAAAAAACCGAACGGGTGATATGGGAAGATATAGCGGAAACTCTGGTAATGATCGAATCTCCAGGTAGGCAACTAGAGCACTAAGAACAATTCCTAGAATCCATTTTTCCCATAGTCCTGGTGTACCTGGAAAAGGCCAGGTTAACAAAACCCAGCAGATCAGCAGTAAAAAGAATACTCGCAAAAAGCTTCTAAGGCGCACTTTGGAACACTCCAAGCCATTTACCGCTTAACAAAGACTGTACAGCTGGCAAGAAATATGTCTCCCGCAAAACAGGAACGACAATGAGAGCACCTAATGTTATGCAAAAGAAACATAAAATCAGCATAGGAAAAATCATTGACCAGGGAGATTCCTTCACCTTTTGAAATTTTGAAGGTAAATCGCCTAAAAAAACATATTTCTGGATTTTTGGAAACAAGGTCAATGTCATGATAGCAACAATCACAATAATCAATCCCAGTATCCATTGTCCTGATGCAACGCAAGCGATAATCAAAATGAGTTTTGACCAAAAACCGTTCAAAGGAGGAACCCCTCCAATGGAAGTAAAGCCAATAAAACTAGCAGCATTTGTCCATGGCATTACTTTTGCTAAACCACCCATGGAATGAAAATTCCGTTCACCGGTTGCATGTTCTACGGATCCAGCAGATAAGAATAACAGAGATTTGAAAGCCGAATGATTTACGATATGAAGCAATGCTCCAATTAAACCAAGAGGAGTTCCTAAACCAATACCAATAAATATGTACCCAACCTGACTCACGCTGTGACAAGCTAATAGGCGTTTAAAGTCGTGCTGTCCCATAGCTAAAAGGACTCCAACCAAACTGGAGAGAGCACCAAGCCAAGCAATCATAGTTAAAGGAGTCTGGTCTATTCCAATGATATTAAAGAAAAACCGCAAAAGTACATAGATCCCAACGACTTTGATCAAAACCCCAGACAATATGGCGGACACAGGGGCTGGTGCAGACGAATGTGCATCGGGAAGCCAGCTATGAAAAGGGAAAAGAGCAGATTTTAGACCAAAACCAGCAGCAAATACTGTGATAATAAGCCATGTAATAGGATTTGTAACATCCAACCACTGGGCAACCAGCATCATGTTCAGTGCTGCCGTTTGGCTATAAATCAGAGCAATTCCTAACAAAATAAACAGAGACGATATGCTCCCCAATACCAAGTATTTGAAGGAAGCTTCGATTTCATGAGCCTTCCCACCATAAGCCACAAGAGCATAAGAGGCTATCGTTGCAATCTCCATATACACATACAAGTTAAAGAAATCTGCAGTAATCACAATACCATTCATGCCTGCCAGCATCAGAAACACAAACGAAAAATACCTGGATTTTGCAGTATATTTCTCCATATACCCTATGGAATACCAACTCGCTATAAAAACAAGAATCTGAACTACAATGAGAAGCAATCGATTGAGAGGGTCTAGCATCAAAGTAATTCCTACAAAAGGATGATACCCTCCTACAAAGTAGAATCCTCTTTGGAGAGGAGTGGCAAAAGCAAGAATAACAAGTGCAGAAGTTGTAAGCATTACAAGAGTATGGATGATCCATTTTTTATGTTCAATGAATCCCAATACTAATGCGGAAAACAAAGGTATTGCAACAAATAAAGGTAATAATCCCACAGAGTTATCCTCTCAATTTCCGCATTTTGGTAATATCGAAAGTACCGTATACGTAATAAAGACGAATTGCCAAAGCAACCATTAGTGCAGTTACTCCCAATCCAATCACAACAGAAGTTAATACAAGCGCTTGCGGGAGAGGATCAACAGCGGTTTCATACAAATTTGCATGTGGTTGGAGAAACGAAAGGATGGGAACTACTCCATTCTTTCTGTAGGCGAGTAGAATAAAGAATAAATTGATAGCATTGTTCATCATAGCAAGACTAATGATGATTTTGATCAGATTTTTTTTCACCAGCACTCCATACAAGCCTAGAAGAAACAGGACAATACACAACGCATAGATCATTTTTCCTCCTCCTGCCTACTTGGATCATAATGAGATAGGTAAACATAAACAGAATAAAGACCAGTACTTACTTTTAAGCCAATTGCCAAGTTGATGAGAGGGATAGAACCAGCAGAAAGAATATGAAATGGAATGAAAGAAAATTTCTGCATCAATACATTGGAGAAAAAGGGGAGTTTTGGTAAAAAATATCCCAAAAGGCCTAAGAATAATATAGCTAGAGCACCGTATTCATCGAGAAGGTGGCTGCCATGCTTTGACAATTCTTTGGCAGCTTGATCCTTTCCAAAGGCAAGCTCCATCATTATAAAGGAACATGCAATGATAACTCCGCCTGCAAATCCACCCCCAGGAGATAGATGTCCCAACAATACAATATACACGCCATAAAAAATAATGAATCCTTTTATCCATTCTGCAACGGTTTTTACGATTACTGTCATTCCTGTCATGAAGAAGATCCTGATTTTTTTCGATTGCGATATCGTAAGACAGAGATTGCACCAAGCACAGAGGTAAACAACACGATTGCTTCACCCAATGTATCATAGGCTCGAAAATCCAGTACAATAGCAGTTACAATATTTGGCGATCCTGTTTGTGTCATTCCTTCTAGCAAATATTTCATAGAAGTAGAAGCTGATTCAGCAAAAATCGGTTCTCCAAATATGGGCAAAAGAGAAAAAGCTGGGTAAATCAAAATGAAAAAGAGAAAAAGGAAACAGAGCATTACTACGCGAGAAGAAAATGTAGATTCTTCAGAGGATGTTTCAACAATCTCGCGATGAATAGTGGCTCGTATCATGATGACCAAGGAGATGACAGCAACAGCAATCTGCACAATGGCTAAATCGGGTGCAGAAAGAAGTAGGAAGATAACGCTTAAACCAAAGTCTATTGCTCCCATCATCACTACGGCTGATAGCAGGTTTTTCATTTCTAACACAAAAACCATACCAATAATCATGAATACAAGCAACAAAAAGATCGCAACTTCAACCATGTCGCACGAATCCCTCTAACGTCATACAAAACACCCTCGCGTTAAAGATGTCTAGATCATAACTTTTCGCATTCTTGCTTTACTTCATTATAGCTATCCATTTCTACTTCTCAAGGAAATTAGACCGAAAGAAATCTTTTCTACTTTTTGTCTAGAAATTGCATAATCGGCTCACATCCGTACAATACATAATATGAAAACTTTCATTTACAAAGGAGCGATTAATGGACGATTTAAAGAATGATCTAAAGAATGAATTACAAAATGATCTGAAAGCTGTTAGTACTCCAAAAGATTGGTTATCGTTTGATAAGATGATAGCCCCTATCATTATTAAAATCTTGTTCTGGATTGGCTCTATTGCCTTTATTATTTACGGTATCGTTATCATCATTAACTCTCTTGGACGACATGGTTCTGTGGCTGTTTTCTTTGGTGGTTTACTGACCATGATCTTAGGTCCTGTTATGGTACGTGTATGGTGTGAAATCTTAATTGTTATCTTCAAAATTCACGATTCACTCGTTGAGATTAAAAACAAATAGTTTTTGTTTTCTTGTTCACAAGGCTCTCTCTTCGCAGAGAGCCTTTTTTTTATGGGTTTTCAGGGATTGTAAAAAGAACGTGGTTTGGATGAAAGGAACCAATCATTTGCGGGTATGCTTTTGGTCCATAATGCTGTGTTGTTTCAAGAATGTATTGAATAAATTCATGAATTGTAACATTCCCATCCTTTTCTCCCTTAAAGCCATCCGCTTCTCCTGAAAATGCGTGCTGCACTGAATAAGTAAAAGGATTGATCTTTTCTCCTTTAATACGCACTGGTCCAGATTGAAGAGCATTGTTTTGTGAAGTAATGACAATAAAGTTACGTCCATCGATGCTCCGATCATTCCACTGATCTTGAATAGTCTCAAGATAATCAATGAATCCTCCCGAATAACAAGACATAACAAGAATGACAACTGTTTCTCCTGGGATCTTCAATATCTCGTGAGCGTAATCGGGCCATACTGTAACTCCTCGATGAGGCATGTCGGATCGATCAAAATCGAGCATCAATCCACCCCAAGGTTCAGTACGAACAAAACCATTTCGAACACCGTGTGTATGAGAATACACAAAACATGTATCCGATTTTGATATGAGATGAGAATATCTTTGTAAATGGGAAAAGATAATCTTCTGACTCACATGCAAAGGGTAAGGATCTTTCTCGTATTCATCACGCGAAATAGCAGGTTCAATCAAGGCATGCACTTCAAAAAGCGGATTTTGTAATGCTGCATCGCGAACTTTTTCTACAGCCGCTACCCCTCGTTTTTGCAAATCCATGTTTTCATCGTACATAGCTTTGTTAAAAGTGAATAGGAAATGGCTTTTAAAAGGGGACTCAATAGGCTCTATTTGCTTTTCTTGTTGAGCGGAAGCAACATGTTCATTGGAAAGAAACACCTTGTGTAGCCCACAATAGGAACTACTCAAAGTAGCACTTAGAAGCAACGCGATAAAAAGTTTCACAAATGTAGTCATTGTATTCAAACCTTTCCATGCAATTTACAATGTATACTTCGTCTCCAATTGTAAAGTTACATTTTATGGAATAAAAAACAACAACAGTTACAAAAAAGACAAACAAAAGCATCATCTTCATATCACAAACATTGGTGGTGTAATGTTTATATTCGTGAATTAGCAAAATACCACAATTATTGACATCATTATCACCATTTGGTCTGTTACCTAAAAGTAGACACTCCATAAGAAATGTACTATAGTACAAACAAGGAGTGTTTATTATGCGACGTAGACGGTATTCCAATGAGTTTAAAGAAGAAGTGATTCGTTTAGTGCTGGATTCTATTCCTG